>Ga0326511_10001795_pt1 | contig 17678 bp, 10 predicted proteins | sample 0_2496_0518_D_FD_203701 | JGI IMG/M metagenome (GOLD analysis project Ga0326511, IMG submission 203701) | Bovine rumen microbial communities from UC Davis, California, United States - 0_2496_0518 | ecosystem: Host-associated > Mammals > Digestive system > Stomach > Rumen | place: USA...
CTGACAAGAAGCTAAGGGCGTATGTGGATAGCGTTATCGACATTATCGCCACGGCACAGGAGCCTGACGGCTATCTCTATACGGCTCGTACTCAGAATCCTGCCGACCCACACCACTGGGCTGGCGACAGGCGCTGGGTAAAGGAAGAGGACCTCTCGCACGAGCTTTATAACCTGGGTCACATGGTCGAGGGCGCTGTGGCCCATTGGCAGGCCACAGGCAGCACGAAGTTCCTGGATATTGCTCGTCGCTATGCTGATGTGGTATGCAAAGAGGTTGGACCTAACCCTGGTCAGGCCTGCGTGGTACCAGGACACCAGATTGCTGAAATGGCGCTGTGTCGTCTCTATTTGGCCACAGGCGAGAAGAAATACCTCGATGAGGCTAAATTTCTGTTGGACTATCGTGGCAAGACGCAAATCAAGCAAGAATATTCGCAGAGTCATAAGCCTGTAGTAGATCAGGATGAGGCTGTGGGTCACGCCGTCCGTGCGGCTTATATGTATGCTGGCATGGCCGATGTGGCAGCATTGACTGGCGACAAGAGCTATATCGATGCCATCGACCGCATCTGGGACAATATCGTCACAAAGAAACTATATATCACTGGCGGCATTGGCGCTACTAGCAGCGGCGAGGCCTTTGGCAAGAACTACGAGTTGCCCAATATGAGTGCTTATTGTGAGACTTGTGCTGCCATAGGCAATGTTTACGTAAACTATCGTCTCTTTCTTCTTCATGGCGAATCGAAGTATTTCGATGTATTGGAGCGCACGCTGTATAATGGTCTTATCAGTGGTGTCTCGCTTCAGGGCGATGGCTTCTTCTATCCCAACCCCTTGGAGTCTATGGGTCAGCATCAGCGTCAGGCGTGGTTCGGCTGTGCCTGCTGTCCGTCAAACATCTCTCGCTTCATTCCCTCGCTGCCTGGGTATGTCTATGCTGTGAAGGATAAGGATGTCTATGTGAACTTGTTCCTGTCGAACAAAAGCGAACTAGCTGTAGGCAAGAAGAAGGTGGCACTCTCTCAGCAGACTAACTATCCGTGGGATGGCGACATCACCATCACTATCGACCAAAATAGCGTTGGACAGTTTGCCCTGAAGATTCGTATCCCTGGCTGGGTGAAGGGCAAGGTGGTGCCCTCCGATCTCTATTCCTATACTGACGGCAAGCGCCTTGGCTATCGTGTAAGCGTCAACAATCAGGAACTCTATCCTGAGATTCGCGATTATATCACCATCGACCGCAAATGGAAAAAAGGCGATAAGGTGCAAATCCACTTCGATATGGAGCCTCGCGTTGTGCGTGCTAATAATAAGGTGGAAGCCGATAGAGGTATGGTGGCTATAGAGCGCGGACCGCTGGTGTACTGTGCCGAGCACCCCGATAACGATTTCGACATCTTCTCGGCCTTGGTCAATCAGGAGCCTCAATTCCAGTTTGGAAAGACAGAGATTGCAGGCACATCGGTGGTTACGCTGACAACGGATGCTCAGACTCTCGAGTTCAACAAGCAGGGCAAACTCTTGGTAAAGGACCAGACCCTCACCCTTATCCCCTATTATGCCTGGTGTCATCGCGGTAGCGGAAAGATGCGCGTCTGGCTGTCTCAGGATCTCCGTGCCACCACTCCCACTCAGCCAGCTACACTGGCAAGTCAGAGTAAGGTGAGCAGCGGTTCAAAGGTACCTGCCATCTCATCCATCAACGACCGCTTGGTGCCCAAGGACGAGAACGACCGTTCTATGCCCTACACCCATTGGTGGCCTAAGAAGGGTGGCACAGAATGGCTATCGTACGAGTTTCCTGCTGAGACTACGGTTCAGAGCTGCACCGTCTATTGGTTCGACGATGCCCCTTGGGGTGGCTGTCGTGTGCCCAAATCGTGGCGCATTCTCTATCAAGATGCCCAAGGCCAGTGGCAACCAGTTACTGATGCCGACCATTATCCCACTACCAAAGGAGCAGCTTGTACAGTTAACTTCTCTCCAGTTAAGACCAAAGCCCTGCGACTAGAGGTCACTCAGCCCGATGACTTCTCCTCCGGCCTGTTTGAGTGGAGCGTGAAATAAAAGGAATGCACACAGGATTGAAACCCTGTGTGCATTCCTTTTATGTTTTCCCTTTTGCCTATTTCACATAGACCTTACGATGGTCCTGGATGTAGAGACCATGCTGAGGCCGCTGGTTCAGGCGACGGCCCTGAAGGTCGTAGAGGTCTGAGGTTTGAGGCTTGAGGCTTGAGGTCTCTGTGCTGCCGATGTTGGTAGCTTGTTCCTCAGCCACACCCACGATAGGCATGGTGATGCCGTTCCATCCTTCTATGACAGTCATACCTTCGGCTTTGGTGATGAAGGCGGAGTAGTCAGCCATCTTCTCACGCACTGTGCAGCGCTGCCATACGCCGTCCTTCAGCAGATAGCTGCCCACTGGCGACTGTGACAGACTGATGAACAGACCACGTAGGTTGTTGTTGCCGCGTCCTGCTGTCTTGACGGCTTCGCCTTGAGCATAATAGACCACGTTGGCGGCAGTCGAGGTATATATATAAGGTATGCCAGCCTCGGGCTGGGTGACGGGCTCCAGACAGAGCTGGGTATAGTCATCGCTGATGCCTGCAATGCTGTATAGCAGCATATCATCAGGCACTTGGTAGGCATAGGGCAGACAGATGGTACCCCACTGATTGGGTGTAACGCTGAACTTAAAGATTGGGTGGTACAGCAGACGGAAGTCGGTGGCGCACCACCATCCTTCGCGCAGATCGCCCTTGTTGTTGTCAGAGTCTTCCTTACCATAGCTGCGCCAAGCATTGTCTACGGCACCCTTCTTAGAGCCTACGAAGCCGATGGTGAGGGTGTCGGTCTTTCCGCTGACATAGACAGGCAGGCTGGTGAGTGTCTGCCAGGCAGAGGGCGTACTGGGGATGTCGAGATAGTCGCGTTGCAGACAGGGCGTCTCGCTCTCCTCACTACTGGTACGCAGGTAGCCGTGCTGATCGGAGAGACAGTAGTGCTGTGTGCTAGCTTTGCACTGGAGTTGATAGAGACCCTCGGGCAGTCCGCCGATGCGCTGCCGTATCTCCATGCTTTGCTGTTGCTGGTCAGCGCTGACGTTGCCCCACCATGCATTCCAGCATGTCTTATCTTCGTGGGTGCCAGTACGCTGGTCGCCGCCAGTATAGGTGCCTACTTTGGTTTCCCAGCCTTTGGTATCGTCGAACGAGGGCGACTGTGGCTGTACCTCCGATTCTGTCATGATAAGGAAGGTGGCCAGCGATTGCTGTAGCTGTTGGCGGTCGCGGGTGGCGATGGCCTGCTGCAGGGTGTCGCGCCCTTCGAAGTTCATGTGACTGATGGCGTTGGCTACTGTCAGCAAAGAGTCTACAACCTGCTGGTTGCGGGCTTCTTCATACGGTTTGAGCAGGGCTTCACGTCGCTGTGTCCACAGCGCTCCGTCAGCCAGTGCGTCTTCCTTGTTGTCGAACAAACGGCGTAGCTCGATGGTTCCCAACTGTGCCGTACCACCCAACCAGCGGAAGGAGAGCAGGGCTTCGTCGTAGGTGTCGCTGGTGAAGATGGCCTGTTTGGTAGACCAGTAGCTGTCTGACATCAGCGTAGCCTTGTTGACATCGCTGCTCTCGCCTTTCTTGCGGAGGTCTACCTTGAGGTACTCGCCAGCATTACAAGAGGACACACGGATGATGTAACTCTGATTGGGCTCTATGTCGAAGGGTGTCTTGATGGAGCCGGCCCTGTCTTTCCCGTGATTGGCAAAGGCCTGAAGGAAATAGCCTTCAGTACGTCCACTGGGGAACACCTCGAACCAAGGCTGTGCCAGCGGCTCACCAGTGCCAGAGACCCAATGGTCAAGACCCATCTGGAAGTCGTTGTTGAGGATGATATTACCACCCACATAGCGCAAGCCGTCGGTAGTCTCGACAGCCTCGCCAGGCGACATATCCTCGCTGCTGTAATAGTCGCGACCGCTATAGCTCTTGATATGCAGACGGTAACGAGTGCCCTCGGGCGAGTCTTCATCCTCTACCTGATAGTCGGCCTCACCATCGTCGGGGGTGATGGTCTTCCATGCCTGCCAAACACCGTCTGGTGCCTTTCGCAGCAGTTCCATCAGTTGGTTATACTCACCATCGTATTCGTGCCAGGTAATGGTGGCTTTGCCGTTGGCCTGCTCTACATGGAAGTTGGAGAAGCCGCCACGCATACGAGGCAGGTTTGGTACCTTTTCGTAGCTTTTATTATAGCCCATGCCAGTGAGCTGGCTAGCGTACCATTGCCCTGCGGGTGTTAGACTGCCGTTATTATAGAGCTTGCCTTTCGACTCGCTGTTCCAGTAGAAATAGCGCTCCACATAAGGCATGTTGTTGAGCTTGCCGCAGATAGTCTTCACAGCCCACTCGTTATCCCAGTCGGTCTTGCCGTTCTCGAAAGCACCATTCTTGTTCCATGAGGCACCCCATATCCATTCGGAAATCCAGATGGGGCGCTTGTATTTGCTCTGCATGGTTCCTATCTTGTCGAAGTTGTCCACCAGCCAATAGCAGTGCAGGTCGACGAGATCGCAGCGCCAGCCGCGTGCATCGATAGAATCAAGAAACTGTTTGATGAAGCCGGAGCCGTCGGTATAGTCGCTACCATCCCATGAAGAGGGTGAGCAGAGGCGCATGCCGGTACGCATCAAGTTCTGCCAGTTGGCAAGGATGGTATTTAGTGACTGAGGGTTATCGTCGGAACCGTTGCGTGGCTCGTTGTTGGTCTTCATATGACAGGTCCAAGTAGCCTTGCCGCAGGCTGACGATGAGGGGTAGTCCTCGTAGAGATGGTTGGCTACGCACTCCACATCGGGGTTCATGTCCTTACCTACATCCCATCCATAACAGCTGATGACGTTCAGTGTGTCGCAGGCATGAGCATCGGTGCTGCTGGCTAGTCCTTTCTTGCCTGCTGTATTCCACTTGAAGATACGATAGCTGGTAATCTTATTATCGAGGATTTGCGGCAGGGTGGTCATCTCGATGTCGGCATCGTTGGCGATGAAGCAACGCTGGTAGCCATAGCCGCTCTTTCCTGTGGCAAAGGTGACCATATAGCCTCGTTTCAGTCTGAATGAGCGTATGCGGTTATTCAGCTTTTGGTCCGTCATAGTCACCATATAACCACCATCGTTTTCCAATCCGAAGGCATTGCACGAATCGCCCTTAAGGTTTTGTTCGCTAAACACCGTGAGGGGCTTGTCGCTATTAGAATAAGGTAGAATCATGGAACCGTGGGTACCGTAGAGTCTCACTTGACAGTTGATATTGTTGCGGGCCACCTCGCCTTTTATTTTCACATGATTCTGAAGGAGGGAGGAGATGACCTTCGATGGTTTGATACGTTCGATGATGAGTACGGCATGGGTAGTATTAACAATATCAACCATACCATTGTCAGTAAAGGGGTCGTCGCCATTGACAATATAGTCTACGTCAGTGGTCAACGTGACGGAAGTGCTGACTTGTGACACAGTTGTTTTGGTATTGCCTGCCAAACAATGATTGCATAGGAAAAGCAGGAAAAACAGGGTGGCGGTGATGGTTTTTGTTTTGTTCATCATATAGAAGTTGGTTAGTAGTTAAACATAAAAAGCCAACGCTTGGTTTTCCAATCGTCAGCTTTATTGAGGTTCTTGTTGGACGACTCGGATTCGAACCGGGAATGACAGAACCAAAACCTGTAGTGTTACCATTACACCATCGTCCAATCGTTGTTTAGCGGCTGCAAAGGTAGGAAAAATTTGGCATATTACCAAATTTTTCCTGTTCTTTTGTTATTTTACCGTGATGAGATAATAGTTCTTCTTACCCTTCTGGGCCAGCAGATACTTACCGTCAATCAGATCATCGGCGGTGATAGCACGGTTCTGGTCAGTGAGTTTCTCTTTGTTCAGAGAGACGCCGCCGCCCTGCACCATCTTACGCATCTCGCCCTTTGAAGGGAAAACGGGAGCGATAGTGGTAAAGAGCTCTACAGCGGGCTGACCCAGCTGATCCTTGCTAATCTCGTACTTCTCCACACCATCGAACACATCGAGGAAGGTCTGCTCGTCAAGCTTCTCAAGGGCTTCCTTGGTGGCCTTGCCAAATAGGATGTTTGAGGCTTCGATGGCCATGTCGAGGGCTTCGCGAGAGTGTACCAGAACGGTGACCTCCTCAGCTAGGCGCTTCTGCAGCACACGGCGACCAGGATCTTGACGATGCTCTTCGATGAGGGCGTCGATAACATCTTTCTCCAACGAGGTGAAGATCTTGATATAACGCTCTGCATCATCGTCAGAGACGTTCAGCCAGAACTGATAGAAACGATAGGGGGTGGTGCGCTTCGGGTCAAGCCAGATATTTCCGCTTTCGGTCTTGCCGAACTTCTTGCCATCGCTCTTGGTGATGAGCGGACAGGTGAGGGCGAAGGTCTCAACCTCATTGCCCAAGGTGCGGCGGATGAGCTCGGTACCTGTGGTCATATTACCCCATTGGTCGTTGCCGCCCAACTGCAGCTTCACGCCGTAATGCTGGTAGAGATACAGGAAGTCGTAGCCCTGCAGCAACTGGTAGGTGAACTCGGTAAATGACAGACCATCGCGGGCTGTACCGTTCAGACGCTGCTGCACGCTCTCCTTGGCCATCATATAGTTGACGGTAATGTGCTTACCCACCTCACGGGCGAAGTCTAGGAACGTAAAGTCCTTCATCCAGTCGTAATTATTCACCATCAGGGCTGCGTTGGCGTCCTTGCTCTCAAAGTCCAGGAACTTAGACACCTGGGCCTTGATGCACTCCTGGTTGTGGCGCAGGGTCTCGTCGTTGAGCAGGTTGCGCTCCTGCGACTTACCAGAGGGGTCACCAATCATACCGGTAGCACCACCCACAAGGATGACGGGGCGGTGACCACAGCGCTGCAGGTGACGCAGCATCATGATGCCACAGAGGTGACCAATATGCAAGGAGTCGGCAGTGGGGTCAGTACCCAGATAGGCCGTCACCATCTCTTTCTGCAACAGTTCCTCCGTACCCGGCATCATCTGTGCCAGCATACCACGCCATTTCAATTCTTCTACAAAGTTCTTTCTCATTTATTTCTTCAATATTTGTTTTCGAGGGTGCAAAGGTAGCACTTTATTTTCATATTACAAAGAATTTTCTGCCAAAACACATCCTGCTTCTATGGTACAGGGTCGTAGCCGCTACCGCCCCAGGGATTACAGCGAAGGATGCGCCAGATGGCCAGACCCAGTCCTCTGATAGGACCATGCTTGATGATGGCTTCCTTGGCATACTGTGAGCAGGTGGGCGTAAACCGACAAGCTGGTGGCGTAAAGGGACTGATGCACCGCTGGTAGAATATGATGGGTATAAGCAGAATCCACTTTAACACCATCACGAGACATTTCCAGATTGTTCTCATAGGCGGTTATGAACCTTTTCCAGCAAAGTCTTCATCTGACTGTCTACTTGAGCAGAAGGCAGTAACTGGTTGGAGAGCCAGATAAACGCCATTGCCACCATCTGGTCTGGCTGGATGTTGTCGGTGAGCAGGTGCTTCTGTCGACGGTAGGCCTCACGTATCTGCCGCTTCACATGGTTGCGGTCAACGGCATGATGGAAGTGTCTCTTTGAAACGCTGATGAGCACCTGAACGGGCGGAAGCCCTTCTTGGTGCTCTTTTTGCAGGTATATGACTCTCAGCGGGAAGGCTGCCAGTGAATGACTGTGGCCTCCTTCGAAGAGTTCGTCTATCAGTTTCTTGCTGACGATTCGCTCCTCCTTGTGAAATGTTGCTGGAGCCGTCACTAATAAAGAATAATGTAGTTTAGTCTTCGTTCATCAGCAGGTAGTGCTGCAGCGCGCCAGTCATCGAAGGATACTTCTCTGAAGGTGCCTCCAAGTCCAGTCGCAGACCAGCATCGTGTACGGCTTTGGCAGTAGCGGGACCGAAGGTGCCGATGGCGATGTTGCCCTGATTGAAGTTGGGGAAGTTCTTGGTGAGCGATTCGATACCAGAGGGGCTGAAGAAAATCAGCATATCATAGTCGAAGTTCTTCACTTCCTCTTCGGTGAAGTCATTACTTACAGTCTTGTACATCACGCACTCGGTGTGCTGTAGCTTCTTGGAATCGAGCAGGTTAGCAATAGAGTCATTGTGCACATCGCTCATGGGCACCAGATACTTCTCAGTTTTGTGCTTCACCATAGCGGGCAGCAGGTCATTGATATGTCCTGTGCTTCCGAAGAACACCTTGCGCTTGCGGTACTGAACGTATTTTTGGATATAGAGAGCGATGGTTTCTGTAACGCAGAAATACTTCATATCCTCAGGAATGGTAATACGCATTTCCTTTGCCAAAGTGAAGAAATGGTCGATGGCATGTCGTGACGTGAAAACAACTGCTGTGTGATCCAGAATGTTTATCTTCTGGGTTCGGAACTCGCGTGCAGACATTCCCTCCACTTTAATAAAGGGACGGAAAATCAGTTCTACTCCAAACCTGCTGGCAATGTCAAAATAGGGCGACTTCTCGCTTGTGGGTTTAGGCTGCGAAACCAAAATCTTTTTAATCATTCTCTAATGTCCTAAAAATTTACTTTCAATTTATTGATAATCATCAACCACGTACCGCAAAAAGCGAGGACGGGCGTGATTTCGAGGGCACAAAAGTACAAAATATTTTGCAAAAAAAGGCCTTTTTGCTTAAAAAAGATAATCCAAGACTTGTAAAATGTCAGTATTTTATTCAAAATAAGCACAATTACAAAAAAAACAGCGGCATTTTCGAGTGATAAGTCAAAATATACCTGCAACATCACCAAGGGGTACATCAAAATGCCGGAGCAGGCAGTGAGGAAGAGTTGTGCTTTCCGGTAATGTATAGTTTTTTTACCGCCAAAGAACACCATTCCAACGATGTCTTGTAATAGCCACTTTGCACCAAAGTATAATAGAAAGAGTGCCGATAGGAAAAACACTAAAAGGGCATTACTGTCAATGACCAAAGAGGCAGTAATCTTTTCTGTTGTCAGAATATAGGAATTAATGCCTAACATCAGGCAGAGGATGACGACAAAGATTAGTTGAATACGTGTCTCGGTGGTGTCTTGAGAGGAAGACCCCTCGCGTGGTATGGAAAAGAACAGCTTGATTTGTTTACCAATGTATTTGTTCAGACGGGCTCCCAAGATAGTGAGGAGACAGAAACAGACCAACAGGATGAGAGTAATGGTATTGTCGCTACCAATACTATAAGGTATGGGTTCTCCTGCTATACCGAAATTGCTGCTGTGCGCCTGGGTGGTGCACAGCAGCGAGTCTTTCGAGAAGTAGCCTTGATTCAGATAATCATACAAGCTTACTTCTATGGCTTTTGTGGTATCGCTTGGAGTCAGGTCCATGTAATCATGTTAGAGTCCGAATGCACGTTTGATGTCATCTACACGGTCCAGTTTCTCCCAAGTGAACAGTTCCACATCAATAGTCTTTATTTCGTGATAGTGACTAGTGAAGGTCTTTTTCACCACTTCAGACTTGCGGCCCATGTGTCCGTAGGCTGCAGTCTCCAAATACATGGGCTGTCGCAGCTTCAGGGTGCGCTCAATAGCCTTTGGACGCAAGTCGAAGAGCTCTTCTATCTTCTTGGCAATCTCACCGTCGCTCATCTTGACGTTGCTACGGCCATAGGTGTTCACATAGATATTCATGGGCTTGGCGATACCGATGGCGTAAGCTACCTGCACCAGCATCTCGTCAGCTACGCCGGCAGCCACCATATTCTTGGCGATATGTCGTGCAGCATAGGCAGCCGAGCGGTCCACCTTCGATGAATCTTTGCCGGAGAAGGCGCCACCACCGTGTGCACCCTTGCCGCCATAAGTGTCGACGATAATCTTTCGGCCAGTAAGACCTGTGTCACCATGAGGACCACCAATGACGAACTTACCCGTGGGATTCACGTAGTACTTGATGTCATTGCCAAACAATGCCAGCACCTTCTCTGAGTGAATCTGTGCTTTCACACGGGGTATGAGGATATTGATGACGTCGTCCTTGATTTTGGCCAACATTCGCTCGTCCTCGTCAAAGTCATCGTGCTGTGTAGAAACCACAATGGTGTCGATACGCTCAGGAATGCCATCGTCGCTGTATTGGATAGTGACCTGACTTTTTGAGTCGGGGCGCAGATAAGTCATTTGCTTGCCTTCTTTGCGGATATCGGCCAGTGTGCGCATGATGAGGTGGGCCAGATCAAGCGACACAGGCATATAGTTCTCTGTCTCGTTGGTGGCATAGCCAAACATCATTCCCTGGTCGCCAGCACCTTGGTTTTCCTCTTCGGCGCGGTCCACACCCTGGTTGATATCCGAGCTCTGCTCGTGGATGGCGGTCAGGATGCCGCATGAATCGCTATCGAACTGATATTCAGCCTTGGTATATCCAATCTTCTTAATCGTATTACGGGCAATGGTCTGCAGGTCGATATACACCTCGCTGCGTACTTCGCCCATGATGACCACTTGTCCGGTGGTTACAAAACTTTCACAAGCCACGCGAGCCTTGTCGTCGTAGGCTAGGAACTGATCCAGGATGGCGTCCGAAATCTGGTCGGCTACCTTGTCGGGATGTCCCTCTGATACTGATTCTGATGAAAATAAATATGACATAACTATTTGATTTTGGGTGCAAAGGTAGTGCAAAATGTGCGAATAACCAAACTTTTCTGCACAAAAACGGCTCCGAAGGGTATCGGAGCCGCTGATATAAAAGTCTGAAACAGGTTGTTATTTCTTGTAGCAATTGAAGATCTGTTCCACTTCTTGCTTTGGCAACTTGGGGGTGAACAGGCTGACCAATAGCACTACGGGGAAGCCTCCCAACATGGCGATGGCACCACAGTTGATGGGGTTGATGGGATTGCCCAGCAGCATGTTGACTACTGTGAGACCTACACCCCAGATGAAGCAAGCCCATACCGATGCTGTGGTGGCGCGCTTCCAGTAGAGACCCAGCATAAACGGTGCCAGGAAAGCACCAGCCAGAGCACCCCAAGAGATACCCATCAGCTGAGCGATGAAGGTAGGAGGATTGAGGGCTATCAGCAGTGAGATGGCGATGAAGAACACGATGAGCACACGCATGATGACCACCTTGCGGCGTTCTATCTTCTCTGCCACCACATCATCAATGGTACCTTCCTCAACCTCGCCAGCTACTGATTTCTTGTCGCGATAGATAAGGTCGAGTGTCATCGTGGAAGAAGAGGTGAGCACCAGCGAAGCCAGCGTTGACATTGAAGCCGAAAGCACCAGCAGTACAACAAGGGCGATGAGAACATCGGGTAGGGTGATAAGCATAGCTGGCACGATGGAGTCGAAGGCAATCTTGCCTGTTGCCTCGTTGATGACGGGGTCGTAGAGACGTCCGAAACCACCCAGGAAGTAACAGCCTCCAGCCACGATGAATGCAAAGATGGTAGAAATAATGGTGCCGCGCTTGATGGCACTCTCGTCAGTGATGCTATAGAACTTACCCACCATTTGAGGTAAACCCATCGTACCCAGTGAGGTCAGGATTACCACACCCAGCAGACCCCAAGGGTCAGGGCCGAACCACGAGGCAAAGCCTCCATTTACGGTAGGGTCGGCATCCGACGGCAACTGTGCCAGCTTTTCTACGGCAGCGCTAAGTCCGCCTTGTGCGCTGAGTACAGCGGCGATGACAGCCACGATGCCAAACAGCATGATGATGCCTTGGATGAAGTCGTTCATTGCCGTAGCCTTATAGCCGCCTAAAATGACATAGACTGCTGTGAGTACCGACATGATAACCACGCAGTACTCATAGGGGATACTAAAGCCCATCTCAAAGAGTCGTGAGATGCCGCTATACACACCTGCGGTATAAGGAATCAGGAACACGAACGCGATGATGGAGGCAGCTACACGCAGACCTTGGTCATTGAAACGTGTGCCGAAGAAATCAGGCATCGTTCTACTCTCGATATGCTGTGTCATCAGTTTGGTGCGACGTCCTAAGATAATCCAGGCCAGCAGCGAACCGATGACGGCATTACCAATGCCAATCCAGGCACTCGACAAGCCATATTTCCAACCAAACTGTCCGGCATAGCCTACAAAGACCACTGCCGAGAAATAGCTGGTGCCGAAGGCGAAAGCTGTAAGCCAGGGGCCTACCGAGCGTCCGCCCAGCACAAATCCGTCAACACTTCTGGCCTGCTTGCGTGAGTAGAGTCCCACGCCTACCATCACAATCAGGAAGATGATGGTTAAAAGAACTTTTATAATCATTGTTTCGTTATCTCGTTATTTCGTTATGACGTTATCTCTTTATATCGACTGGCGTTAGAATGCCACTTGTACCTGTGCCTGCAGCCAGTTGTAATCCTTCGAGGAGATGTTTTCTCCACAGAAGCAGCGGGTGTACTGTAGCTGCACGCGACATTTCTTATAGAACCAATACTGCAATCCCAGCGTCAGATTGGTCTGGTCCCATCCATCCACTTTTGTGTTGCGGTCGAAGGTCTCGCCTGAGGCTACTACGTCAAGTGCGTCATAGACGGGGATGCAGGTGGTCAGATAGCCACCTCGGCTGCCCACCTCGCCGTCTTCACCACCCAGCCATTCAGCACGAATGCTGGCTGGACGTGCTTCTTTGTATTCTCCTTTACAATAAGGTGCGGTCTTGTATTCGGCGCCTGCGCTATAGCGGTTGCGCTTATAGTTGTCGCCCACGGCGATGGTGGGATTCCATGCGGCAGTACCCACGGCATTGCCTGTACCCAGATAGCCTGAGCCCACGATGCGCAGTCCGTCCATGGGGCGCAGTTCCAGTTTGGCAATAAAGTCTTTCTGATTGTTGTTGTCTTTGCGGTTGATGCCCTGTCCGCTCATCAGCGCCAGCTCATAGTGCAGGGCATTTTTAAAGAGATCGCCAAAGACCATGAGGCCCTGGTCTCGTCCATAGTTTACACCATTCAGGGGGTCGGGTCCTTCGCCAGCCAGATAGAGCACGGCCTGCGAATAGACGTCGATAAGTTCCAATTGTGTAGGTGACATGGGATTTTCCATGGTGTAGCTATGCTTGAACTGTCCCAATCGGACTGTCAGCGTGTTGTCTTTGGTGACGCGGTAGTCGGTGTAGAACTCCTGCGGAACACTCGAGAAGTCGTGCATAAAGAGGAACGACCACCTGTCGGTGATGCGGGCCTTGGCCCATAGTAGCGTGCGTTTCAGGTTGTAGGAGTTGACCTTCTGACCATTGATGTCCTGATAGGACCATCCTCCTTGTGCGTAACCGTTCAGCGTGATGCGACTGGTAAAGTCTTTCATCCAGTCGATATCAGCGTCCGACTTCTGTTGTCCCATTGCGGCTGTACTGCTAAATACAGCCATCGTTACGGCGAGTGTTGCCGTCATCCATGTTTGCTTTTTCATACCCATGTCAATTGATTAGTTTAGTTAAAAAAATAAAATCGCCTGCAAAGGTAACGATTATTTTCGTTCCAGCAAAAAATCAGCGCACATTTTTGTATTTCACGGGCTCTGCATCCTGCTTGATGACATCGGCAAACTGCTGTGGACTGATGGTGACGGGACCTCGCATGAACTCTGGGATGTTATAGCACTTCATCAGTTGACGATGGTAGTCGGGGTTGGCCCAGGGCAACTCGAAGGGCTTGCTGCCCCGTCCGTTCTTGTCGATATGTGCGATGAAGGGTCGGGTATAGTTACCGTCGTAGCGGCGACTGCTGAAGATGACCCATCTGCCGTTGCTCGACCACGAATGGTAGCTTTCCGTATCGTTCGAGTTAATCTCGTCCATGCAGCGTGTCTCGCCTGTCTTCAGGTCGAGGAGCCAGAGGTCGGCATCATGGTGCCAGATATGGAAGATGCCATACTGAGCCTGGGTAAACATGAGATAGCGACCATCAGGGGATATGCGAGGGAAGGTAGCTGACACGCCCATCGAGTCGGCGGCATAGACGAGCTCACGCGGACCGAACTGAAGGGTTTCTGGATTGAAAGGTTTTTTATAGAGGTTGTACTTCGCCTCTTCTGTGCGCATCAGGAACTCTTTTCCTGGGTCGATGGTATCCTTATATTCAAAGTGAGCGCTGCAGAAATAAAGCGTCTTCCCGTCAGGAGCCCAGAAGGGGAAGCACTCAAGTTCGTTAGGGTCATTCTCTATGTTAGTCACCTCGTTTTTCTCTAAATCATAGGCAATGAGGTCGCTCTTGGTATCGAATACCTCAATCTTATTGGGATGTGTGGCGTGAAACGACTGTGCCGTGAGGTTGGTGGAATAGACGATGAACTTGAGCCAGGGATGCCAGGTAGGGTAGACGCCTGCTGAGAGCAGGGAGTCGTTGACCATACCTATCTTCTTGATGGTGCCGTCGCAGGCAATGATGGTGCCGCCCAGGTTCTGACGGGCATGAAACTGCATCCTGTCGGGGTTGTACTGCTGGTAGTTGTGACAGTTGATACATTGTCCCTTGGTCTCTTCCGAATTGAGCATATTGTCGTAGATGACGCTCTCGTCGTAGTTTTCCAGACAGCGCTGATTGATGGTCAGCTCCTCGTAGGTGACATACGAGGGCGAGATGAGTCGGTAGCTGATATAGGGGTCGATGGAATCTGGCGACACAAAGATGTTGAATGGCTGGAAGCGCGTCCAGTGGTCGTTTTTCTCGACATAGACCTCCACCTGGATGGCTGAGGGCTGTTGATGGAGTGCTGCCTCTACCAGCTGCTGCCACTCGCTTGTAGTGGGCTGCATCTTGCCGCTGCATACCACTTCTTCGTCGCCTGCCTTCATCCTGGCCACGACGTTATCGCACTTCTCGTCGAGTTCAAAGGTCAGCGGAGCTATGTTGACAGGTACTGTGACATTGGTGTAGTCGGGATAGATGTTGGGTAGCTCGTCCGACTCGCTGAATTTCTGGGGAATCTTATTGCCGCAGGCCATCAGCATGATGGCTGCTGCAGCGAGCATAGAAAGTCTTTTCATATCAATAATAGGTAATATCTCTTAGGAAGAAGTATTCAAAATAATAGGTGGTACCGTAGTTCTCGAACATGTATTTCTTTAGTTTGCCGTTGGGTGTCTTACGGTATTGTTCCATTAACTCCATGAAGGAATAGAAGTTTTCCTTGACGCCCTTGGCCAGCGTCCACTGGTCCAAGCCTTCCATACCCTCCAGATTGGCATAGAGCCACGCAGCCTCTTGGAAGATGCGAGGAATGTTGCCGTCTGTCTTCAGGTCGATGTAATGCTGGAAACGAGGCCAGAACAGGTTGGGGTCTCTGGTCCACATGGCACCGAGTACAGCCTGCTCCTGGAAGGCGAGGTCGTCAGCATCGTAGTGTGCCAGGTTCGTCATCAGGAAGCGTTCCACATAGCCATCGGCCGAGTCCAGACGATCTTGATAGTGAAGCATGTGGGTGATGGGGCCCATCTCGTTGTCCTTGGCCTTGAGCGAAGGGTCTTTGAGAAGCTTCTCCATATCGTCGGCCCAGCTGCCGAAATAGCTGGTTTGACGCAGTAGGTCGATGAACTTCCTGGCGGCCTGTGTCTCGTTACTGATGATGGCACAGCGAGTCAGGTATTGCAGCAGTTCCACGCTCCAGCCATATTCCACGCCTTCCTCCATACAGATATGGTGGCACTCGTTGACCAGACCGTATTGATAGAGCACCAGACGGCCTGCGATGTGGTACATATAAACAGGCAGCGGTGTATTGATTTTGCTGGAGCCTTTCGGAAAGCTGTACATCTCGTCGCATTGGCGTCCCAGTCGGCTCAAGGCCAGGTTGTGCATCATCACGATGGCTCGTGTAGGTTCGCCATCCTGCTTCTCGCCTTCCTCAATAACGCCTTCCCAGTCGACCTCCTCCACGCATCTCGCCATTCTCAACTCGTGGTGGAAATTGGCATCCTTGTACCAGAAATGATACACGCAGCCAACAATGACCACCAACACACAGCCCTGAAGAATGAGGGGCTTCAGGTTGCGGCTCTTGTCTTGCCTCTTTCCTTTTTTCTGAACAGCAGGCTCTGGGTCGCGCTTCTCACGATAGGTGAGGGTCAGCAGCAAGAAGCAAAGCGCTAGTGCATAATAAGGGAAATAGTATGCTGGATAGTCTTCACGAACGGCAAAGACTGGCAGGGCAGCATAGTAGATATTAATAAGGTTGGTCTCGTAATAGACGAAACGGTAGTATAGCAGCGGAATGAGGATGACGCTCAGCAAGGCTACGAGCCCTAACACCCACTTGCGCCAAACCAGTACGCCCATTAAGACCACGGTGCCCAGGGCGTAGATGCCCATCAGGGGATAGCCCACAAAAGCAACTGCCACGATGAAGGCGGCCCTCAGCCAAAGCTTCTCTGGCAACTTGCGAAAGGCCCACAGCAAGGCTGTTCCTGCCGTCACGCCGATGGTGGGTACAAAGAAGTAACCACGCAGCTTGATGACATAGACCCAATAGCCCAAATCCATGTTGGCCAGCAGCAGGATGGCCACAGGAATCAGCGTCAGCACTTTCCATGTCTCAGGGATGTTGAAAGCCCGCTCCGTAAGCCACATCAGCAGCAGCCACCAGCCACAAAGCACGACGACACCCACCCAGGGATAGTAAAAGTGCTGTGTGAAATAGGTGCCCAGATAGGAAAGCATGCCGCCAGGCACTACCATCATCTGCTTGAAATATAAAGCGGAATGCAGGAAGACATTGTGGTATTGCACCTTCCAAAGCTGGTCGGCTTCGAAAAACAACAGGACAAAGGCCACTACCAACAGAGTGCCCAGCCACAACGCAATAGGTTTTAGTCTTTTCATGATGAACATCATTAGGATTGAATTCAAGGACGCAAAGTTACGAATAATTCTGCTGTTTCTTGGTATAATGAGTTGCAAAATTTACAAAAATGCTTCGAAATTTACAAAAAGTGCAAGAAAAAAACCACAAAACTTGGAAGTTTGAAGGATTTTTTGTATCTTTGCCAAATCAAGACTTATGAATATGAGAATGAGATTATCCATGACCGCCACGTTGTTTTTACTGGCAACAACGTTCTGCCACGCAAGCTCTTTGACACTTGCCGAGGCAGACGCCATCATCGTCGTGCTAATCATCGTCGTCTTTTTGCTTCTCATATTGGGAGGCATCAGCCTCTATTATAATAAGGTAGTCAGCAGACGAAACGAGCAACTCCTCCGCATACTCAATGCACTCGACAACTACCGCGCCATTGTAGCTGACGGGGCATTGTCGCTTGACAAGCAGGAAGAGATGATAAAGAAAACGCAGTCGAAACTGAAGAAGGCCAAGACCGTACAAACAGGCGACTGTCAGACCTTCTATGTGATGATGGATTCTCGTGTGAACAAGGAGAAGCCCTTTACCAATCCTGATTTCGACCAGCAGGCGCTGGCAGACTTTATGGATGTAGATCTGGAGACCTTCTGCGCACTGGTTCCACGCTATAAGGAGCCCAGCAGAACACTTGATTACATCAACTCCCTGCGTGCCGAATATGCCGCAAAGTTGTTTATGGAACAGTCTGACTGCTCTATGGACGACATTGCCGCCAAGTGTGGCTTCAAGG
>Ga0326511_10001796_pt1 | contig 17674 bp, 13 predicted proteins | sample 0_2496_0518_D_FD_203701 | JGI IMG/M metagenome (GOLD analysis project Ga0326511, IMG submission 203701) | Bovine rumen microbial communities from UC Davis, California, United States - 0_2496_0518 | ecosystem: Host-associated > Mammals > Digestive system > Stomach > Rumen | place: USA...
CTGCAATCCAATCCACTTACATCTAGATATCTTAGCCCAAAGCAGTTTCCAACGAACAACTGAACGCTTGTTGCTTGTGAATTATGCCAACTACTTAAATCAAGGCGTTGAATTGATCTGCACTCTTGAAACATTGCGTTTATGTTTTTCAAACCGCTGATATCCCATGTGTTGAGTCCAATAATTTCACGCAGTGAGTAACAGTGTGCAAACAAAGTAGAAGCATTTCCTGTGAAGTTTGATCCGACCAGATTAGTTACATTGAGATATGTAAGAGAATAGCATCTGTATATAGCGCCCTGAAGAGAGGTTACGTTCCAAGTAGACGTGTCCCACTTACTCAGGTCAAGACTTTTTAAGCTAAAGCAATTCGACCAACAACCTTGAATAGTAGTTGTGACCCAGTTTGAGGTATTCCATCTATCTATGAGAAGGCTCTTTAAACTATAACAATTTTCCCAACATAGTGCAATCGAAGTAACACTCCAATTGCTTGTATCCCATCCATTCAAATCAAGAGATTGCAGGCTCCAGTTGTTATGCCAACAACTATTCAAAGGAGCAACAACCCAATTGCTTGTATTCCAATCACTCAAATCAAGTGTCTGCAAACTAAAACATTCAGCCCAACACGAAGCCATTGTGGTTACTTCCCATGCCGTAGTGTTCCACCCACTGACATTGAGATGCTGGAGACTACAGCAATTATACCAGCACGAAGACAGACTTGTCACAGACCAGCCAGATGTGTCCCAACTGCTCAAGTCAAGCTCTGTCAGGCTTATGCAGCCTGTCCAACAGGAACTTAAGGCTGTGACTTTCCAGCCAGATGTGTCCCAATGACTCAGATCAATGGTACGCAAGCTACAACATGAGTCAAAACAAGTACTAAGAACTTTTACAACGGCATGAGATGTGTCCCAATGACTTACATCCAGAGACTGCAAATTAACAGCAGAAGACCATGTGTTCTGTAAACTGGTAAATGTTCCGCTGACATATATTTTTTCGCGTTCTTGCCAAAATGTACAATGGCTTCTTGCATTGTTTGTATAGGCCGCATAATTCCTTGTTCTTCCACTCAGCGTCGTCAGATGCTGCAGTCTGCCCGCTGTCTCCACGCATGGTTGCAATTGACAGTACAGACATTCAGCTGACGTATCGCTGTTTGAGCAGAAGCCAAGTTCCTTAAATCCGGCAGAAGACCGCGCTCTCCATAATTGAATTGTACCGAGGCTGCTGTCCAACGGGTGGCGGAAAAAAGCATTGCTATTAACGCTATATGTTTCTGATGCCGTAAATACTCCGTTTGACAAAGTGCCTCGCTCTATAGTCCAGGCACTGCTGTCCGTCGTCAAGCCATAGAATCCGACCCATCCGTATCCCGGTGTCTTACTGCAATCGTATGTTGCATAGAGACAGTCATCACCTGTCGAACAGTCGATTGTGTCAAGGTCAGGCCATTCTGCTGGTCGTTCCCATTCACCTGTCTGCTCATTAGTGTGGCACGTTATAGTAACTGGTATGCCAAGTCTAATGCCATTTATCTCGTCGATCATCTGAGGAGGCGTCATTGTCCCAGCGTCTCCGGTCTTTGCTCTGATTGCATCCGCGATGCCAGTCATGCGTTCTCCCGATATTCTGTAATCCATCAGAAGCCCACCTCCTCCGCATCTGGCAGAGAGCTTCCTCCAGCGTTCATCCAGACAGGATCTCCGTTTGCGTCAAGCCCAAGTACCTGTCCTTCAGTTCCTCCAATTGGTCTGTCGATCTTCTCAGCCAACGCTGCGTTCATTTCACTGACAGTCGGCACAGTCACGGTTGTCTCTCCGTCCGGGTTGATCCACACCTGCGCGATGTCGTCTGTCGGAGCAGTTGTTCCAATGTGGACAACATTTCTTGCGGTGGTTTTGATTTTACCCCACAGGTAGCTCAATCCTGTGCTATCTAAAAATTTGCTCATGTTAATCCCTCCAATCAGGAGGCCACAATCGTATCAATCTCCGCATTTGTAATCGCATCAATCTGGAAGATTTCGCCAAGAGCATCCCATGTTGTTCCATCCCATGCGTAGTTCATTCCGCTCGCCTCAACATTGTACACATCGCCGACGGTCTGGCCTGTCGAAGGCAGATTAGCATAGGTGGCTACGCTGCCCTTGTATTTGTACATGGTCGTAATATCAGACTTCAGGGCGTAAGTGCTCGCTGCTCCGAACGCATCCAATTTGCTCTTGTCAGACGTGCTCATCAGCCCAGCGGTCGACGTCGTCGCATCGCTGTAGGTCGTATCCGTCGCACTCAGTACGCCGTTGGCGTCGATGCTCAAATTGGTTCCGACCATGACGCCCCCAAGCACAGAAGCACTGGCAGTCGGAAGCGAATAGTTGTTTGCTCCAGTCGCGATCCCGGCAAGCTTGTTCTTTTCAGCAGTCGTGTAATCATTTGTGCTCAGTTCTTTGCCGCTTACCTTGTCTACCTTGTTGCCCAGAGCACTGTTAATCACTTTGTTCTGCACAGGGTTGGTTGAATTAGCATTAAGAGCACTGTCCACAGTTGTCTTGTTTGCACCAGATTCAATGCCAGACAGCTTTGTTTTGTCATCGGCGCTCATCAAACCTGCGGCAGCGGTCGTCGCTTCGTTATAGGTAGTATCAGTAGCGTTCAGCACTTCGCCATTCATGGTAAGATTTGCACCGATCTTGATGCCACCTTTTGTGGTCGTGCTGGCAGTTGGAAGCTCATACGAGCCCTGAATCGCACTCAGTGTGCCGGTACCGTCAATCGTCAGATTTTCGCCGATTTTGACACCACCAAGCGTATCAGCGGAGGCAGTCGGAAGAGAATAGTTGTTCGCCCCGGACGCGACCCCTGCGAGCTTCTCCTTCTCTGCCGTAGTGTAATCGTTCGTGCTGAGTCCCTTACCATTCTCTTTAGCAACGAACTTCGCCTTGATCTTTGACCACAAATATAAAACGCCATTGCTATCCAAATATTTACTCATACCAACATGTCCTCCAATTCTGCATTTGTAATGCGTGATAAAATGGTACTTATTTCAGCATCATGCGATCCATCGAACATCGCCTCGCCAACTGCTTCACCAGTCAACGAAATTTTGCGTTCTGTCTTTAATTTTTCTGCTTCTGTAAGCTGAACCCGATCAATATCCGCTTGCATTTCCCCGGAAAACATGCTGACCGAGCCGTTTAATTCGCCGGAAGTCGTGCTGATCGACCCGGTAATCGTTTCTCGCTGGACAACCGAACCGTTCATCAGTACACCTCCTCCAGGAGGTTGAACTGAGCACGAGGTATGACCGTATCCACGTCCCCGTTTTCGAACGTCAACTGAATATCATACACATATCGGCCAACCTGAAGATCGCTTGTGTCGGATGGCTCCAGATGGAGTTCCAGCGTTTCAATATCAATGTCTTTTAGCAACACGCATTCTTCATCCGAGTACCGCTTCTTCATCGCGAATCGCAGAGAATCGCCAGGAGCTGGGGTATATTCCAGTTGCGTGTCTTTATTCACGAGATGGACAGCGACTCTTAACGTGTCGCCCTTTGTCAGACTAATGGTTGTGCCCTGAACCGTCGCGCTCATATTGATTCATCCACCCCCCTTTTTTCATGCTCTAAACAATGGACTTAGTCTTTCGTCAAATATTTGGTCATCACCCAGCCGGTAGCGTATCGCACCCGGGCCCATTTTCCTGTATCGTTCAACTCCAGAATCTCGACCTCTTCGCCGTTGTTTAGCTTTCCGACAGCAGGGTTCTTGGCGTTAGGACCCGAACGGACATTCAATTTTCCGCCTGTCACTTTCGCTTTTCCCGGTGTCATAAGCTCTGCTGGCTTTGTTTCAACCAATACGCTATAATCGACGTCCTTAAGCTCGCCCCAGTGGGACCATTCTCCCAGCTTGGACTTGACAACGCCGTAGGCCGTTCCCTTGGCTTCGATTACAACGCCGTCGCCAATATAAAGCCCGATGTGATGATAGTCAGAAGCCCCGCGAAGCTTGAAAACAGCTGTCCCCGGCTTCAGAACAGAATCAGCGTCGATTTTGCCGCTTGCAGACAAATACTTCTTCCAAATCGTATTGGATCCATGATAAATAGAACCGCCAAGCTGCTTGAAAGCATATACGAACAGCCCGGAACAATCCGCCACCTTGTGGCCGACCCATTTCTGTCCGTATTTCAATGCCATAGAGTTTGTTGTCGCATCCTGGCTCGCCTGTGTCCACAGCTGCCCGGATTTACCGTAAATATAGCCCCACTTTTCACTGTAGGCCTGCTCGAATTTTTCAATCAGATCTTTTGCCAGAATCATTTACTGAATCGCTCCTTTACAGGAAGATTGTTCACAATTGCCATCAATCGCTTTGCTGAGCCATTTCCGCCCATTTCCTCATAAGGCTTGTACAGATACTTGTATAGATTCTCGTACTCATCTGAGGATATCCAACCGCGTTCGATGTACTCGTTACATAAACTCACGATCCGGTCGTGGCCAAGACCAAGAATCATCTTTGTCCTGCTGTCCTTCTGATCTGCTTTGTGCTGAATGAAAGCCCAGAAGCCGCTTGATGCCATCACCGCAATGAAGATCGTGATCACTTTTTCAAGCCATGGTTCCAAATAGAATCCCCTCCAATGTAGCGGTGCCATTCCGGATCATCGCTATGTCTTCATCTTCCATTTTGATTGGATCCGACAAGTGCGTTGTACATGTCGTCGAATCCGTCTCCGTAGAGATTGATGTAGGTGTTGTATGTCACACTAACGTCCGAATGGCCTAGCAAACGGGACAGAATCTTTACGTCAATCCCCTTGTAATAACAATTCGTCGCGAAGGTATGACGGAACACATGCTCACCACAATACGGAACTTTCGCATTCTCGCAGAGACGCTTGGTCTGATAGCGAAGCGACTCATACGACAGGCGGTCACCGTGATTCTGGAACACCCAGGACGACTTGTTTCCGAGTTTCATGCGGCGCAGTATTTCTTTTGCCTTCGGCGTCAATGGGATCGTCCGTTCACTCGAATAAGACTTTGGACTGTCCTGTACAAAGGACTGTTTCTTGTTCGCCAACCGAACGACCGTCGAATGAACGTGAAGCTTGCTATGCGCTAAGTCAACGTCGCTCCATTGAAGCGCAAGCGCTTCGCCCACTCTTAGACCGGTCTCGATCATAAAGCCAACGCACCACGGGCCAGTGCGCTGTGTCCGCTCCATGTACATAAAAAGACGGCCTTGCTCTTCTTCCGAGTAGGCCGTCATTTTACGATCTTTTTTTCGTACATTCGATCTCGCCGGAAGCCTGACACCGACCGTCGGGTCCGTTGGGATCAAACGCATGGCCGCTGCTTGTTTAAGAGGCGCGGTAACGATTCTCAACTGCTTGCGGATCGTTGTCAGGCTGTATCCATACAATACCAGTTCGTTCACGTAGTCCTGAATGTCAAAGAATGTGACCTTATCGAACGGCTTTTGGGCGATTTTATACTTACGCAAAGCATTCATCGATGTTATTAGCCGGTCATAGGAAGACTGCTTGATCGCGTTCATCTTAAAATTTACCATCCAAAACTCAATGAACTCGATCAGCGTCCGTTCAGGTTTCATTTCCCGTCGTCCTCCATCGGATCGTTCTCTGCCGCTTCCTCTTTCGATTCTTCCTGATGCTGAGCTTTGTTTGAAAGATTATGGACAAAGTTTTCCAGCTCATGCAAATCAGCAAGAGACTGGCCCATCGCCATAATGTTTTCTTCTCCTTTAATTGCAACACAACACAGCTGATTGATGATCTTTTTAATGAAGTCCTCAAGATTCATGTTGCTTCCCCCTTTGCAGCGTGATTGTCAGATTGCTGTCGGTAACGATAGAATTGATCTCAGTAAAGCCAGTATAGACAGTCGACATTGATCCGTACACGAACGTGATTGTGCTGGTCTTCTCGACATTGCTGAAGATCTCAGCTGCTTCGATAAAAGACAGCCTCGACTTTGGACAACGGAATGTTAAATATCCAGCACTGGACAATCCGCACATGCTTACCGGAATTTCCATCCCGTCAGCCAGAACCAATTTGTACATAATCAAAAAACTCCCTTCCATTTTGATTTTAGCTTGCTGCAAATGTGACAACGATCGTTCCATATGCGGAAACAGGCGTATTGTTTGTAACATCCGGTAACGTCGCGTCGCTCACAATCCGGATTCGCATCTGGTTCTCATTCACCTTATAGCCGCTCACTGTAATGCCATCTACGCCGACAAGCTGCGTCTCTTGCCAGCCATTCAGGTAACCACCACTCGATTTTCTGACAGTAAGAGTTGCACTTGTCACCGTAATCGTACTGCTAACGTCCAGCAAACTTTTTGGTGGAGTGACAAATAAGTCGACCGTTGTCGCGCCAGACGTTATATAGCCGTACATAGCCGCATTAAATCGAAGCGATCCTGTTGCCTGCGTCACTTGAAGATTTCTTCGAGCAAGAGCGGCTGTCGTTCCGCCGGTTCCGCCGTTTGCAATCGGAACAGTCGACTGGCTGTTAAACACCCTGTACCAGTCTCCCCATGTGTCCTGCGTGTCCCTTGTGCGAATAAACATATCTCCGTCATTAGTACCAACTGTGCCCTGCCGGAAGTAAATCTGCTTTCGTGCTGTTTGATTGCTCGTCCACGGCAGAACAATCAAATATCCATTAGCACCTCCACCGGGGAACCCAGACCAAGTACCGTTACACGTGTACACACCGATATCATCATATGCATCAGGATCACCATTGGAAGCGACGTAATACGGCATGGTTTCTGCAAGGAGTACGCTTTCAACATCACTGATCATGGAATTACGATCGGCACTTGTCCAATAGTCTGTTCCTTTTACAGGCGTTCTCCCATCAGTTCCGTTCGTTCCGTTCGTTCCATTTGCCCCGTTTGTCAAAATTGCGGTGTGGTCACCTAAAGCATCAGTGATCGTGATTGTCACACCAGATGCGGTCGGGGTCATAGTAACAGTAGGAGACACGCCATCCGTACCGTCTCGCCCGTCCTGGCCGTCCAATCCATCCCTTCCGTTTGTGCCATCCTGTCCGTTTACGCCGTTTCCGTCATACAAAGTGACAGAGTGAGTTCCATCGCCATCGACGATCGTAATGATCGCTCCATCGTCTTCCTGCGTTCTGGCAAGAGATACTGTCGGAGAAACGCCAGGCTGGCCAGTTGGCCCTGCCGGACCGCGCAGTCCCTGAGCTCCAGTCGCTCCGGTAGGTCCCTGAATTCCCTGCGGCCCGGTTAAGCCAGTAGCGCCAGCAGGACCAGCCGGACCTGTAGCGCCAGTGACTCCAGTTGGCCCAGTGGCCCCGGTGTCGCCTTTCGGACCTGTAGCACCTGTAGCTCCGGTGTCGCCTTTCGGACCTGTAGCACCTGTAGCTCCGGTGTCGCCTTTTGGCCCCTGAGGACCGGTCGCGCCTGCCGGGCCTTTGGGAATGATGATCGATTTTGTGCCAGCAGCGTCAGTTACCCGCATCAAAACGCCAGCCTCTACGTTCGTAAGCTCGATGATCGGTAACGATTCATCTACTGTACCGTTTCCACCGCCATTGCTCATCAAGATTGCTGAATTGCCTTCTGCGGAATATAAATCAGCATTATCTCCACCGCTTCCGTTCAGGATCGCGGAATAAGTATCAGCCATAGGTAATGACCTCCTTTAACAGTGCGCGATCCATCACAAGAGGACAGATTCCGGTTCCACCGACACGATTATTTGAGGTGATCCATTTTACCTGTACATTGATCGTTCCCTCGTGAAGACTAAGGCTCTCCTGCTGCGTCAGACGGAAGGTAAGAACTGAATCCGACCCGGACGTTGACACACTGACAGCAGACCCGGATTTTGTCACCAAATTCCCTTTCACGTCTTCTAACGTGGCGTAGCATTTTGCGCTTGACAGGTCCTCATTTTTGACAGTCAGCGATATCAATGGTGTTGTTCCTGGTATCATCGTTTCTCACCTCATTTAATTTGCTCGTAAGCATTGGACTGGGTTGCAACAGACGTGAAGCTATAAACCTTGCCGCTGCTCGTTAGTACCTTAACGCCAAGATTGCTTGAATAAATGCTGCTGTTGTGAACAACTCTTGACGGCGGATCAGTCGGATAAGATATTGAAATAGACCGAAGTCTGGTCCATTGGCCATATATACGTACCCAAACATATCCACTAATCGTTCCGTTACTTTTTGTCAAACTGCCGCCTGAACTATTGGCATCGCCCAAGCTTACTGAAATAGGAACAGTCATATCAAGTATGCTGTCGTTTGACGCAGTTTTCAAAAGAATGTGCGTGTTCGCTGACGTATCTGATCCGGATCCTGAAATAGAAACCGTTCCAATTGACATGTTTACTTTTTGGCTCTTTGTTTGGCCGTTTGAAGCCTGTGCCGTCACCGTATTCGACGCATTCCCTTGCCCGGTGCCGATGCTGTCCCATTCTATTGTGTCAACTGCGACAGCTCTCCATCCTGCGAGATGAGCGCTATTCCACGCAGCTGTAATATCATATGAAACAGAAGACGTTTTCGTCTTCCCGTTGCTCGCTGTTCCGGTAACATTCGCAGTTGCTGTTTTGTAATCGGCAGAGAACGTTGGAGCAGAAGATATTGCGACGTTTGATACTGTTACACTATTTACACCGGTATTATAGCTATCGGTTACATTAATGCTGATGTCGCTGTCATACGTCACGTTGTTGGAAAGCGATATTCTATAGGTGCGGTAAACCGTCTTATGGTTTGGCGAAAAGGTCGCTGCCCCAACAGCGGCCACACTTGACACAGACACTGAATTCTTTCCTTTATTGAACACAGGAGTCGCGTCCAGCGTACGAATTGCTACGTTTTTACCTCCGGAAGCGCTGGTTGACACATAAATACTTCTCCGATTGTTGCTATCCCAACCTGCACCGGGCTTCAAATATATCGATTGACTAACTGTTACCCCGTTCGACGCCGTAACAGTCAATGTATTCGTAGTGGTCAGGTCCGTGGTTTTAGACCATTTAGGAGTAGACAAGGTTACTTCAGCCGCTCCGGCTGTTCTCGCCGCCGATACCGCTTCCTTGTACACCTTGGTATCGGCTATCCTAAAATTTCCACCGCTGTTAGCCGCCGTGACACTCCCTAATGTTACAGTGCCGTCGTTATTAACGGTAACCGTATGACTATGCGGAAGATCGTTATACGTGACCGTTGTTATCGAATTAAATGTATCCGCTGCTGCTTTTGCAAAATAGCTAATAGATTTGGAGCCTATATATAAACTGCGATATCCCATTAGGTTATTGCGGAAATAAAAAGCAGATTTTGCATGCATCACGCTTGATGCAATGGAACTGTTTTCTACCCTCCCGGCAAGCAAGTCATCGATGTTTGCTATCTGCGCCCCTAACGCCTCGGCAGTAACGAGCCCTTCCAACTCAATTTTATCAGCTTGAATTTTAACAGTCCCTGTTCCGCTATTGTTAATCGAACGAATGATGACCTTACCGGCGCCCGTCAGATCAATATTATCTGCTTCAATCCTAACAGATGAACTACCGTTCCGTGTGTTTATAGCTCCAATTAGGATCTCACCGGTATATCCATTTGCTGTCATGTACGCCTTAGACAAAATCGAATTGCCAGGCCCCATCAATGCTGATGCCAAATAAGCTTTGTTATAATCGGTTCCTATTTGCGAAATAAGCGGGTTTGCCTGCGTACTGTCAAATTCCGGAACAACAACTGTATATGTATGCCCCTCATCATCCACACGAGTTTCTTCGTGCGTAACCACATCGCCGTTTGCATCGCGCTTCAACCCGAGTGCTTTTGTGAATAATTCACTATGCTCGTTTACAATATCAAAGCCGCTTTGAAGTTCAGCGATTGTTTGTATAGTTTCCCCTTGCTGGTTTTCCAGATTAACTGTACGCGTCGCAACACCACTTATTCTCTCCGATGTTTGACGCAAGTCAGTCGCATAGGTAGATGTTTGGAAGGTGGACAGTTCGTTGCTCAACGCGTCTATTAAAGCTTTATTATCCGCAAACTTGGTATCGATCTGATGCGTCGTGTACACACTGCGCAGCGCTGTTGCGTTTGCGCTGATGGCAGCCGTGTTTTGAGCAATCACTTTCTCTAATGTTTCAACACGAACATCTTGCCCACCGTAGAAACCAAAACCCTGCTTTCCAAATATCTTTTCGTAAAAAGTAGTAACAAGCTCATTGTCCTTATTCCGCTCTGTAAAGGCGTTCAGCTTTTCGTAATCCTCTTCCGTAATCTCAGTTAAAAGATAGTCAGAAAGGGTAAGCATCGATTTGGCTTTTGTTGTGATTCTTCCGCCCTGCTCAATTTGGAAAAGCGCTTCACCGTCTTCCAGAGAGAACAGAAGATCATCGGAAGCAAACATATGAATCTGCTTTTTGTGCCAGTTGATGTTCATGCGATCCTCATCGCTCATCTGACCCGATGCAGAAGAACGCTTAGAAGCGCTCGTATACTTTTGCGTCAGTGTCTGCTCCGGAACACCGATGGTATACGTCGTGTTTTCCGGAGATTGAAGATCGTATTCTACGGACGTGCACGTCATCTTCGCGACGGATCCGTTCTTTTCCGGAATGACGGATACAATATCGCCAAGATAGATCGTATCAACTGACTCATCCAGGAGATGAAGGTCAACCGCCTTAATGTTGTATGTTTTTAGCTCCGGTTTATAGTTTGACCGGATATACTCTAACGAAGGCTCCAACAATTCTGACGGATTCGGTCTTCTTTCTGTACCCCCGACGCCAGAGAACTTCTCGGAATGGATAATTCTCCCATACCGTTCGATCGCTTCCGGTATTTCAAAAAAGCACCCGGTAGCTACAACGTTCACGTTGTGATCAAGACCGTCTGCCCCCGTAACGGAAACAATATACTGTTCCGGCGTTGTCGCGTTGTAAACAACATAATTGTCTCCGGCGGAAACCAGGACACTGAATACTTCATCGCTTTTTTCGGATTCAGATACGCTGGCAATTTGCTTTCCGAATTCCAGAACCTGCGTGCTTTCTCTTCCAAATGTCTTCACCCAGCTGAGATAATTAACGTGATTCGTCTCATCCCAGGACTCTTTGAAATAGCCGCCATGGAACTTGATGATTTCGCTCTCCAGCGTGGATAAAATATCTGTCAGGGTCTCCGAACCATTCGTGTTATGGCTTGTGTTTTCGTCAAAACCAATCTGACCAATATCAAATTGTTTCGCCGGTTCACTGGCCATTTGCGAATTGTGTTCTTCAATCAAAGCGCGGAATTCCGTAACCGCATTGTACGTCTTTTTGTCACTGCTCTTCTCTGCAATGTGAACCGTGTCTGCGAGAAATGACAGCATACTTTCGCCTGTGATCTTCTTTTGACGAAAAGTGTCGATTTCTATCTTCCCAATACGCCCTTTGAACAGCTGATGAACATACCCGGACAGATCTTCAAATATCAATGTAAGGTGCGTCTTTTTCCTTTGAAACTGCGCATAATAAAAATGGTTTGTCGATACTGTGAACGACAAACTTCCGACTTTATTCAGTTCCAGCTTTAACTTTCCGCCGTATATGCCCGAGTCCATAGCGTCAACGTCACTTTGCCAGATCAACGTTTTGTTGTCCCAGCCGTCCCATGCGTACAGCTTATACATCAGAACGCTTCCTTTCTATAGGATAGACTGACCGTTGCGCTGGCCGTGCTTAAGAAATTGAATTCATTGATTCCATTTTGAATAAAAATGTTGTTGTAAATATGCGAGCCGGACGAAAGAGCAAACACATCGGATCGAAGCGTCAGAGTCAGGTTTCTGGAAGCCGTAATCATCGGATTCACGGCATGAACCGATCCTTCAACGTACAATGTCTTCCCTGTATTGGCTGCCAGCGACGCCTCCACCGTATACGTTTTTACGCTCTTCTTGAACGGCTTCAGATCATAGTTAATCGTAATCAACGAATAGCTCTGATCAGATCGCCATTGATTGACAGCAAATCTACCTTCGTAATACCAGTCGGGATCGTCTTCCAGAATCATCTTCATCCGTTTTCCATGGAGATAGGCCATGATCGCAGAGTATGCTGTCGACCATGGCCAATACCCATTATCCACATAAAATTCCATGGAACCGCTCCGATTCTCGTATAACGGAGATCCGGTCAGTATTTCAGTCAGGTCCAACGTTCCATTGCAGCCCGGGATTTCCTGTGTCTTCGTTCGCACCGAAGGCGGCGCAACCAATGGTCGGGAGGATGGTATTAGATGCCAATCGTCCCACGTATTCTTGCCCCTGTACAACCCATCCGGGTTTTCAAGGGCTGTTCCGAATGTTACAGAGTGGTACAACTTTTACCATCCTCCCTTTCATTATGCATTTGCCGATTCGCCAAGAACAGAATCCATCTTTGGTGCAAGCTCTCCGACAACGACGCCGCTGTCGAGAACAACACGCAAGCTAGAAAGCTGTTTAGCAGTATCGGTCATTCGATTACCCATATCTAGCAAAGACTTTTGCATCTTTGCCATGTTGTCCGCCTGTTGGATCATCGCCTTATGCTGCTCCGCATAAGTGGAGCTTACGACATCGACTGTAGCGTTCGTATCCAATTCCGTATAAACCACTCCGTCTTTCACCCAAGGCCGGTAATTATCGTCAGGTTTTGGCACTTCGTCTTTCTTAGCCTTGAATTTATTGAAGATATCAAGCCAGTTGTCGGTCTTTCCGTCAAGATCGCTTACTATACTAGTTAGACTGGTATCCAGAGAATCAGTAAGACCGTTCGTGTCTATCGTTGTCGGGATCGTAACTGGCGGAATGGTATCTTCACTTATACCGCCATCAAGGAATGAAGCAAGAGGATTGTCCTTTGGTATGATGCCATCGATAACATCTTTCAGACCGCCATCAGTAAGCGAATCGACAATGTCTGGTACACCTTTTTTCAAAGAGTCCGTGATAGCCGAAGTGTCTACATCTACTGGAATCTTGATTCCGAGTGCGTCTGCACCTTCCTCGATGAGTCCACCAATATCCGACGCGACGTCGCCGACCGTTCCAAGACTGTCCATGAGTCCTGCAATAGTAGACTTACCGCCCTGTTTGCCAGATTTATAGAACTGAGGCATCGATTCGTCCATTCCTGCGACATATCCAGCAACCGTAAATCCGGCGATCCGCATGGCTGCCACAGAAGGAGAATGTGCGTCTACGCCATCCTGCAAACCGGCAATTGCCTTCGTGCCTGCTGTATAACAGGCGTTATAGATACTTGCGTATCGACTAGTAATCCCGGACGTAAAACCTGAAATAACAAATACGCCTGTGGTCACCATGGTCGTACGATACGTTTTCAGCATCGATACTGCGCTGTCCATGCCTGTTTTCAAGGTGTCGGTCAAATATGTGATGGATGTCGAAACATCGGACCACATATCAGCATTTACTTCTGTGTCATTCAAACCGATAGCCGCCGTGAATAAGGTGTTCAGAGCATTGGCGATGGACACAAGATCGTCCGTCGGTACGAACACAAGGTAATCGTTGTACAGACCAAGAACAGCTTCGCCAAGAGGCGAAAGTGTCATCTTTTCAAAGGATCCGTCAACGTCTTCCCCGAACAATTTCATAAAGTCAAGGAAATCCAACGTCTTTTCGAAGAATTCCAGATTGAATTCTTTTCCATCAGACGAAGGGATTGTCCCAACACTATACAGAGCACTGATCAGGTCGGAAACAATATACGAAATCGGTCCTGAAACTCCAGAATTTTCAAATTTAGACCAATCCTGAGAAACTACATTTTTGTAGAAATCTTCCGATTCGTTCATGAACGTTGCCAACGAATCAAATACGCTAAATACACCTTTCCTGGCCGCTTCCAAGTCTTCTGGATTCGTATGGGCGTTATTAAACGCCTTAAGCGCGCTTGCCCAATCCGGAAGTGCGTCTTGTGAATACACGCCAAGATTATTCCAGAAATCCGAATACGAATTGTAGTCAAATATCTCAGACGATTCGTAGAGAATCATCTCCGCTTCGCGCCATCCAATAGCAAAATTGCGAAGATCGTTTGCCAATCTCGAGAACTCGCCCCAAGTGCGGGAGGACTCCAGTGCTGGTTTTCCAAGCTTCGCTGCGGAATCGTCCAGTTTCACGGAAATATCGACCAGTCGTTCTATCAAGCCAAGTGCGGTGTCCAATTGATCCATATTGATATCAATTGGTTTGTCCAACGACGCTCCGTTCATATCCGTTGTAATCTGCGTTGTTCCTTTTGCGAGCTGATAGAAAGCCTGCCCGATTCCAGCAATACCAGCGGAGAACTCCTCAAGCGTCATATTTTCTTTCGTAGTTTTCACCAGACCGAACAAATATTCGGTTGTGACTTTCCCTTGTAGTTTTTCAAGTCGTTCCTGGAAACCGACAAAGCTTTCAAGATTGCTAATGGCCGATTCCATTTTGACAGCATCGTACTTACTATTGTCTAAGGCCGTCTGGAAGCTTGCCATGGCTCCGCCAAGCGCTACAACATCAAGAGCAAACTGACCAAGCGGTGTTGAGACGTCGATCGTTTGTCCGTTTATGGTAGCTGTTTTATTGGTGCTTCCGCTTGGGAACATTTTGTCATGGAATGATGAAACAAACTCGAAATCCGCTTGCGTGACTTGCTCTTTTATTTTTGCAATATCGCTGAAGAAATTAGTAGAATTTAGAACATCTGTAATATTGACACCCTGTATCGTTTCACCGTACGATTTGATCGCTCCGCCTAAAAGAGCGATATCCTCCACAAAAGTAGATACAGGATTTCTGCTCATCTCTCCAACAAAGCTCTTCATGAACGAAATATCAAGCTCGAACAAATCTGTACGAATTTTATTGATACGTTCCAGGAATTCAGCGCTTTGGCTAAAAGCTTTGTCATCGTACTTACTAATTTGCTCACCGTATTCTTTCACGGCCCCGCCAAGAGTAATAATATTCGTTGCAAACGAACCAATAGCATCAGAACTGCTATTGACACCGCCCATAAACGAATAATCCTGTACGAGATTCGATTGCAATTCGGAAATGATACCAAGAAAATCAGAACTGTTCTTGAAGTTTTCCGTATTTCCGTTACTGTACGCAGTAGCAATCGATTGCCCGTATGCTTCCAATGCCGTTCCTATATTCGCAATACCAAGAGCGAATTTGTTTAACGGATTAAACTCTTCTCCGCCATCGCCAATCGTTGTGGCAAAGGCTTCGATCTTTTCAATCGTTTCCGTACTAGGCATCGCATTTGCGATCGCATCGAACGCAGCGCTCATGATTTCAGGATCAACCTTACGAATGTCTCCGTTGGCGTCATATATAGCTTCACCAAGAGACACGCCTGTTTCGACATTTGTTCCAGAAAGAGCCATATAGTAAATCTTCAACGCCGCAGCCATGTTCAACATCTGCTCAATGACCTTATCCGGAACAGACGCGATATGGCTAAGACCGTCTGCAACTGCGCCAACATTTGTTGAAACCGATTCGGCCATTTTCAACTCGCTATCCGTAACAGAAGCAGCGATGGATTTAACGGTTGTCCCGTAAAGATACAAGCCAGAAGCTGCGTAAACGCCGGAATTGATAGCAGTCACGACAAGGGCGATATCGTACGTTTTCGCCGACAGTTTTCCAAGAATATCCATCATGGAATCCACAGAGGTTTTGGAAGAAGTGAATGCGCTATGATCAACGTCCTTGACAAGGGCGCTATAGATCAGAAGAGCTGCTCCTGTACGCATCATAGCATCTCTTAACGAAGCTATTTTTTCCCCATCGATCTCAACAGAGGACGCCTTCTGCAATTCCTGCGCTATAGCTTTAAACTCTACGATACTGGACTTTGTCTTTTTAATATCAACATTTTGAATCAAGGTCCAATATAGATTCAGAGATGATCCGAGGTACATGAGAACAGAATTAAAACTGTTCAAATACGCAAGATCGAGCTTGGATGTGCACATACTGCTGAGCTGAAGAACTATCTCGGAGAGCAAATCCATAACAGATCTGATCTTATCGATATTGATCGGCTTAACATTCTCACTGAATATCTTCAACCTGTTCGAGACAGAATCGAGGACATCGAACGCCTTATCCAGTAATCCTTTAGCGGCGCTGATACCCAGGTCTAGAACAATTACAACGATTGCCCCGATCGCGGCAATGGCAAGGCCGAGAACGGCAAGCCCCTTCAGCAAACTAACAGGACTAATTTTGGACAGAACAGATCCGAGTTCAGCTACGACAAATCCGACAACGGTTAGCATAAGGGCGATACCTGAAAGAATAGCAAACTGCCCAAGAGTGTCTAGGGTAAGAGGGTTGTTCTTTGTGGCGGCATTAAGAAGCACAATGGCCCCTATTGCAACAAGCAAAGATCCGGCCATGGCAACCAACAATACGCCTACCGCTTTCAGCTGCTGTTTCATTTTAGCGTGTTTAGGCATTTTGCTAAGACCTTTTATGAATAACCCACAGGCAGCAGATATAATTAGAATCGCACCCGACAAAGCAAGCAATTTAATCGCTATATCTCCGGCAGAAGCATCTGGATCTATTGCGTTGATCAGAGCGAATGCTCCGACAAGAACACCAACTACCGAGATTATGCTCAATAAAATAACGCCAAACGCAGCATACAGGTCGCCTTTTGACATATCCTTTGCCGTTTCCATAAACTTGCTGATCGTGCTTATCAAAATCGATACGGGGATCATGAACAGTGCTAAACCACCTGCAATCATTGCAAGCCGCTGCGATCCTGCATCCCACATCGCCTGAGGAATGAGGGATAATCCGACTATTACTAAACCGATAACAGCAAGACCAGCTGCAAGTTTCAATATGCCTTTACCGATACTATCAACTATGGACCCGACGTCTTTCATGTTTTTCCCTAAGAGGCTATTAACCAATTCGAGAACAACAATAAAAGCTAATGCTGCTCCGAGTACAGCAAGAACCCTGAGACCGCCGGACTCGAACTCCTCGGGTGACATTCTGGCGAATAACTTAATTGAAGCCCAGAAAACAAGCATGGACAGAGAAAGGAATAGCATCGACTTTCCAAGAGCGGATAGCATATCGGAAATGTCTTTCTCGTCTTTTCCATCTGAAAACCTGGAATTGAGCCATTTGTTTGCCGCGTTCAGGCCTTCGACAAAAGCGATAATAGCAATCAATATTAATACTATTTTCCAGCCTCCGGAAATAAACTCCTCATTGGACATACTGGCGAATAGCTTAATTGAAGCCCATAAAATCAGGAGTCCTGTAGCTAGCGCAAATATACCAGTGCTAATGTTGTTAAATGCTTTTGTTATCCCATTGGCTTTTGCATTCTTTTTATTAGCAACAAGCATTAATAAAAGACTAGCAGCAGTAAAAGCAGCAATTACTCCGACTATAGATAAAACGGCTTGGGTCACGGCTTCAGGACCTTGTACTTTTCGAATTTCGCTAATGCGCTCTATCACATTAATTGCGACTAAAAGTGTACCAGCTATTGCTACAAAGAAAAGAGATAGTTTGGTCCATAT
>Ga0326511_10001797_pt1 | contig 17671 bp, 12 predicted proteins | sample 0_2496_0518_D_FD_203701 | JGI IMG/M metagenome (GOLD analysis project Ga0326511, IMG submission 203701) | Bovine rumen microbial communities from UC Davis, California, United States - 0_2496_0518 | ecosystem: Host-associated > Mammals > Digestive system > Stomach > Rumen | place: USA...
ATTTAGAACAAAGAATGGTGATATTCGTGAGTTAGGACTTAATATTCATTATTATCCTCCAAGAGTTAGACTTAGAATATTGAATTCTGCTTATGAGGTATTCAAACATCATTTCCAAAAATATTTTAATGATGCTCCAGAAAAGCCAGCGCCATTTATAAACTATAATGCTGTCAAACATATAATGAAGCATAATATTAAGTTTGGATTTGGTATTAAAGAATATATTCCGGTTCTTCGCGGTAATACATATGTTCTTCCTACTAGATTATTACCAACGGCATTTTTTACTGAGGGTCACTTTAGTCGCGCAACACTCGCACAAATTCAGAAATTTTGGAGACAATTTTAACTATTTTAAATAAAATTATATAGAGACGAACAATGAAGAAATTTTGTATAGTAATACCAATTTATAAATATGAATTAGATATATTAGATAAGTTATCATTAAATCGACTTAATAAAATTGTAAAGACAAAATATGATTTGTTTTTTGTTAAGCCGGAATCATTAAATTGTGAAAATTATTATAAGATTTTCAATAAAGAATTAGTAACAGAAATATCATTTAAAGATTCTTATTTTGAAAATACTGATAGTTATTCACAATTATGCATTCAATATGATTTCTATAATACATTTTCTGATTATGAATATATGTATATTTACCAAACAGATTGTTATTTGGTTAAAGATGAATTAAATGCATGGTGTGATAAAGGATATGATTATATTGGAGCACCTATTATTTCATCAAATGCAAATTGGGTAAATATTAAGAATCCAAATAAATGGGAGCCACAAGTTGGAAATGGTGGATTTAGTCTTCGTAAAATAGAAACATTTAAAGAAATAACAGATCCAAATGGTGAATTTAGACGAACATATAATTTGTCTGATGAACAATTGGCATCTATTAAATATGAAGACTTATATTTTATGAATTATGTTGCAAAATATTATGATATAACAGCACCAGATTGGAAGACTGCGTTATATTTTGCAATTGATATGAATGCCGATGTCATATATGATAAGTTAAAATTTAAAGAACTTCCAATGGGTATACATGCTTGGCCTAAGAATATTAGACATTGGCAAAATGTATTAGATGAATTAAAGAATAATAGACCTGTTATAGATTTATGTGAAGATCTTTATGAGGAGTTCTTTAAGATTTATTATGGAGAAAATAATAATTAATAGTAATGAAGCTTTGTATATTATGTATGAGTTGTAATCAACAAATATTCAAATATCAAGAAGATGTTTGTAGGAATACTTGGATTAGAAGAGCTCATGAACTTAATATTGATACATATATCTATACAAGTTCTAATAGAGATTATATAGATAATGATATTATATATTGCAATTGCCAAGATGATTTAAAGCATACATTTGAAAAAACTATAAAAGCTATTTCACAAATCAATTATAAAGAATATGATTATATATTACGAACAAATTTGACAACATATATTAATTGTGATCTTTTAATAAAATATTGTAAATACTTGAAAAAAGAAAATCTTAATATAAGTTGTGGAGATATAATGAAAAAAGATGATTATTATATCTATAGAGGAAATAGTTTGATATTGACACCAGAAATATGTGAATTCATAATAAATAATCCTTCTAATGAAAATTTACATGATGATTTAGCAATATCTGAAATACTTAAAGAATATAAAGATATAAGATTAAGCTATGGATCATTAAGATATTTTATGGATAATATGAGAAAAGGTCATCCATATACAATATCAAATTATAATGATTTATCAAATAATATTCAAGGAATAATATATATTAGTTATCGAATGAATGATAATGATCAATTTTCAAGATTTATAGAATTAGGATTTGGGTATTATATTGATAGTATAGTTAGAAATCTTGTTAATGATAAATTTGAATTAAATCATCTATTAATGGATTTTAATAAGAAAATATTTTTAAATTTCAATAAGTAAGATTATTTTTAATTAACATAAAATATATTATAATATTAAATGAAAAAATTTAGTAAGTATATTAATGAAGGATGTGTTACAGCTGATGTTAATCAAGGTAATGCATATTCAAATACTGGAGTTACTAATCATTTGACACCTGTTGGAAATATAGTTACACAAATTCGTAATTTATTTTCTCCATTAACAGGAATTGTTGCATCGGTAGCTGAAGATGGATTCTCTGTTAAGTTGAATTCTTCAAAGTTTGTAAGTCAAGAAGAAGTTAATAAGATTTTATATGATACTAATATTATGAGAGGTACATGCTTAGCTTCTTATATACAACAACAAGGACTTACTGTTATGAAAATGATTAATGTTGGTCAATATTTTATTGTCTATTTCTGCCCAAATGACATCAAAGGTGCAGGAAAGACTGATGAAGTACCAGCTAATATCCCTTGTAAAGAAATGCAAGAATTAGATATTGAAGAGACTGAGATGTATTCATTAATCAAAGAGTCTGATGATGATGAAGAAATTAAAGATATAACACGTCAAAAGGTTTCCGAACTTATTAGTTCTAAAGACAAGGTTAAAGCAGCTAAGCAACTTGAACTTCTTTTAACTCAAGAATTAGAATTACCACGTGAATATTATTTTGCCGGTGTTAAGTCTAAAGATGGTGATGAATCAATTGCACTTCGTTGGAAATATACTAAGAATCGTCCTCATAATAAGACATCAGAAAATGTTAGAAGTATTATGAATATCTATGATATGACAGGTGAAGGTATATGGGTACAAGATTTTGACAAAGATTCTATGGTTACTCTACCTGATGAAGTAGATAAGCTTATTCATAGTGTTCTTGATTTCTTAGGTGCTGAAGAGACAGATAATCCTGCTGTATGGTCATTAGAAGGTTCAGAACCAGGCAAGAAGAAAGACAAAGATAAAGATGAAGATGAAGATGATAAAGATAAGAATAAAGAATCTTCTAAAATTAGTGATAAAGATTTAAAGGATAATAAAGTTTCTGATGACGATGATGATGAAAATGATGATAGTCGTGGAGATAAATCAGATGATCTATAATATATGAAAACATTAGTGGATTTAATACAAGAGAAGTTGAAAATCAATTCTAAATCAAAAATAACTAATGATATATCCGATTGGTGTATTGCTGTACCATATGATGATTTAATTAAAGAATTTGATAAAGAATTCAAAGATTACAAATTTGAATTAACGATAAATGAATATATTTATATAGTACAACCTAAACAATTGGATAAATATATTGATAATCCTAAATTATTTCTTTTTAAAATACCAGATAGATTCAATGATATGGATGAATTAATATCTGCTTTAAAAAGAAAAGATATAAAAGTTAGTGAGTTAGAAGATTGGGCTCCTGAAGATGATTAAATTAAATTTGATAATATAACTATATTAAATAAAGCAACGACGACAAGTCTAGAGATAGATAAATGTCGTATTTAAATCAGAGGAAATTTTAATACGGCGCAGTAAAAGTCGAATGAAAATCAATTTTTGAGGCAGAAAAATTGGGTATGATTTTTTGAAGACTAAATGTATGCATTGGCCAATTTAGATCCAAGTAATTTAGCATACATGAAAACTAAAAAAATTAAAGTACAATGATTATGAGTAGAAAAAAGAAATTTAAGAGAGTTTTATTATGCGCATTATTGATTTCACTACCTTTTATGCAATCATTAACAGGTAATGCAAATAATGTAGATGATAATAAAAGTGTAGCAATGTGTATAAATAATGATGATACTATCAATATTGATACAGTGGTATTAAATAAAATGATGAATATTAAAGATAGTATTAAGATTGAACTTATTGATGAAGTAGAGAAATATATATTCGATAATTATCCTAAGACACATAAAGATGTTCCATCATTAATAGTTGAAAATGGATTGAATCATAATATTGATATATTGTTTATGATGGCCCAAACACAACATGAGACAGGATATGGTACTCTTGGGTGGGGTCGTGAATCATCAAAACGTTCACTATTTGGTGTTGCAGTTCGTAAATATACAAATTATGAAAATGCTGTAGTGGATTATATAAGAATACTTAAGAAAAGTTATTTGACAAATGGACGAACTGAACAGCACTTGATGAAAAGATATGTTACTTCAAAGGGAGGAAGATATGCCACTAATCCTAATTATGAGATAATTCTAAGAAAAACTTATAATGACATATCTAATAAAACAAGAATAAAGGAACTACAGAACAAATATATGAAATCATAGAAATATGGTTAATAAGATTAAATCATATATTAGTAAATATTTAGATAGAATATTAGTTTTTATTGTATTTTTATTTATGTTATCTATAACAATTTCTGCAATAAGGAGTTGTCAGAATTATAAAGATAGAAACAATAATAATGTCGTTGCGCTTACAGATTCTATCAAATATTATAAGACTAAATATGGTGAAGTGTATGTATCTAAGACATTATTAGAAGGTGACTTAAGTACATTAAAGATTGCTAATGATAGTCTTTATCAAACTATCAAAGATATGAAGTTAAAAAATCCTACATCAGTTGTTTATATAGATAATACAATTGATAATGGTGTAAAAGATACTTCATGGGTTATTCCTCCAATCCCTTCAAATAGAGATTCATTAATTGTAGTCTACCCAATGATTACAAAGAATTTTGAATTCAATAATAAATATAGAGAGCTTGAAGGTGATGTAACCATTAAAGATTCAACAATGAATCTTAATATAACAAAAGATAAAGTATTTTTAGATTATACATTAGCAATTGAAAATAATAAGGTTTATGTCAAATCTAATAATCCTTATGTACAATATAATATGATTCAAGGTATTCAATTACCAAAACAAAAGAAAAGATGGACTACTTTAGTGATAGGACCTTCAATTAGTTATGGATATGATTTCAATAATAAAGCTTTTAGTCCTTCAATTAATTTAAGTCTAACTTATGGATTAGATCTAGGAAATCTTTTTACAAAAAAATAAAAATATATTTATAAATGGATAATATGAAAATTACTTCAAAATTTAATGCTGGTGATAGTGTTTGGTTTTTTGAATCTGGACAAATAAAGTTCTATGAAGGTACTATTAACGAAGTACAATCATGGGATAAATGGAGTGGATTCCGTTATGATGTACAACATGTCAATCAAGAAGGAGTTTCAACAAATTATAATGTTGAAGAAAACAAGCTTTTTGCTTCTAAGAATGAAATTCTTGCTAACCTTTTTGAAGAAAATGGTACACCTGCTCCAACTACAGAAGGTGATGCACCAGCTGCTTAACAATAATTTAATATTATTAAATAAATTTAAAGGAAGTACTAATCTACTTCCTTTATTTTTGTCTTATATTAATCATTCTAGTTCACACTGAAGCTATTTTATATGTTAAATAATAAAATTATTCATAACTAAGAAACAATGATTATAGTGGGCTTAAAATGAGGCTTATATAAATTTATTTTTTAAAATATTTTTTATTAATTTTTTATAATTTTTTATAATTATACTATATTATTATTAAATACTTAAATAAATTAAATTTAAATTCTATAGATTATATGATAGATTGGTTTATGAAAGAGTTGGTATCTATTTATTCATATAGTAATATCAACGAAGATCGTAAATGTACAAAATCTGTGAGAATTAACGGGAGACTTTATGATAAGCATGGTGTAGATTGTGCTACTACTGCTATTGCTTTAGTTTATAAAGTTTTTGACCCAAGTATTAATCGTAGTAAATTTGCCGTATTGGTCGGTATAGCACGTCAAAGTCCTGGTGATACAGTATTGACTTTAGAAATGGGAGAAGAAGTTGCAACAGAAAATGCGATGATGGATCCAATTATGACTATTGAATACCCAAACGAACCTGATGAGAACGCTATCTATTGTTTAATCAAGTCATATATTGTTGGATTACCTATTCAATTTGTAAAGACAAGACAAGAGATTGAAGAGGAAGGAAAAGACTTAAGTCAATATAATCGTAATATTAGAAAGAAAGAATATTATGATGAATATTATCAGGAATTTAAAAATATATTCTTTACTGAATAATGAATAATGATAACATTCAAGAATTTGGATATACTGAAATGTATGAATGGGCAGTACTCCCAAATAATGAATCAAGATTAGGGCGATTTGTTACTTTTGATAAAGAGAAACATAATATGATTGTTCCTGCTCATAATAATGATTTCATATTGGGAGTAACAACAGTTTGTGCTGTTGATACATCAGATGATCCGGATGAATGGAAATTTTCATATCTTTGCAATGAATATGGTGATCTTTATTTACAAAAAGAACGTTTAGCTGTTGGTACTAAACAATATGACCAATTCAATGAGATGAATTATATTCGTACATATCCTTGGGAACATTACATCAAGATTGAAAATAAATATCTTGAAAAGGATAAGAAATATGTAAAGCGTTCTAAGCGTATTGAATGGGTAAGAGTAAATCTTATTGGGAAGACAATTGTAAAAGATAATGGAGAATGCCAACCTGGTCAATTTTGTACAGTTTATTCAGGTAAGCTTAAAGAAAATTGGGGTATAGCTGTTCCTTATGATGAAAAGAAGTCTAAGAATAAAAAATTTTATGTATTAGATCGTTTAAGTGAAAATACTATACTAATTTTAAATAAATAATTTTATTATAATAAGTATGGCAAAGGTAAGTATAATAACAACATTTTATAATGCACAAAATTTTATCTTAGATGCAATCAATAGTATTAACCAACAAATTATTGATGATGATTTAGAAGTTGAATATGTATTGGTAAATGATAAGACACCAGATAAGAGTTTAGAAATTGCCCAAGAATTTGTAAAACAACAAGGTAATCCTAAGATTGATTTCAAATTTATAGAACCAGAAGAGAATCTTGGTTGTGGTGGAGCAAGAAAGTTTGGTATTGATCATGCAACCGGTGATTATTTCATGTTCTTAGATGCCGATGATTACTATATGCATAAAGACTTTGTAAATCGTGCTGTCAAAGATATTATCAATGAAGGTGCAGATATTGTTGAATATGGTATTTTGTTTAATCAACCCGATGGACAAAAGATAAATAACACTTCTCCACAGAAAGCTGTTATTGAAAATAATCCATCTATAGCAGAAATAGCATTATTCAAGGACAATTTGATTAAATTCAATGTTTGGTCAAAGATATATACTAGACAAATTGTAGAAAGTTTTCCTTATTCTACAGTTCGTACATATGAAGATGTAAGGACAATTCCTATTTGGATTCGTAATGCCAAGAAAATTGTGATTATGCCTGTAACTGAAATCAATTATAGAGCAGCACAAGGAAGCATTATTAGAAACAATATGATAGATACTAGACTTGGTACTATTACTGCTATTAGTGAATTGTTTCCAATATTTAAAGATGATATGAATGTATTAAAAGCTATGTATACTCGCTCTATGGTTGATTTAGAAGCAATGTTACATAACAAATCTTCTAATAATGAAGGATTTAATGAAATGAGTAGATTGAATACTTATATGCTTTCATTTATTTATCCAACAAAATACAAGGAGATGACATTCCATATCGAAGATGAAAATAAAGAAAAGGAGGAAGTACATGAGACTCCTGATAAAGAACTAGATGAACTTGAAATAGTTTAAACTAAATAAATATATTTAACGTTAAAAATATGATAACAATGACAACTAACGATGCAATAATTCGTTACAATTTTATTTCTAAAGTATTATTCAAAGATGGAGATGCAACATTATCTAAGGATTTGAAAATCAAGATAATGAGTATGCGTATTGAATATGGTAAAATCAATAAAGTTTTTGAAGAAGATGTTCAAGAATTTACAAAAGGAATTATTGAAGACCGTTTCAATGAACTCCAAAACAAACAAGATCGTACTGAAGAAGAAAATAAAGAATTCAATGCATTAATTGATAAATACAATGGTGAAACTAATGATTATATTAACAAGAGAGCCATGGATGAAGTTGAAGTTAATGATTATTCTTTATCAACAGATGAATATGCTGAAATAATGGAAACAAATGCTGAAAAAGATGTAACAATCAATAATCAGACATTAAATGCTCCAGATTTCTTGGAAGCACTTCATAATCTTTTTGTTAAAGATTAAATAAAACTAAAGAGAGTTACCCTGAGGTAACTCTCTTAATTTTTTATGCTTTAGATAATATATTATTATTTTCAATTAAAGTCTTCTGATATAATTTTACTTCTATATTTTGTATATCTTCATAAGAAAGATATTTATTTTCTTCTCTAGTTTCTCCTATATATTTAATAAAATAAAATAATCGATTATTCTTAATAATAGGTTTTAAATCAAATAAATAATTATTATCAGTATTTAATTTTAATCCTATTTCATAATTATTAATATCTTCTAAAATATTATAACCAGAATCAACAATAAGATATCTATCTTTAGTAAAAACATATTTTAAATTATTATCTATAATTCTAAAATATCTATCGGCAAATGATGTAGCAATATATTGGCCAGAGTTTCTAAGCATTAATATATAATCATCATATGTACAAAAGAAAAAATAAACAAATAAATTTTTATATAAATCTATAATTTCTGCATTTGTTAATTGTTGATTATTATATATTTGATAATCTACTTCTTTTAAAGTATCTAAATCTTTTATAAACTTTTGAATATATTCATTTTGTATATTATCAAAATATACAATATTATTTTGTATATTATTTATATTATTCATAATAATTAATAATTATTTTTTTATAATTTATTATCCACAATAATATTTTTTCCACATATATCTATTAAATCTCTGATCATATGTACATAAATAAAATATACTATCATCGGTATTGCCATCATTAGAAACTATATATTGTGCTTCTCCACCATCACTAGTCATCATATATTTTGTACTATTAAAATAATATGATGCGTTACCTGTGATAGTAGATACACTAGTTGTTGTATCACCATTTCTTCTTACACCAACATAAAAAGAACAACGTGATCTAAAACGGTGATGTATATATATTATTGAACCATTTAATGTATCTGTTGGTACAGGTAAAAATAAAACGGTATGTCCATCTGTAGTAGTAATTGTAGAATAAATATGTGAAGGAACATATAAAGTATAAGAAGATAAATCCATTAAATTACTGCTAAATGATCTAGGAGAGAATTTCATTCCCATTCTAGCAATGAGTTTTCCATAATTTAACTCCATAACTAAATCACCACTCAAACCACCAAATATTTGATCAGTCCTATTAACACCGGTATAAAAGGTTAATCTACCAGCATGTGTTTTAATATCAGTTAAATTTGTTGTAGTACTAATACCAAACATCGCAAGATTGTCCATAAGTCTAAGAGTAGGCGTACTATTAGCACTAATAACAACAGTGTCATATGCTATTTTTTCTGCACCAGTCCAACCTTTTCTAATCATAAGTGCTGGTCCAGCACTACTACTATTTACTTTATTAGTATATAAATCCCATACACCATTAGCGGTATCACACCATAATCTCCAATCATGATCATTTGCTGTTCTTCCTGCATAATATCCTAAGAATCCGATATTATTTCCAAGTCCACCAAAGTTAATAACATGAGAACTAGATGATTTCATAGCCCAGAATGCACAATATGAACTAGCATCAATTGCATTTCCACCATTATACCATATTCTTGGATTAGTTGTCATACCAGATATCCAAGAACCGGCACCATTATTAGTATATAATACACCTTTAGAATATGTATTACCATTAATATATAATCTATATGAGGTATTTATATCATTATTTATAGCTACATAACCATATGATCTTAAATTACCAATATAGTGATTTGCCCATGTTGATGATGAATTGATATGCCATAAGTAATTTGTTGGATTAGTTCTTGATAATGAATTAGCTCGATAATTAATATGCATATCAGATGCACTAGTACCTGATATAATAATTTCATTATCATTAGAAGAGATCTCCATATGGTTACCATTATGTGCATAATAAACTCCACCACTTTGGGTATAGAATCCATTACCAGCACGACACCAAGCAGTTGAATATGAATCACCTTCAACCCATACCCTATATGATGTTTGGTGTGCATGATTAACAGATAACCAAGTTACATTACCAAGATAACCTCCATCTGTTACAATGCTAGAAGAAGCTACTTGAGCAGAGCCATTATACCATGCAACTCTATTTGCTGTACCACTATTGACAGTTGTTTTTAATTCATATGTACATGCAGTAGGTACACCAGCATTCCAATAGATAGGTTTAGTTGCACTACCATATGAATTAGCTGTACCAATATATAATTTTCTCCATCTTAATGAAGAAGTACCTAAATCAAGTGCATTTGTAGATTCTGGTACAAGATGTCCATTAAAATTAAATCCACTATTTCCATTTTCTTTACGGAAATACATATAACTACCATTAGCTTGAATATAACCATATCTGCTTCCACCAGCATTATTTGATTGATAGAATCCTATCCAGTTATCAACTAATCTAGTTTGGTCAACACGTAAATCATTTAGATATCCAACAGCTGAATTATCTATATAATATGTTGTTCCACTAGCTAAATATATTACTCCTCTCTGATATGTTGTTCCACCTAACCAAGATGCCCCATTAACATATAATCTATATGATGTATTAACAGCAGCACCTATACCAACATATCCAAATCTAGGTTGAGTATCATTATTAGTAGTATTTTGTACACTTAAGTTAGCCCAATACATACCACCTTTTGTACCATCATATGAATCTATTGTTCCTGTTGCTGATGGTAGACTCGCACTACCACTACTTGTATTTGAATCACAAAGAACCCAACCTAAGCTACCATTATTACCTCTTCCACCAGAATCAATAACCCTAAACATATAACCACACCATCTACCAGGTATTTCAACCCATAATTCAGCTTTACTTGTATTATTAGTGGTATTATTTGTATATAATGCTTTAAATGCAGTTAATGGTATACCAGAATTTCTATATAACCAATTACATTCTAAACTTTCATATAATTTATTACCATTAGTACGATATCTTAAATATAATTCTCCTACTCTAGATGCTGAATCACCACTACTTACGGCAAATCTGATCCAAACATCTGAATAAGCTCCCATATTTTCAATATAAGCAACTTTGTGATATTTATAACTAGCCCAGTTTTCATTTCCATCATAATGTACACGATATATACTTACAGCTGTAGCAAGACCACCATTTAACCAAATAGGAGTAATAGAATTACCAACATTTGAAGAACCTAATCTAGTTGCATAACCAACAGTAATAGCAGTTCTAGATGCTAAGAATGATGTACCATTAGAGTTTGTACCCCATAAATATGTTGGACTATTAGATGAGTTTGAATATGTAAAATGTTGACCATCAACCTTATCAGCATTCAAATTAGAGCAAACAGTACCATTAGATAAAGGTACATATCCACTTGAATTACCATAAGCAATATGATCTCCAGCACCTCTTAATAAATAGCTATTAGATGATCCATTTTTGTAGAATCCACCAGCAGCCCATACTCCACTTTCACCAAATGCCGCTTTAGGAGTACCATTTACAACCCATACTCCTTGGTGGCCACCAGCCATTGTACCACCAGTACCATTATTTGTATGTTTATATGCTAATCCATAAAGATTACCAAAATTAGAACCATCATTAGCAATTACATAAGAAGTTCCCATTGACCATATATGACCAATTTTATATGAATCATATGTACCATACATACCAGCTCTTCTTACACCAGTATTACCAACATATATCTTACCTTCATTATCCATTAATATTCTATCTTCTTGGAAATGAATGGTTCTTTTTGCATAATAATTTAAATATAGATCATAATTATTAGCTCTACCCATAGAATCAATATGGAAATTACCACCAAAATAAATTCTACCTGCGGCACCAGTTATATAATTAGTACCAAATGATGAATATCCACCTAATACTATACCATTTTGTACACGTAATGTATCTGCAACTTCTAATGTATAACTAGACCAATCTATATTACCTATTGTAAAACCGGATGATCTACCCCAAATTCTAGAAGCATTTGCTCCACTTGAATTATTCTTATTCAAATAGAAATTACCATTATTATTATGTATACTCCAAGAATTGGCTGATGTCCCAGATTCTGCAGTTAAATCATTTCCACCTAATACAATAGTTGCCCAAGAACCGGTAGGATAAATTCTAATACCTTCTCTATAACTCCCATTAATAGGTCTTAAATCTAATGCTCCAACAGTAACCCTTCTTAATGCTGGATTATAATAGAAATGATTCCAAGATTTATGTAATTGGTTTGCTTGTACTGTACTACTATTATTTTGATTTGACCATATAATTGGGTAATTTGTATTATTTCCTGTATGTTGTGATACATTAGTCAAACCACCTAATTCTCCTTTAGATATAGCTCTTAATTCATAACCATTCCAACAAGTAAGCCATGTTATAGAGCCAAGTCCAAGACCAGAAGTCCCATAATTAACATAAGTTGCAGTACCAGTTGAACGATCTCTTAAATATCCTGCACTATTTTGTATATCACCCGGCCATTGTACTGTAGGTGTAGTAGGTGTTGTTTTTGGAGCAAAACTTTGAGAAGCAGAATCCGTATAAGTTGATAAATAAACAGTTGCTGATTGTGATCTACCATTCATTGAGAATATATGATAATTAGCTCCACCACCACGCAGCCATACAACTTTTCCAGCAGTTGAATTACCTACTCCACCAACCATTGTACAATAAGATTGATAAAGTCTTACAACAAAAGCTTCACTACCACTGGCATTACCATCCCAATAAGATGAACCATTCCAGAATATAGCCATTGATAATCCACCTTTATGTGTTGATGTATTCCAACTATTTGGTGCAGTCTCAGAATAATGACGAGTAATATTAACAAACTGATATGGATAATAATCAGAAGGAGAACCAATAACTACTGGATAATAAGTATTTGCATCTCCACCAACAGTAATAGTAATATAGTTACCTCCTCCAAGATTACGATAAAAATTAGACTTAGCTTCATGACCACCTCCACCGAGAAGAACATAATCATTACTTGATCCTGACTTATAAAAACCAGCACCAGTAAATCCTCCAGATGTATAAAAAGCATATTGTTCGGTATTTGCATTATATACTCGTTTATTATTATAAACTCTTACATAAGTACTATCATTCATATACCAGCCACCACCATAAGACTCATTATACCAACCTGTTGCACCAGTTGAACGGAACCAGTTAGATGTATAACATGTACTAAATGTTGGTGATGTACTTGTATTACTTGATGTACTAACTTTTACATTAGCCCAGTAATAATTATTTACATAAGTAGTATAATTAGATGAATCAAGTACTCTAATCCATGCTCTACCAACAACATTACCTGATGTAGTACGATACCACATACCAGTTCCTTGTTGTACACCTAATGCAATTTGTGATACCCATGAAGATGTTGTACCTATTGTCCATTGTTGTGACCATACATGTACCCAATTAGATGAGCCAACAGGATTATCAGTAGCTGCATAAATCATACCATGTGAAGCATTAGATACTCCATTTGTTACTAAATCATTAACAGATACACTAGAAGAATTAGTATAATTAGCAGAATTATAAGTAAATGCGAAACGATTAGCATGATATCTATCAACAGTATCTGCATTTCCAGCACTCGTTGCATAATCGGCATTTGGGTGATAAACATTATCATAAACAGTTCTCCAAGATTGCCATCCCCCATTATATCTTCTAAAATAAAGTTTATCATCCCACATATTTTGAACAATTTGGAACCCATATGATCGATCACTAGGATGTGAACCAATTGTAATACCATTTGAATATCCAGAAGAACTATTATTTGCTTGTCCAGTATTCCAAGAATAAAATATTTGACAACCATATCCTGGATGTGAATTATCAGGATTAGATGCAATAGGATATAATTTTTTCACATAATTATTTAAAATATATCCATAACCATTAGTAACATATGTATTATAAGCTGTTGCTACTTCATAATATGTTCCATAAGCCGTTGCTCTATTAGATTGTGTAGAAAGGAATGCTCTTGGTGTACCATTTCTAATTGTAGTTATTGCAACCATATTAGGAACATCACTTCCACTATAACCATTAATCCACAATGTATCAAACCAAGCAGAAGTACCACCAATAGTAGTATTTCTTGTCATGGCAACTTTAACACCAATATTTTGGTTAAAATATGTTTGTGGGTTTGACTTGTCGCCACCATCATAGTGAGGAGCTAAATAATGGGCCCAATTTGAATAACTTGCATAATTAACATTTAATGATCCTGTCGCATATAATCTATAATCATTATCAGCTGCCCAACCCCAAACATAACTTGGACTAGAACTATTTTTAGAACCATAATTGAAACATGCAGCACCTCCATCTGTACGGTTTACCCAATATGCTGATCCATAATTTAAATGATAAAAACCTTTAGCATATACATATTCATTTGACATTTGTATTCTAGTACTTTTACCATAAAGATATATATCACCATTAACATCTACTCTCTTATTAAACCAGTGAGATGTACCTGCATTAGTTTCATAATGAGCATGACTTGAATTTTGAGGACCTAAACGAAGATATACCCCAGAACCTCTTACCCATATATTATTTTCAAAATTACCTGTTCCATTAACATAAAATTTATATCCAGTATTTCTTCCACCTACTCCTAAATTTCTATTAGCTAATACATCACCTTCTGTAGCATAAACACATAATAAACTACCATAAGCAGAATCCCAAACTTGCCAATAACCACCAGTATATCCATTACGTGTTATATCAAATGACCATTCTTGTCCATTTGCAGATTGAGGTAATCTTATATTAGTTCCAGGAGCCCATTTAATACCAGCATTAGCTTGAATTTCACCATTATGTGTAGTTATATTAAATGTAGGTGATGTAGAAGCATTAGATGATGCACTAACTTTTACATTAGCCCAATATGCATCTAAACCATTAATAAAATTAGCTTTAGTTTTATATCTAATGTAACTATCATTTGAACAATAAACTCTATCAATAGCAGTTGTACCCATGTCTCCAGATGTAGTATTGATCCAACCTGCTAGAATATGACCACTTCCATCAGTACGAACTATCTTATTAGCTTCATTGTTTCTTCCACCATGAACATGTAAGCCATCAGTCATATCGGCATCAATTTTAAGTGTTCTATTTGTTCCACCTATAGTTATGCTTGTTGTTTGACTTCCTGCATTAGAAAAATTAGTAAATAAACCATTAGCATGAATGCCATCTAATGTGTCAGCATTACTAACATTACCACCTAAAGATGATGTATATGTTGCTGTACCTGGTAAACTACCCCATGTACCATTACTAAAAGTTACATTATCATAATAACCAGTTAATCTAATTATATTAATTGTTTCAAAAGATCCATAGTTAGATATATATACATCATAAGTATTAGCAGCCCTTTTATATAATACAACTTTATCTTTGTACCAAATATTATCTAATGTTAACCATTTTACTGATACATCGGTTATTGTATCATTTCCATTTGCCCTTCTACCATTAAGTTTTAATATACCTCTTGGTGTAGCTGTAGCTCCTTCGGTTGCACCAAATACCCATGTTTCATCAAATGGTGTCCAATCACCTCTTGATATATCAATTGTGGCAAATTTAATCCATTTACCTTGGGCATTACCAACAGATCCTGATATAGTATGATGAGGTATAACAGTATTAGTCCTATTAGATAAAGTTGCATAAGGTGGGATATATGTACGTGTTGTTCCACCAATTGTTAATGATAATGCATTACCAGAAGCACCAAATATTGTGAATAAACCAGAAGCATGATAACCATCAACAGTATCAGAATTACCACTTATATTAATTCCCCAAGTTACTCCTGTACTTCCTTCAACAACTATTCTATAGAAATTAGTAGCAGTTGATGGAGCTTCATATAACCAACCATTAGAAGCTAATCCAATTTGAGCGGCAACTCTCCCAGACCAATGCCAACCTAAGCGTGGAGCATTACCCCATGAATCACTTTGTGAACCACCATAATGATATTCTCTAATCCACATTGATGAACCATCATAATTATTAGTACCATTATTTACTGTTGCAAATTGTGCTCTTCCATTAGTATTAAATCTTGGCCCAATATTATTTGCTCCTCCTGGTCTAAAATCTAATGCTCCACTATCACTTGATGAATTAGTAGCAATATCCCAATAATTACTACTATTATGTAATCTTAAATAAGCCCAATTTCCAGCAGATGCATATGCATAAAATGCAGGAGCACCTGTTGAATATACTGTACCAGCAACATGAAGTTTATAAGAAGGACTATTTGTACCTATACCAATATTATTACTAGCATTAATATAAATACCATTAGCAGTACTTGACCATGATGTTCCACCATTTATACTTACAGTTCTACCGGTATAATATACATGATAACCGGCTTGTCCTTGTCCATATCCAAATATTGGTGAATTTCCAGATTTATCTATGGTTGACCTCATTGTTCCACCTGAATCACTCATATATAAATAACCTTTTAAATAAACATGATTAAATGTAGGATTAGTATCTGTACTAGATGATGTACTAACTTTAACATTAGCCCAATAATACTTACCAGGATTTGTTAATGTATCTGCATTATTAGCATAATAGTTAACTGCAGGATTTTCAATTGTTGTTCCGGATATTGTACCAAATGATGTTACAAAACTAACTTCCCACCCAGTAGCCCATCTATTATAATCATAATTACCAAATCCAGCATGGAAATTCTTTACAATAACTTGTGGATAAGACCATGTTGTATTAGTTTCACCAATATATACACAACAATATGTTCCATTATGACCAAATCTTACTTTAAGATTACCAAGTGCTTGTAATTGATAACGAGTAGAATAAGCAAAAGTATTAACCCAAGCAGAACTACTAGAATAATTATATCCACCAATATAATAAGTACAAGATGTATGTGTAGAATAATTATATATTTCTACCTCAAATCTCATCATTGTATTAGTCCAAGAAACAGGTAATTTAATACATATAGCACCAGTTATAGTAGATGTACTGGTAACATATTTTCCACCATTCGGATAAGGTATATATCCATCTTTACCTATAGCACTAAAGAAAGCTTCACCAACATTTGATATAGAAGCATAATTTGTTCCACCAGCTCTAAATATCCAACCTCTTTGTGAATCAGTACTCATTGTAAAATATGTAGCCCAATCTCCTTGTACACGACCTAATTTACCATAAGAACCAGTTCCTCTAAATGCCACACCATAAGTCATTGGATCACTATTACTATAAAGTGATAAACCATTAGCTGTAGAACTACCATTAATATTAGCATAAACACCATTGGCATATAATGAATTAGTTACA
>Ga0326511_10001798_pt1 | contig 17651 bp, 33 predicted proteins | sample 0_2496_0518_D_FD_203701 | JGI IMG/M metagenome (GOLD analysis project Ga0326511, IMG submission 203701) | Bovine rumen microbial communities from UC Davis, California, United States - 0_2496_0518 | ecosystem: Host-associated > Mammals > Digestive system > Stomach > Rumen | place: USA...
ATGGTCTATCCATTTACCGTGTACCACCGGAACAACATCGGCAGGCTCAAGGGATTCGATATACTGTGATGGTTCAAGTCCTTTTGCCCATGCGTGCTTTGCGGCTTCTACCGCATCCTGCTTGCGGATATATTCATCCATCATGCTCACTCCTTATATCTGCGCCGACCTTCTCATAAAGCCGTTCAAGGAACTTAATTTCTGTAGCCGTGTCTTCATCATATCGCCAATGCTGAGCCGACCGCTTTGACAACAAGCTAAGTGATATACCGTGTTGGAATACCCTTAGTTCTTCCTTGGTGTATCGCTGTTCAGGCTGTGCGGATGGCAACTTTTTTAAGTCTATTCCAACCGCCGTAAGGGCTGTGTTAAAACCGTTCGACCATTGCCACCTTCCGAAACTTGAGATTTCTGCATCATCCATAAATTGCGTGAATTTCTGATGCGCTTCAAAATGCGATGGATTTGTATCTACGGTCGCATTGCGTTCTATATCAATCGCCGCCCGTCTGCTGATTAAGCCCGCATCGACCTTTTTGCCGACTTCAGCAATATGGTGGTCGGGCTCTGCGGATGGCAGTTGTTCGGAATTTCCGAACACTTCAAGCGCTTCTATAGCCATGCGAAAAGCGGTTTTTCCTTCGTCATTCAATTCGCAATAATCATCCAGACGTTGCTCTAAGTCTTTCAGCAAGTCTATTGCCTGTATATTGGTCATTCTTCTCGCCTTTCTGCCCAAGCGCAATATTTGTTTCCGCTTGTATAAAATCCAGTTTTTATGTGCTTGCGTTCATAACAACAATGGCTTATCCAATTTCGACACTCCCGGCAGTGAATAATTTCAGGCTGTGCGGACGACAACTTTCTCAGGTCTTTTCTCAGCATTTTAAGTGCCGTCCTTATCGCCTTATGGCACTCTGTATCAGGGTCTTGATCTATCGGTCTGTCGCTGTGTGTATAAAACAAGATATTATCCTCAACCGTTTGATCTACATCCGCCATGCTGATTAAATCGCACGCGTGCGTTTCCGTGCGTTCTTCGTGCGTTTTCAGTAAAGCAATTGCCTCCCTGAGTGCCGGTGCGTCCTCCGAGTACTTGACGTATTCCGCTAAGTGTTCCAGATGGTTTATTAGTTCCGCTCGTTCCATGCTTCCGCCCACCTCTTTTCATTTTCGCCGTAGGTCTCTTCGTGTTTCGGCTGGTTCTTAAACTCCACTAATGTTTTGCAGTTCCGACAATAAACCCCGAATATCATCAGGTCGCCGTCCCGTGCAAACTGTATCTGACTGCTCCCACAGAATGGGCAAGGTTTCAAGTCTGTCATTTTCCCTCCATTAATTCCCGCAAACACGCATCCGCTTCTTCCCGCGTCCGAAACATCCGCTCATGCGGGTCGTCCAGGTCGTGCCAGCCGGTCATGTGCCAATTACTGCCGCCGACCTGAACGAGTTCCCGTTTGACGGTGTACTCCGTGACGTGTGAGCGTTCCGGATGCTGTGCGTCATAGTGTACCGCGTAAACCTTACCGTCCACGCTTTGCCTCCACTGTGTAACATTCGCCCGGCTTGTCCTCGATGCGCTTTATTACCTTGTTGCCGTAGTGGTCCGGGTCGGTTGCCAACTCTTTTCTCTTGTAGCTGTCCACCACGAAAAACTTCGTCATGGCATGCTGTCCGCCCTTGTCGAAATAATTCAGCCACACAACAGAGCCGGTCGGGAGCTTTTTGACCTGCTGTGCTGTCAGTATCTTTCTGGAACCGACTGCTTCTTTGATGTCTTTGGTCATGCTGTTACCTCATATCTCCATACAGCTGTGCGTCTGTGTATGTGTCAAAAATGGTCATTTGAGTCTGCGGAATGTCAGCCCATCCAATGCCGATATAGTCAAGAACCCGCCCCCAACCATAACGTTCACCGGTTTCCGGATCTGTAACAAGATTATTCATCAGATATTCCCATTCTTTGGGATTTTCTTCCCGCTTCTTGTCGAATCGGTGTGGACGCTTCTCCATGTGAATCCCGAAACCACACATACTGCATCCTGTGCGTTGTGCGCCTGTCGTGTATAAATCTCCGTTCGGTTGTCTTCTAATCGTTCCGTAGATTGTCGGCACAATAGATTTGACAGGTTCATACGGCTTCAATGTGCCGTCTTTGTTTCGTCCATATGGCTGTTCGTGATAACGCTTTTCAAAGATGTCGAGGTGGTCGTGATACCATTCATCCATATCAAGAGCTAACTGTAAAACATCGTTACGCATAAATGACCCGAAGGGACAGGAACGCATGGTCGTTTTACCGTAGTAGTTACAGCCATGGTCAACGATTGCTTCTTCTCGCTGTCCGCCCTCACTTGCCATCAGACCAAGATAAGCATGAGAGTTATGCGCCTTTGCCCAATCATCAGCAGGCTTTTCTTTCAGCCAATAGCAACACTGATTTGAAACCTTAAAAGGTGCAATTTTGTAGTGTACGCCCTCGTTTTCGTTTTCGTATCCACCGAACAATTCAAGCCATTTTTGTGGAAGCTTCATTCTGCTGTTCTTTGCAAAATGTCCCTGTGCTCCGCATTCGCCGGTAATAATAGCATGTCTAACCGTCTTGTTCTTTTCTGACGGATGCTGAAGCATATCAATCTTTCCAGCTATACGTTTTGAGATAACCGGAAAACCTAATTCCTGAATCACTTGCGCCTTGCTTTTGATTGGATGCAGACGCGTCACTCCTAACGCCTTGTGTACAGCCTGATTCGATTGGTCTTCAAGCGAACTAACAGATACCGCAGGAACGTCAATTCCGATAGACAGCAAGAACACGTTCAGAACTATGCTATCAAGTCCCCCGACAGAAACATGAGCGTTCAGGCCTCTGTCCTGCATTTCATCATAAAACTCCCATGCTAAAAGCTTTGCACGTTGAATCTTTCCTTCATAGGGGATTGATTGCTTTTGTGCCATTTCGGCTTTTTTCTGCCTTTTGAGAGCGCGCCATTCTTCCGTGCTTAGCTCTCGCTTTTCATCATCCACTTTATCCCCTCCTTCCCTCCGAGTCCCCGCCGCACCGAAGACCCGGAGAACCATAACAACGAGTTACTGTCGCATACTGAGTGTCATTATTTATTTAATTGTGTGACGCAGTGCGGTGCGGTGTTGCCTGTTATTTTGGTGCATTAATTAATTTCATTTCGAGAGGTTCATGTAAGATTTTTTCAAGTTCCTTTTCGAAGTTCTCCCATTCCTGAGGATTCTCAATCAGGAACTCAATCTTTCCACAACATCTCTCATTGAGGACATTCAATCTTTTCCGTCCAAAACCATATTGATCGTGCAATGCTGTGAATAAGGCTCCGTACATTTTCGGATATAATATTTTTTCACTGTCATACATCCACTTCTTCATCTGCTGTGCAGAAACGCCCGCGCCGATCCTGTACGCACCTCTCCAACGCAATTCCTTTTCAAACTCTTCAAGACTTGTTTTCTTGATTTGTTCGACTGCGTATCTCATTGCATCGAGTCGGGCATCGTTTAATTGATCGGCTTTACTCATATCTCATTACCTGCTTTCAGGAAATCGAATATAGACATCTGTTTCTGTTCATCATCCAGATTCTGCAGATTCTTCACTGCCTGATTGAAATATTCCTTCTTCAGCTCCATTCCGATTCCTTTGCGATTCATTTTTACGGACTGATACACTTCCGATCCGATCCCCATGAATGGAGTAAATACAACATCTCCCTCATTTGAGTACAATCTGACAATCCGCTCTATCACCGGAAGCTGCAAAGGTGCGATATGCTTTTCTGATTCCGCATCTGAAAACATTCTGTTCAACGTATCAGACTGGTTAATGTCCCACCATACCGGAGACGGATATATCTCCCATGCCGGAGATGCAATTTTCTGCCAATCTGATACCGGAAAAGAATCATTTGTGTGCGTGATCGGTTCCGAGTTATCGCCCGGTTTCCGCATGATAACAATGTAATCAGGCAGCCCCATCCTGCTTTTTGAAGAATCCTTCTTGATCTGCTTATGGAGTAATCCTAATGCCTTTGTTCTCTGCATCTCCACTACGGGATCCTTCCAGACAGTAACCTCGCTATGGTAAATAAACCCATGTTTCTGAAAGAGCCGTATCAGATCCCCGCGAAAATCTTTTATCCCGATATATCCATCGCGTTCTTTCATAGCTGGAATATTCATGCAATGCACTGCCATAATTCTTCCGGGCATTAAAATACGATAAAGGTCACGTACAATAAAATCAAAATGCGCGAAAAACTCATCATCATTTCGTGAGTTCCCCAGATCCCTATCGCTATTGCTGTACGTGTATAACGAACTGAATGGCGGAGAGTAGACAATCAGGCCGACACTATCATCACGCAGTGCCGTTATTCCCTCGGTGGTATCAACATTGTAGATTGCGTACTTATCTGTTATCTTTTTATCATTAACTTTTATATCCATGACGGAAGCTCCATCTCTTTTTCTGGTTTATATTCTGTCGTGATCCGTGTCGTGTGTTTGATTTCTGACAGTGTGACGTCCTTCATTAACGCAGTCATCTGCCTCTGCATTTCATCCATCTGAGCCTGTTTCTTTCGGATGTTTTCGAGGATGTTGATTTCTTTTTCCGACAGAACTATATAGACATTCACATCTTGCTTCTGACCGAATCGCCAACATCTCCGAATCGCCTGATAGAATCGTTCATAGCTATCTGACAATCCACAAAATATTTCATTGTGGCATGATTGGAAGTTTGAACCGAATCCAAAAATAGAACTCTTACTCACGAGGCAATGTGTATTCCCGTTTGCGAAATCAATACTTGCCTGTGCTTTGTACTCCGGATCATCGCTGCCCTTCACCTCGATGCTGTCATGACATTTCTTGTGAAGCATTGCAGACTCATCATTGTAGTCTACCCAGCACAACCATGTTTCATTGCTATTGTTTACAAGACTGGCGGCCCGATCCGTTCTATCATCCATTGACTCTTTTCTCGCTTCTCTGCGTTCCTGAAGCGTCTCAGCCGGCATAACGACAAGTTCCCCCTCCTGAATATCTGACTTTGTCAGAATGGTGTTGATATTAAGATTCGGAAGATCATACCCGTCAACCTGGTATCCGAGCTCGTTTGGATTATCGAAATAGACAGCCCATGTTGCCATCCACTCCCAGAACTTATTGGCGCCGGCTTTCTTCAATCTCCATTCCGATGTTTTGCCACCGTCATGAATGAAGTATGTTGCAAGCATCTCTGTCCTACTCATAATCCCCAGGAACTCGCATGATGTCCCGATCTCCACATAGCTATTTGGCGCTATCGTTGCCGTGCATAACAATTTGTATGGAGTTCTATTAAACCTTGATATGAAATCTTCTGTTGTCTTTGATGTAAATGATTTCAGAATTGAACTTTCATCAAGAACCACCGCAATGAAGTCACGTTCATCAAAGTGTTCAACCATCTCATAATTCGTGATGTTGATGCCGTCTTTTACATCTGCCTGAGTCCTACAGACATTCACCGGTAACAAATGGAACTTTTCTGATTCTCGTTTTGTTTGATGTACAACCGATAACGGAGCGACAATCAGTACTCTGCCATATGTATGCTTATGTACCAATTCAGCCCATGAAAGTTGTATTAATGTCTTGCCACATCCGCATCCGATCAATACGGCAGCTCTGCCTTTTTTGCATGCCCACTGAATCAAATCTTTCTGGAAATCAAATGCCATCGGAGTGATCTCATCACGATCCACATCAAAACCGGCCTCAATTGTCCTTATTTCCTTAGTTCTCAAAAATTCCTGATAATTCATTCTAGTCCGGAGGCCTTCGAAGCTTACGGTCGCGACACCTTACCGCCTCCTTTCTATGTGATTATCTTCCCGTACTCCCGAACCCGTTCGAACCTCTTTCCGTCTCCGCCAGTTCTTCGACCTGTTCTAAGTCTGGCGTGAATATCGGCATGACAACCAACTGAATAATTTTGTCACCCGGCTTGAAGTGCCACTCTTCCGTGCTCATGTTGTACAGCTTCACCGTGATAGCCCCGACATAACCCGCATCTATCACCCCTTCACCAATCAGGTGATGTTTAACATTAAGGCCGGACTTGCTCTTCAGCATCCCGACATAACCTTTGGGAATCTCGACATGGACGCCGGTGTTAATAACTGCCTTGCCCGGTCCTTCGCTTGCCATGTACGGCGGGACCGTGATGCTTACCGGTGTCTTGATATCGAATCCGGCATCTAAGATATGCGCCCGTTCTGGCATGAATGCTCCCTTGTCTAACTTCACTCTCATTTCTTCAATGTCCTCCCTTGCTGTTGATAACGCATCCATCCTTCCAGATGCGTCAGTGCTTTCCTATCCTCTTCGTATTCCTTTGTTTCCTTCTGCTGTTCCGCCTTCCAGCGTTTATACCTGACACAATGCGAATGACAACCCGGCTTGCGGTCTTGACAGTCCTTGCAGGGTGCTACTGTCATCATTTCACGCCCCTTCCTTCTATTGCCCGACTGACATCATGCGTCAACCAGTCGAATACAAGCTCCTGTCTGTCCGACTGATATCTTTCCGACAGAGTGCCGGTATCCTTCACGAACTGATCCCAGACTTCTGACACGTTCGGGGACTGAATGAATTTATAGATCATCCCCGCCATCTCAATGGCGAAACAGGCATCTGTGTTACACTTTTTTGCGTCCGCCCACAGCTTCGAGACTATTCCGTACACTCTCCGTTTCTCTTTTTCGTCCATGTCCTCCCCTCTTTTCCTGTCCGATCAGGTCCATTTGGGCCCGTTTTAGTCCGTTTTTGCCCTAAAATACCCCAAAGGTGTAACAAGGTGTAACAAAGGTGTAACAGTAAAAACCCTTATAAAATAAGGCTTCATGGCACTTTGTTACACCGTTACACCTGTTACACCGATTTTTTCCTCGCGCGTGAGGACGAAAAAATCAATTTAAATTTTTTTCTCTCAAAAAATAAAAGTGGGTGTTTTTGGGTGTAACAGGTGTAACGTGTAACAGATTTCACTCAAAAGGCAGCTCGTCCGGCAGGGTATCCACCGACATAAAACCGTTCTCATCGATGTCTTCATCTGTTATCAGAATCCCCACCATCCTCTTGACGATGCCATCGATCCGTCTGACCGTTGCCGTCTTGCCATCCGGGCCCGGCGTGATCCGCCCGTGATTTATCATCCAGGACTCGGCAGCCTTACGAGAAAATCCGCCGTCCTTGCAGATCTGTGTGAGCGCCTGCGGATATAACCACACTGTCCGCCGGTCTTTGGTCTCTTCGATCATCCCCCAGTGCTCGCAATTGACCTCTGAGTTAAACCGCTGTTCATTCATCTCGACCTTCTCACAGATGAAGTCATACGCTCTCTGACCGTCTGACACTTCGTTCTTGTCTGTCAGAATCTTCTTTGCTTCATCCATCGTGATCCGCACGCCATCCTTGAAGATGTACTTCTCTGCGATTTCGTCCGCGAGCATAATAACCGCAAGTGATATCGACTGTTTTTGCATCTGCTCAAGCTTCGAGATGTCGGCGAAATATCCGTCATACATCTGTTTAAGTTTGTCTTTTCCTATTTCGCACACTGCATTGACGAACACCGGCCCGGCGTGACCGAAGTTAGACTTCAGGACCTCAGCGGTCTTCTGCGGGTCCTGGTAGATATGACTCCCGCACTGGACCTCAAGAATACGGTTCATGGCCCCCCCCTGAGTTGTGTATCCTGATAACGGACGTTCGCCATTTGTCAGAATAATATTCCTCCAATGATTCTCACGAACCGCACCGAGATCTTTGTTTGATCGGCTCTTTCCTTTGCCGGAACATAAGTCATACACAAACCCCTCGAAGTTATCCGCAATCCGCTTACTGACTTTTGACGTATCATCGAGGATCATTGGAAGATTCGATAGCATATCAGCTTTTGTTTCGAGTGCGACCTCTGTCGCTTTGAAATCTCCGATGTACCGCGATTCATTCGGATCTGCCCAGACGGACGCCGCGAGCATGAGCGTTACGGTCTTGCCGCCCTCTGTATCGCCCCATAAGTCCACGATGCAACACAGAGCACCGAGCCGTTCCAAAAGGACACTCCCGAACGAGGCTGCGAGCATGATCTTGATTTCAGGTCGGTTCGTCTTCCGGAGTTCCCGGACATGATCCAGCCAAACATCAAAGCTTCCTTCTCCCCGGATGGCATCCCGGATATTTCCGAATCGCTTATCTCCGTCAAATATGATTCCGTCTTCATACGGAATGAAATGATCCGTACCCTTGAACCATCCAAGTTTTGAAGTGCTTATTTCTGTCGCAATGGTATCGGTGTTTAAGCTGTCCAGTTCTGACAGATATTTCACAACTAGTTTTGCTGTTTCGGATGTTACTGGGACATCATAATCTGCAAGTGATACGATCTTAGACGCCGAAGAGATAATCGACTTTGGTACTTTGACGGATGTCCAGAAACCATTTCGGGCCCATGCCACTTCTACCTGCGTGACGCCTGTCTCAGCGTTTTTGTATCGCCCGATGATCGTGATCGGATCATAACTCGCGATCTGATCGAATCCTCCGGACGTTTGCGACCATACACCGCCCATGTCGGCGAACCATGCACCACATCTCAGATTGCCTAATCGATCCACATCTGGATGCTGTTTTAAGAACTCCGAGTTAAAGACAAAACTTGTTTCAAGGTCCAGTGGAAGACTTGCACTCTTTGTATTAGCCTTCCCCTCCGCCGCCTTTTTTGCCTCCTGGAACTGCTTCATATACTCCTTCAGAAGTCCACGAACCACTCCGAGACATCCGAGAGATTTCGCCCGGTTCTCAAGTGCAGCTATCTGTTTTGCCCTCTCGGAAATGTTAGGTATTTCAATTATTCCCGTGTATACGGACTCATCAAGAATCCCCGTTCTATCCAGATCCTGATAGTCCATGCAGCGTTCCTCCCTCTTTTATTCATCGTAAAATCCCGCGTGACGCTTCAAACGCTCAAGCCGATCCATTTCCTCACACCACTCATTAGAGAGCGGCTCTAGCGCGTCTAAACGCTTCTGACAGGAATCTATGTCGTTCAGTTCCTTCCGTCTGCGCTCTTTCGCTTTTTCCTCTGCCCAACGTTTGCGGGCCTGTGCTTCATTACTCTCCCGGATCCTCATCCGCTGCAGCGGTGTCATCTTGTCATATACTCCGCCGAGTTTAATGAATGCCGTCTTGAAGTCCACGTCATCCATCCTCTCCACGAATGTAAAAACATCCCCTGTTGCATGGCATCCGTAGCAGTAATATGAATCTTTGTAGACCTTCATTGATGGAGTTCTGTCACCAGAATGAAATGGACAATGTGCAAATCCAGCTCTATTGACCTGAATACCATACTGCCTGAACAGTTCAGCCATCGGCAGGCTGCGTTTGATCTCCTCGCTCGTCATATTCGCCTCTTGTTAGTCTCTCTTTCATATCCCGATATAAGATCTCTTTTATGAGTTCTCCGGAAGTCTCAGCTTTACAGAATACCGGCGTCATGTCATACCGGACCGACCACGCGATCAGGGACGCCATGAACGCGGAAGGGTTGTATTTGCTTCTGTATCTGTGTCTGATAATGGCCTCATAAGATCCCTCTTCTACCAGAAGATAGACCTTTGCCCCTGCAGCCCTTGCCCGTTCGAATTCCCGGCGGAACCGATCCCGCCCGCGAGTAAAGCACATTGCCAGTTCATCAAGTGACTGCTTTCGTTCTATCGCGCATGGCGGGTTGATTGGTTCTTCTGGTTGATGCAATCGCGATCCGTCCGGGAACATTACATTGCAGGCGTAGTCACAGTATTCAAGTTTGTCACGCTCAACAGGTACGCCCATAGATTCGTACCGTTTCCGCGCCTGCCCTGTTTCGTGTTCCCGAGTGTCGTATATCACGCTGAAACTTTTCAGAGTCTCATCTATCTCGAATGGTGTCATGCGAATGGCAGCTCTTCTTCGATGCCTTCAGGGATATTCATGAAGTCTTCCGTGCCGGATCCGCCGGAAGGCTGCCCTGAAGGTGTCTTCAGTTTGTCCTGCGGCATCTGTCCGGCTTTACCCTGCCTGACATCCTCAGCAACGCAAGTCCAATTCATGCGAGTGTGATCGTAGATCTTGCCGTTATATTCGCTCTGCTCGATCCTGAACTTGCCGCCGATCAGCTTATTCTTCAGCGTTGCGAGATCTCCGTTAAACCTGAAACCGTTGTTGCTATCTTCCAGATCTGCAAAGAAGCTGTTCCAGTTCGTCCAGACATAATCCTTAGAGTTATCATTGGGGACATTCAGATTGAAGTATCCATCAATAGGCCACTTCCGATCCTCACTCTTATTGTTGTCATAGATCTTCTGGAAGAAACCGGCATACTCACCTTCGGCGATGTCGATCCCCAGCTTCAGGTACTTGTCCTTTGACGGCCATTCGTCTTCCCGGGCGTACAGGATCTTGACCACATACGCCCCTTTCGGGAGCTGCTCGAATGATTTGCGGCGTTTGTTTTTGTCGTAGGTTGGTAAACTCATATAATTAACCCCTTTCTTTTATTTTTGCCTCGTTGACAGGTGTTTCGCCGTATTCGAATCTGGCTTGACGCGCCAGTGAATATGAATTGAATGTATTTCGATTAAATTCTTCTTGATCGGCTATAAAATCCTCCATCGTTCCGCCTTGTTCCATCCAATTTTTAAGACCTTTCTTGTAACGTAATTCTTCGTCTGAAACTGCTTTTATTCCTTTTTTTTGTTCGACTACATAATATTTACAGCCCTGATAATCAGCGCCTGATATATTTCCATTTAGTCCATTGCTATCGTATTTGTCATAAAAAAACCACCACCCCCAAACAACAGAATCAGCTTTCCAATATAGAATCGGGAAATGCCATAATCCCCCATCCGGACTTTTTCCTAATGGAATGTCTGAGAGAATAAGTATTTGCTTTATAGGCCCGCCCCACACAATTGCGTTTTCGCATTTATCCAATATTTCTTGAAGCCCCTGTTCTGTATCTCGTTTCACTTCCACATGTAAATCGAAATCTGGCAAATAGAAATCTGGAAGGTATGCTTTACCGTTTAATGCATAACCTTGAGGTTCGTATTCGTAACGTATCTCTGCATTGTCAAAAAACACAGCCCACCTAGCTTCCAATCGGCTTCGGAACCGATACCCGTTATAGAATGTCTCAATAGGTTTTATATCCATCTCAATCCCTCCGTCACGATCCTGCCAACGGTTTCATCCCATAGTATTCCCGAATAATAGTATCTACCGCTTTCAGATCATTCGGGATCTTGATCTCAAACATCCCCTCCGGGCTCTTGGCCGTGCTGGTTCCATTGCTCTGCGTCCAGAATTCATGATCCGCGCAGTACAGAACAATATCAAAGCAACCTTCGACCGTGAGCTTCTCATCAAGCATCTTCCCGATCGTCTTGACCTTCTCTCGCCCATCCGAATCAGCTTCCGAGTGATGCAGGAAATAAACGATCTTGTCATCGTCTTCGAGTTCATTCACAAAATGAATCAGGTTCCGGAAGTTCTTGGCCATGTCTGTAAATTTGTCATATCCGCGTTCTCCTGATCGGTCGAACATCTCATTAACCAGAAGATACTGTGAATCGTCTATGACAAGTGATTTCGTTTTGCTAGTCTTGATAACTCTCTCGATCCAGGCATACCGGGCCGCGTTCATTCTTCTGAAATCATCTATCTGTCCGCCGCTGTATGTTCCGCCCAGATCCTCAACAATCTGTTTGACAGTGTCCGGGCTGAAGCTCTTTGGAACTCTTGCCACCTTCAGATCTGTCTTGAATGGCAACCGCCCTTTTTCAATTGATAAGATTCCTACTTCATCAGGTTTGAAGTTCTTCAGACTGTAAGTCTTGCCTGAACTACTCCGTCCTGTAACCATTACCGGAAGTGCCATGTTCATTCCTCCTTATCAAACACGATCAGTTCGTTCTCGATCGCCTGCCGGATGATCTCCGAAGCGACTGAGCCGATACTACTGGTTGTTTCGTTCGCAATATCCACCAATCTGTTATAGACTTCGGGCTTGATCCGGATCACTGCCGCTTGTCCCGGCAGCAGATAGGCCGCCTTTTTTGCCCTGAGATGGATCTTTTCATTTCTGTCTTTCATAATTCCTCTCTCGCTCTCTTTTCTGCTTTCATTACTTCCGGCAGATCTCCGGGCTTAAGCTTTCGGAATGGGCAGGGATGGTTCTCACCGTATCCAGTTGTATTGGTTAAGCGCGAGCATCTAAACACCGTCCTGCCTTTCGCTAATGGATATGATTCCCTATAGCAACAGAATTCCCTTTGCATGGGACATTTCGGGTGATTCTGTTCCTGTGCAGCCATGTCAATCACCTTCTTTCAATGGCGTTGCTGTATGGAGATCTGACAGGAAATCCGACACGATATCTTGCAAGAGTCCCGGCTTTATAGTGTGAACCGCTTTGTTTACGCAGTCCTCACACATACAAGTTTCAATGTCATCGGGATCGTACTGGTAACAATACTTATCCCAGATCTGCTTGCCGCATACCTGGCAGACCGGAAGACTTTCTTCTGTCAGTCGTTCGCACTGGTTGTAATATCTTTCAGCATCCAGTACCGGGTTATCAGTCCACATTATGACGTCCCCCCAGTCCCACGATTGCTCGGATCACCTGAGCAAGTAATATATCCGGAATGTCATTCACTTCCAGAACGTCCACAACTGCATTCAATAGGGCGATGGCGTGGACGCCTTCGAAATATTCCCCTACTGGAATCGTCACAGTTCTTTCGTTTTCCATCACATCACCTCATTCTTTATCTTGTAGATCCTCGAGATATTAGCGCCTGTCTTTTCTGATATCGCCTTGACCGACATGCCATCTTTCAACATACCCGCAACGACCATCTTTAAGTCCGGATTGCTTGACGATGTTTTCTTCTTAGGTGTATGCTTTACATGAGTTTTATTTTCTTTTGCGCTGGTTCCTATTGCCGTAGGTTCCGGCGCGTTTTCTTTTGTCTCTTCTGCCAGCGCGTACACTTCCATCTCTTCCGCCTCATCGTAAGCAATGATGAGCAAGTCCCGGAGCCGTTCCGTCCGCCTGTACAGGTCGTCCCAATTCCGCGAAGGATAAAAAGTCGCGGACTGGATTAGTTTTGAAATACAGTCGAGCGTCAGCTTGTGACGCACTGTAAGGTCAAGAATGTTTATGTTCATCATTTTCCGTATCGTCTTCCTCCCTATAATTGTTAAATATGGTGCAGATGCACACCGCCCACACGCCAGTTTCGCCAATGATTGCCGCAATCCGTCCGAACAGTGTGTCAATGGTTGCCTGTCCTATCAGCAGGACGGTCAGAAACGCGGCGAACACCGCAAAACTCTTACTCCCCACGAATCCACCTCGCTATCACCGGCACAATGCCGACAGCCGCACCCGCGACCATCATCCCAATTCCGAGCGGACTGGTTGCCGTCTCTGCCGCTTCGAGCGTTCCCGCCCCGCAGAACATCAACCCGAACGAAACAAACGTGCAGGCTGTGCAAATCCTCTCACGGAAGCGCACTTCTCTCTGAAGCCTGCGGACGTTTGCCGATGACTTCCGGCTTTCTTCGCTGTAGTCCTGAAACCACTTTGATACATAAACTTCTTTGTTCATCCCCTACCCCCTATTAATATGTCTAGTTCTTCACTATTGAACGGAGCCACCCGGTTAATCTTCCGGATGTCTTCCAGTGTCACCTTGCCGGAGTCAATCCGATATAACAGCGATGCTTCAGGAATCGCCGTCAGATGGCACAGTTGCTTTTGTGTTATCCCTTGCCTCGCCCTTGCCGCCTTTATCACACCCTTCACGGCGGCACGTTCGCGCGGCTTCATGGTTTGCCCTCCGGCTCCAGCGTGATGCGCCATTCACCGATTAACGCATCATAGTTAATGCTGAGGACTTCGGCGTTATTCTTCTCAAGAATCCCGTCACTGAACCATAACCCCCTGCGGACTTCTTCGATACGTGACGCGGTTACGAAACGGATAATGACCTTGTCGCTATTTCGGACCAAACCGGTTTCAAATAATTCCTTAAGTTTCATGTTTCGTCCTCCGCCTTTACGAAGTAATCAAGCGGAACATTGAAGACCTTTGCAATTCTTGAAAGATTCTCAACCGACAGACTCGCGCTCGGGTTTACCTCAGACCTCTTCTTCCAGTCGTAAATTGTTGATTGTGTGATTCCACTGGCAACTGCTACCGAGTTATCCGTCATGTTCCGGTCATCGCGCAACTTTGCATATCTTGCGTACATACTCCACCTCCTTTCAAAATGTAGTGTCTTGAAAGTTCACGGAAATCCGTATAAAATGGAGTTGTCCAGAAACCAAATAATACCGATTCCCGTGAATATTTTTTTGTCGGAAATCACGGATATTCGTGAATCCTTGTATAGAATACACGAATCTCCGTGAAGTGTCAACAATTTATTCACGAATTTTCGTGAGGATTTTTTTATGTATGAACATTTGCAAGAGTTAATGAACAGTAAAGGCATGAGGATTGCAGATTTGGCACGTGCGACAGGGATTTCATACAGTACGTTTACAGATTGGAAGGCGGGTCGATGCGTTCCCAAATATGAAAAAACAAAAAAGATTGCAGATTACTTCGGCGTCTCTGTCGATTATTTGCTGTCTGAAAAAACCGACACCTCATCGGATGCTGTACAAAATTCCGCACAGCCTGTATGGTACACTGACCCCGATGCGGCGAAACTGGCAGAGCAATACTTCACCGACCCATCATATAGAATATTGTTTGATGCGGCGCAAGGAAGCACGGCGAATGATTTACGGCTTGCCGCTGAGATGCTGAAACGTCTGAAAGAATCAAGAGGGGACTGATTGAATTGGATGTGTATGTATATGAAATTGATTTGCCTATAAGTGTGCATGAAATGGTAACGCCTGATACTGCTGATGACGGATATACCGTCTATATTAACCGGCGTTTATCAGATAATAAGAAATTCGAAGCCTATCATCACGCTCTCCGTCATTGCGTTTCGTGCGACTTTGAGCGCGCAGATGTGCAACAAGTCGAAGTATCAGCGCATAAAAAAATAACCGCCCGGTGCGGCAACACCGGACGGCAAGGCAATAGTGAATAACGTAACTTTGAGAGAGGTTATATGAAAAAAACTGTATACCATATTATAACCTCTCTCCGTCAATTTGGCAACGGAGGGAAACGGCATGAAGATAGTGAAAACCCGAAAGGGAAAATATACAACAGTTGTCCGCCTGGACGAATCACGTACCAAGCGCATAACCGCCGACACCCGGCAGGAACTCACCGCACTTGTGGCGGATACTCTCAGCACTGCCCGGATAGCTACGGAGTCAAGGCAGTTCGGGGACGCTCTGAGCCGTTATATAGACTCCAGAAAGCCCTACAAGAGCGTTTCCACACTCAGGGCATATAAATCTATAGGTCGGACGCTAGAAAGCAAATACGGGGCGTTTAACGCGCTCAGCGTGGACAGGATAACGGAAGCGGACGGGCAGAAACTTGTTTACCAGATGCAACGTGACGGATACAGCACAAAGACCATCAAGAACGTGACCGGGTTGATTAACTCCGTCCTGATAGAATGCAAGCGTCCGCCGCTTAAACTCATGCTCCCGCGTAAACCAGTGCCGGACCGTCCTGTTTACTCTGAAGGTGAAGTGCGGATGCTGTTGTGTCTTCTGCATGGCCACCCGCTTGAAGTCCCGTTTCAGCTTGCTATCTTGGGACTCAGGCGCGGCGAGATATGCGCGTTGACTCTTTCGGACCTGTCACAGGATGACGTTTTGCACGTTCACCGCTCTGCTGTTCTGGAAGACGGCGGCGGCGTTGTGGTCAATGAAATTCCAAAAAATACCACATCCGACCGTTACGTTGCACTATCCACCGACCTTGCCGCCCTGATTCGGAAGCAAGGTTATATCACCAAGTGCAACCCGAACTCACTGACGGATATGTACAGAGCTTTTCTAGCCCACTACAAGTTCCCGCCGTACCGGCTCCATGATTGCCGTCACTTCTTTGCATCCTATTGCCATGCGCGCGGAATCTCTGAAGCTGACATCCTCGCGGCAGGCGGCTGGAAGACGCCGAACATCATGCGCTCCGTCTACCGGCACAGCATGGCGCAGTCATCTGCGAGCGATGCCATCAAGGGACTGTTCTCCGCCCGGTAAATTTGTAACAGAATTTGTAACAAAGTTACTCCAAAACCTTAAAAATAAGTCTTAAATTCTTAGAACTCAGAGCAACAAAAAAGCCCGGAATTGCTTGATATTTCAACGTTTTCAAGCATTTCCGGGACTTTTCTATTCATGCCGGCGGTGGGACTCGAACCCACCTTGCACAACCGCTCCGCCCTTATTTTATATGGCTCCGCTATTTTTTTGTAACAGAATTTGCAACATTAGTGTAGAAGACTTTCGACAAATTCCGACATACTCATGCCAGCTTCAGCCGCGCCGCGTTTTATCTTTTCGATTGCGCTTTCCGTCAAGGATAACGAAACGGTTCTCTTCGTGGCTGTCTCTTCGACTTCCCCAAAGATACTTTCATATTCGTCAGCAGTCAAGTGTTCTTCCGCCCATTTCTGAGCCGCCTCGACTGTGAGCGGTATAATCTTCTCTCCACCGGTCCACTGGTTCTGACCGATGGTTTCAGCATAGCGGCTCATCGGTCCGCCTTCGCCGTGTAAGAAATACTCTCCGGTATTCTTGCGGTAAAGTGTTTCGACCCAGTATGCAAAGTCTGTAGGATTGCTATAACTATCATATCCCATTTCTTTTGCGGAGTCTGTTGAATATCTCTTGCCGTTAATTATCTTGTTCATGTCTGTCCTTTCTGCCGGTTTTACCCGACCGGCGGCGGGGTCTGTGTGAAGTTATGCCATGAGGCCAGCCGCCTTCAAGAGGCTGTCCTTCGACCCGAACGGGTCGTTCATGGTTTCGATATAAAATGGCTCATCCTCGTGAGCGGAATCGAAACCGTAATCGGAAACGATGTAATGTTGAAGCTTGGCAATCGCCTCCGCGAACTTCCAAGCTGTGGATTCGCTGGCGAAGTAGGTGCGATCTGTGATTGGATATGTCATGGCTGACTCCTTTCTGCCCTCGTTACCTCCGGGGCGGGATGTTATATCCTTATGCCATGCAGAACTTCTTTGCTTCCCTTAATGTCTTGAAGCTTTCCAGAAGCCAATCTTCATCGCAAACATCGTAGTAAACTTTTGTCTGGCCGCTGAAGCTCTGTTCCCACTTATCAAAATTTCTCGCTTCGCTTCTCACGATAGTGTATCCATTGATTTCTGCGACTACCTTATGGTTTGTATCTCTTTCCCTTGTCATTTCTTTGTCCTCCCTGTGTTTTGTTGTTCCCTTGCTATGATGTAAGTATATCAGACATTTATATAAATGTCAACAGTAAAAACAACATTTATTTAATTTTATGCAAAAAAAATAAAGGGCAGTTTCCCGCCCCTGTCAGTTAATGCTCTTCAAACCTGCCGCCC
>Ga0326511_10001799_pt1 | contig 17638 bp, 32 predicted proteins | sample 0_2496_0518_D_FD_203701 | JGI IMG/M metagenome (GOLD analysis project Ga0326511, IMG submission 203701) | Bovine rumen microbial communities from UC Davis, California, United States - 0_2496_0518 | ecosystem: Host-associated > Mammals > Digestive system > Stomach > Rumen | place: USA...
ATTATGGCGGTATTGTAATCACACCGCTTTCCCCCAAAGGTAGTATCGTTGAAGTGACGTACAAAACCAATATGTCGGTTCCGCACTATGATTTGGGATATCGCACCCCAAATACTTCACAGGGAAATTTTTCTGTAATAGAGGGCAAAAACAATACCGCAAGCGGTGCATTTTCCCACGCCGAAGGTCTTGATACTGTTTCTACGGCACAAGGGTGCCATAGTGAAGGATATAGCACAAGAGCAAATGGAGAATATGCTCACGTAGAAGGTGCTTATTCTAAAGCAAATGGATATTGTTGCCACGCAGAGGGAGTAAATACCGCATCCGATGGATGGGGAAGTCATGCTGAAGGGGAAAATACATCAGCACAGAATGTTGCATCTCATGCAGAAGGTATCGAAACGGTAGCAAATCATGTCGCTCTACATGTGTTTGGAATCAAAAATGTAATACCATCAACCGGCGATTACGTTGAAATCGTAGGCGGCGGTGACCAAATAAGCAGTACGAGAGTAAACATACGCACCCTTTCATGGACTGGCGACGAATGGATCGCCGGCACGCTCACCCAGGCATCCGACCAACGGCTGAAGAACGAGTGCGGGGAAGTCCCGGATGTGTCCGGCATCAAGGCGCGGATGTTCAAATGGAACGACAAGAAGCTGCGCCACGATGACAAGGTGCATCTCGGCTATTTTGCCCAGGACGTCGAGAAGGTCGCGCCCTATCTGGTGGCCGTGGACGACATGGGCTATAAGTCATTGGATTACATCGGCTTCCTGGTGGCAAAGGTAGCCAGCCTGGAGGCCCGCGTGGCAGAGCTTGAAAAGGAGGGATAGACGTGTACACCTTAAGCACTTTCCTGGTGGGCCATGAGCTGCGCCTGAGCGAGACGCAGATACTCGCATCCGGCAGCGTGGCCTTCGACAAGGTCCACTTCGAATTCGATGAGAACTGGGCGGGCCTGAGCAAGGTGGCACTTTTCTGGGGTGCCGACGGGAACGCCTACGGCTCCATGGTGGACGCCGAGGGTAACGCGGCTGTACCCTGGGAGGCGCTGGCCACAGGCGGCAGGATCAAGTTCGGCGTGTATGGCGTCACCGGCAGCGGCGACGATGCCGTGCGCGCCACCTCAACGCTGATCCACTACAAGCTGCCCGAGGGCGCATGGACCGAGGATGGGCAGCAGCCCACGCCGGCGGAGCAGACCATCATCGAGCAGGCCATCGCCGCCATCCAGTCCGCAGTCGAGAACCTGGACCGCGAGCCGATCATACGCGACGGCATCTGGTACACCTGGGATATTCACGCCGACGATTATGTCAGCACCGGCGTCCCTGCCATAGGTCCGGCGGCCGGGTTTGGCAGCGTCTCCGCGACAGTGGACGACAACACGGGCACCCCCTCCGTGGAGGTCATGTCGAGCGGACCGGACACGGCGAAAAGCTTTTCCTTCGCGTTCCACAACATGAAGGGCCCCACGGGCGACGTCACGCCCGCCGCCCAGCAGGCCGCCAGCGATGCCCAGACCGCCGCCCAGGCCGCCGCGGGGAGTGCAACCGACGCCGCGGGGAGCGCTTCGGCCGCCAGCGGGAGCGCCTCAGCTGCCGCGGGGAGTGCCACCAACGCCGCCGGGAGTGCTTCGGCCGCCAGCGGGAGCGCCCAGGCCGCCGCGGGCAGCGCAGCCGATGCCGCCGCCAGCGCCCAGGATGCCGAGGACGCCGCCGCAGGGATCGCCGCAAATTTGTCGGCCATACAGTCCAGCATCGCCATCATCGTGGACGGCGACACCGTGACCACCACGATCGCCGAGGGGCAGTACGTCTACATCAAGGGCAGTACCGTGCTGGCCGAGGGGCTGTATACGGCAAATTCTGCCGTGCCTTCCGGGACTACTGTATCAAACACCTACTTCACCGCCGTCAGCGGAGGTGGGCTGAACGCTATTCAACAATCGTTGGCGTTTACGGGCTGGGAACCCGTATATCGTACAGACTCTCCAAGTACGGTTTTTGGATATGTCGGACTCAGCGGCGATATTGTTGTCCTAAACATGATCGACGCTCTCGATGTAGTACCGTCCGCATCCGGGTGGATAACATTGGCAACACTGCCCGCTCCTTATAGACCCAGCCAGAGATATGATTTTATGGCCGTAAACAACAAGGCGTCATCTCAATCAACGGTTCCGCTTCAAATGCAGGTGGGGTCGGATGGCGTTGTAAAGGTTTGGGCTTTTTCAACCACACGCTTTTCCATCCGGGGCTACTTTAACTATTACAAAGGATAATCACATAATGACCCGATTGTTGACCAACGAGCACAAAAAGAAAGGTGGTATGAATCATGGATAACAAGTTTTTCCTGCATCAGATCAAGCGCACCAACGGCACCTTCGACAAGGGCATCGTGGTGAAGGACACCTATGAGGCAGCCAAGCAGGGCTATCACGCCTATCTGGGTGCCTACGCCTACGGCCAGAACGCCGACACGGACTTCGTGTCCTGCATGATCACGGACATGTCCGGATCGCCGCTAATGCGCGAGACGTGGGTCAAGCCCGAGCCGGAGCCTGAGCCGGATCCGGAACCCGAGCCGGAAGTGTGAGGAGGTGCAGCGCATGACCTATGAGCCTGAATACATCGAAGAGGTGGCGCACGACACCGTGATGGAGATGGTGGACGGCAGGCTGGTGGAGGTGACCGCGGATGATCCTGAAGTACGGAAGCAGCAGTAACAGCAAGCAGGCCGTGCGGGCGCTCTCCCTGCTGATGGGCCTGGGGAAGCGGGACAGCTTCACCGTCGAGCTGAAGACGAAGGTCAAGGCCTTCCAGAAGGCGCACGGCCTCAAGGCGGATGGCATCGCGGGCCCGCAGACGCTTGCGGCCTTTGTGAACACCCTGCCGGATGTCAGGTATAAGGATTACAGCGGCAGCGTGTACGTCAAGGCCGTGCAGGCGCTGGTGAGCTGCACCATCGACGGCAAGTATGGCAGCGGCACCCGCAAGAACGTGATCGCCTTCCAGACCACCGCGGGGCTGGAGCAGACCGGCAACGTCACCCGCAACGACTGGGCCGCCCTCTGGGGCTGCGCATACACCCGGACCGGCAAGGCCACGGGCACCGGCACCACGAAGCCCGTGGATTACAAGCAGGGCGACAAGCGATGGGGGAAGGTGGTTTACACCTCCTGCGGCAATAAGAGCCAGACCATTGCCAACAGCGGCTGCGGGCCCACCTCCATGGCGGACATCATGGCCACCTGGGTGGACAGCAAGATCACCCCGGTGCAGATGTGCGAATACGCCGTGAAGCACGGATTCCGCACCCGGTCCAGCGGCACGGCCTGGGGCTTCTTCAAGTCCATCGCCACGGCCTACGGCTTCACCGGCTTCGTCCAGACCAAGAGCATGGCCACAGCCCGCGCCGCCATCCAGAACGGCGCCTTCGTCGTGGCCTCCATGGGCCCGGGCTACTGGACCAAGGGCGGCCATTACATCTGCCTCTGGAAGACCGACGATGCGTATATGTACGCCAACGACCCCGCCAGCAGCACCCGCAAGAAGCAGAAGCTCAAGGCCTTTGAGGAGCAGCGCAAGCAGTTCTTCATCTTCTACCGGCCGGGGGCGAAGGTGTGAGGTCGCTGTTGGTCGCCGTGGCATGGGCCGACATCATCCTATGCGCAGCAGGCCGCGCGATGAGCATCGTCGTGCCGGCGCTCTGCGCTGTGCTCCTGTGGGTGGTGATGAAATGCCATGGGCGCTGATCCTGACGCTCGCGCTGATCTTCTGGACCATGGGCAACACATAAGAGGGAGGTAATTGACCATGTGGGATAAGATATTCAAGGGCATCTGCGCCGTGCTGGGCGTGATCGCCGGGCTCTATGGCGAATGGACCGCCACGCTGACCATCCTGGCCGTGATGATGGCGGTGGACTACGTCACCGGCTGGATGGTGGCTCTGTCGGGCAAGTCGCCCAAGACCGAGGGCGGCGGGCTCAGCTCCAAGGTGGGCTTCATCGGCATCGCCAAGAAGGGCTTCATCATGCTGATCGTGCTGGTGGCCACACAGCTTGACAGGGCCATCGGCAACACATCTATGGTGTTCCAGACCGCTACGGTCTTCTATTACATCGCCAACGAGGGCCTGAGCATCCTGGAAAACGCCGACCTGATGGGGGTGCCCTTCCCGCGCTGGATCAAAGAGAAGCTGGAGACCATGCGGGAGAGTAAAGACAAGCCGCCCGACGACTACGAAGATTGACAACACGCCCCGGCCACGCGCCGGGGCGATTTTTTTATATCCGGCAGGTGCGATGCCGTCATGCTGGATGCGATGATTTTGGAGCAGTCGTGAGATGGCATGTTGACTACATCATGACTACAAAAGCAGCGGGAGGGCCTGTTTTATTGGCCTTTTAGCCCCCTGCTAAGGGAGTAGGGTGGGATAACTGCCGCGAGGGTTCAAATCCCTCCTTCTCCGCCAAAGCCCGAAAACCGTTGATATTACAGGGTTTTCGGGCTTTTCTTATGTCTGGGCGCGAGCGGGTGAATCGTGGAAAATTCGGGAAAACAAAATTGTGTTGACTACATCGGTGACTACATGGTTTCGTTAAGCTGGAATAGATGACTACAAGCAGATGACTACATCGTCCGGAAATGAAAAATCGAGGCTTATTTGGCCTCGATTTTTTTGATTTTGTCGGCAGCGGCGAGCACATCGGCGTCGTCCGGGTGGGCGTAGCGGTCCAGCATCTTCGCAGTAGACCAGCGCATCATGCGTTTGACCGTCTGAGGGGCCACGCCTTCGGTCACGGCCAGCCGCGTGGCGGTGGTGTGCCTGCAGCAGTAGGGCTCCAATCGGCGGCATCCTGCGGCCTCCAGGGCCGCGTAGTAATCGGCATACCATCGATCGGTGCTGTGGGTCCAAAGATAGCCGGCGGGCGTGGCGTGCTGCATCAGATCCTCCACGACGGGCAGCACATCCTCCGGCAGATAGATGGCCGACTCACGGCGCACCCTGGTTTTGAGGCCGACGCCGGTGATCTTCCTGGCCTCCAGGTCGATGTGCTCCACCTTGAGGGACTGCATCTCGCCGGGCATCATGCCGGTGCAGATCATCAGCAGAGGGATGGCCGCGCGCAGATCGCCGCGCTCATACAGCTGCCAGAGCGCGCCCTGCTCCATGTCCGAGAAGACCTCCCGCACCTTCTCATGGAGCTGGGGCAACTCGATAAAGGATGGCAGGTCCTTCGAGCACCAGCCCTCCGCGGCTGCCATCTCAAACAGGCGCGTGAGCACGGTCTTGCAGTCCTTCGCCGTGTAATAGGAGGGCGCGGCCTCGCTGACGGCGCTCTGGAGATCAGCGACGCCGATCTGGTCCACCGGCAGATAGTGCAGCACCTTGAGCTTGCCCCAGGCGATCCTGTAGGCCGTGCGCTTGGAATCGGACAGCTTGTCCAGCTTGCCGCCCTCGTAGGTGTTCCAATACTCGATCAGGTTCGGCGCGCTGCCGGCCATGTTGCCGCCACGCAGCAGGGGCGCATAAGCCAGCGCCTCGCGCTTCGTGGCGAAGCCGCCCTTGGTGCGGCGCACGGGGATGGGCTTGTGGTCCGGCGAGGTCTTCCAGCCCACCACCAGCGCCGCGGTCCAGGTGTTGCCGCGCTTGTACGCCGTGCCCTGGCCGTTGCCGCGATGGTAGCGGCTGGCAGGGGCGCGCGCCTGCCGGACGCCGCACCAGCAGCAGAACACCGCCCCATCGGGCAGATCCTTTCCGCATTTCCTGCAATTCATCATATCACCCCATAGAAAAGGCGCCGGAGCGCCTTGTCGAATCATCTATTCTCCGGAATAACTATGACAGAGACGGAATACTTCTCATCATCATCTTCGGGTTCGACTATTTCATATATTCGGCCGGTCACATCTTGATGCTTTTCTTTGTACGTATTAAAACCAGATGGCATATAACCGATATCCCAAGGCCCAGCGGAGACGAGATATTTTTCCTTATCATAGTCATAGTCAAAGTCTACGGAATCGCCCTCTTCACAGCTTTCGATGGATTCTTGCATGTCATTATTTCTGTTTGATACAAGTTTGAACACCTTGGAATCCGTCACGTTTTCCATTCGCTTCAATTCGCTGCTAATCGGATTATAGAAGTAGAGCCCGATTCTAACAGGATTTGAAGATATCAGGACGGCGATTACGTTCTTATCAGGTTTTTTGAGAAAGTCAAAAGCCATCCCAAGCAGTTTGTTATCATACATTGAGCCAATCAGAAGATCATCCTTGTATAGTTCAATACGATGATCATCATCGTAACGCTTAAATGATAGTTGCGTATGATCAGGAACAGTGTAAATTCGACTCTTGTTCTGTTCGGCGACTTCGATCCGAACATCATCATAGGAATAGGACAGTATGCATCCCATGTATTCATTGGGAACGATGAAAGGCTTATGTGGCTGAGCAGGGGTTTCCTGTATCTTGTTAATCTTTGTTTTGCCATTAATCAGCTTCAAAAAGCTGCGGACAGCAGACACGATTAGCAAAACAAAACCAAAGGCCATTAAAAGCCCGGAACTCGCTTTCTGAGGATCAAGCATACTTATTCCAACAAAGAACAGGACGAAACCCCATAAGTAAGTATTCTTTAACAGGTGTTTCATAACGATACCTCCTATAGAATTACTTTGGAATCAAACAAATCATGCCGTTCCGGTGCTGGATGCGGAACCCCTTTTCATGTCGGGGTCAGAGTACAGATAGCGCGCCTGGCGCATGAGGGCATCCTGGCCCTTGTCGTTCAGATCGCGGAAGATGGCAAGCAGCTCGGATTCGGAGGGGGTGAGAGGGTGGGAATCGACAACTGAGGATGAAGGAATAGGGTCTAATCCCTTGATCACTCTTTTTGTAACTCCAAAGTATGAGGCCAGCCTTTCGAGGCGCTCATCTTTGGGGTCTTTTTTATTGTTTTCCCAATCACTGACAGTAGGCTGAGTAACGCCTATGGCCATTGCAAGCTCCTTTTGCTGGATTCCAGCCATCTCGCGCAATTCCTTTACCACGTTCACTCAATCACCTCCCCACATACATATTTCATTTATATAGCTATTGTATAGCTATATTGTAATAAAATCAACATAAATAATATAGCCATTTATATTGACAATATGGCTATATATGGCTATAATATAGCCATTAACACGAACGGAGGTGATAATATGTCACAGTTACTGGAGAAAAGGAAGGCGGCGAGGATGACGCAAGTCCAGCTTTCGCAGAAGGCAGGAGTATCTCAGCCGTATCTCCACGATTTGGAGAGGGGTAACCGTAACGCCAAGCCGGAAACGTGGGAGCGCATCGCCTCCGCGCTGGGCTGCACGGTGGAGGAGCTGACCGGCAACACCGCGACGGAACAGACAGCTTAACCCGGCCGCATCCGGGACGAGGGAGGTGAGAACGTGAGCCAAAATCAGAATACCCCGCGGAGCGGCAACTCCACGGGGCTGGTGATGGGCGGGATAAACATCGCACTCGGAAAAGTGGAAATTATTCCGTCTGAAATCCGATTGTCCGACGATGCCCTGGAACGGCAGCGGGCGCGGCTAAGAGCAGGAAGTTTAGTTGAGATACATGCTGAACCAGCTGAACACGGTTTTCACCCTCAACACCGGAGAAAACAATCAGCTGAGGACCCAAGGCCGTGACGGAGTCGACGACGATCACATGGGATTGACCGAAGGACGCGAGCGCTATTGCGACCTCCTGATCCGGTTTGATTGTGGCCATAAATTCCGTGATGACCGTTTGTAGGCGCCGCAATACCTGTTCAGCGGACGCGGCCGCGATACTGGTAGGCACGGCATTGATGGGCTGTTGCAGAATAGCCATCATATCAGATTCCAAGACAATCACCTCCTTTCGGGGGTGATTATAGCACGACAACAACCAGGGGCGCAAGGAGGTGAGAACAATGACGCTGGAGGAGATGGAGCGCTGTGATCGGGAGTACCTGATACCCAGGGAGGTGGCCGAGGTGCTGGGCTGCGCGCCGTATTCGATCAACATCATGGCGAAGCAGTGCCCGGACCGGCTGGGCTTCAGCGTGGTGATGATCGGCCGGCGGGTGAAGATCCCGCGGAGGCCATTCATCCGGTTTATGAAGGAGGGATGCCCGGCGAGCGCGTTCAGCCGGGCGGAACCCGCCAGTTAGGACGCATCGGAAGGAGACGTGGAAGTGGAGAAGACACAGAAGCAGGCAATCAAGGACCTGAAGCGGCAGAGGGCCCATGCGCTCAGGGAGATCGACAGGCTTGAGAAGCGCAAGGCCGAGGTGCTTTCAAAGCGGGTGCGGGACGAGGCGCGCCGGCGGCGGTTCGTGAAGCGGCTGGACCACGAGATCGCGGATGCCCGCAAGCTGCTGGCCGTGGCCGAGGGCAACCTGATGGGCATGGGCGTGGAGATCGAGGACGAAAAATAGCGCCTCACTGTTGCCCGCAGTGAAGCGCCAAGGGACGAAAACTCATGGAATAGCTTTCGCCCTCAATTATAACATCTGATGGTCATATTGTCAAACCATATCTACACATCAAGGAGGGCACATCATGGAACTGAAGAAATTGAGCACCGTTTACAACCTGAACAAGCGCATGGAGGATGCCGAGGCGCGGCTGGCCACCACGGGATACCGCCTGGCGGACCTGATGAGCAGGCACTGCCGGAACGAGGCCGCGCGGCTGCACTTTATCGACCGATACCAGGACGACCTGCGGGACATCTGCATGGAGATCAAGGCCATCAAGGCGGAGATGGAGGCGGCGACGGCATGAGCGCAACGGCAAAGTATCCGGCCAGACACGGCGGCCCCTTCGTGATGCACCTGGACAGGGTGTGTCAGTTCATTGAGAAGGGTCAGACCTTCCTGGTGGAGTTCCACCCGGTCTTCAACTCCTCAGGGGAGTTCCGGGGCAAGATCATCGGGCGGCTGGGGCTGCACATCATGGACGGGGGCGACGTCGCCCTGCAGCTGATGGACGGCAGCACCATCATGGTGGGCTGCACACTGGCCAACTACGGGAGCCTGTGGAGATGCTGGCAGAACGGCACGCCCTACGGCAACCAGCGCAAAAACACGGCATGGAGGGTGAGGGCATGATGCCGAGGGTATTGAGCGCAGCGGAGTTCGCCGGCAAGGAATCCGGCATCGGATGGCTGGAGAACAGCTTCCAGTGGGACGACAAGGACCTGGAGCGCTTCGCCTGGGTGAAGCACTCCGCGGCGGGCGAGGATGGCTGCTACATCAAGGAGCAGTTGATGGAGATCTACAACAAGCCCGACGGCGTGCGGGTGTGGGTGGGGGCGTTCCCGCCCACCGACGAACAAAGGGAGGCGACACCGTGGGAGGCCACACCGTGACCAGAGAGGAGATCATCAAGGGGCTGCTGGGCATCCACGCAGTGACGGCGAATTATAAGGGCGACCAGGTAATCCTGCACAACATGCCCATGAAGAAGCTGACCGGAATACTGTACGGCGCCGCGGAGATGCTGGAGGCGCAGGCGCCGAGGGCGCTCGGTCTCAGCGAGATTCCCGAGCACGACGGCGCGGTGTTCATCGAGCGCAAGAGGGGAAATTGGGGTTGGGCGTTGTACGCCTACGAGAGAGTCCCGTTTTTCGTGTTCACCATAGGCCGCGGCGAACTCATGCTGCCGCTGGAGGACTACGGCACCGAGTGGCGCTGCTGGACATCGCGCCCGAGTCCGGAGCAGAGGGAGGCGACACCATGGCATTGACAAGGGAAGATCGCGTCAAGCTACGCAACATGTTGCTCTACATCGCTGACTGCATGGTCGCTGTAAACGATATGGAGCAGATGCACAACTGTAACGACTGCAGGATCAAGAATCGGTGCGCCTATGCGCCAGAAGTTGGGACGCCTGTTCGGTGGAATTGTCCGCTGTGGGAGGAAAAGCGCAAGGAGGCGACCCCGTGAACCCATCCATCATTGCCTTCGGCGCGCTGCTGGTGAACGCCATACTGTGCGCGGCGTTCGCCACCGTGCCGGACACCTTTATCACATCCACGGCGCTGCTGGCTGCCGTGTTGATTTTGACACTCAGAAAGGACGAGAATCATGGAGAACATGCTGAAATACGCCCAACGCACCGCCGCTGATGCCCAGAGGGCAAGCGGCGGCAGCGCCGCGCTGGAATCCGAAGGATTCGCGCGGGCTGGTCGCGCCTGCGCGGAGGCGCAGTGGCGCGACTGCTTATCGGAGGAGATGGAGCAGGCCGCCGAGGCCCTGGTGGGCGAGAACCTTGAACTCAAGCGGATGGTGGACACCCTGCGCGGGCGCCTGCGGGAGAGCCGCCGGGCGACGGTCTACTATCACAGGCAGTATGAAAAGGCCATGCAGTACCGCACCGACGCCGAGGCCGAGCGCCGGAACTTTAAGGAGATCGTGCTGGCCGTGGTGGGCCTGACCGTGGCGGCCACCCTGGCCGCGGTGGTGGCGGCCATCGTCTGGGGGTGGTGGCGTGGCTGAGGCGAAGACGGTCAAGCAGGCCGAGCTGGAGATGGAGATCCGCGACTATGACGACCGGATCCTGAGGGAGTGCCGGCGGCTGCTGTTCCTGTACGAGCACGGCGAGACCTGGCTGGGCATTGAAAAGGAGATCGGCTTCATGGACACACTGCAGGCCCACCGGCGGGGCGTGCTGTACGCCTATAAGAACGCCGGCGGCCACGTGAAGGATCTGCACAACTTCGGGGCCCACGCGGTGGCCACGGCAGCAGAGGAGGCGGCATCGTGAGCGATCTGATTTCGAGGGCGGCGGCGATTGCCGAGGTGGAAGAATGGGCGGAACATGGCCATGACCTGATACATTGGACAGGCATCAAGGCGATGCTTGAAATACAGCCCGCCGTGGACGCTGCGCCGGTGGTGCATGGGCGGTGGAACGTCATTCTTAATCCGTTCTGGGACGTAGAATGCAGCGAATGCGGTTACGCAAAAAAGACGAACTGGGAGATGGCATTCTGCCCGAATTGCGGCGCGAAGATGGACGGAGGCGAGCGGGATGGATAGCGCGACCAAGCGCCTGACGGCCTCCGAGCGGGAGGCGCTGGTGCGCATGAGCGTGGCGCTGGAGATATTGTGGGAGGCGCCGGCGGCGCTGCGGGCCAGATCGAAGCTGGTGAAGAACGCGACGCGGGACCTGGCCATGATGCGATCGGTGATTTTCAAATTGATGGGCAAGTTCGCGGCCACCATCCCGGAGGACCAGCAGCGCAGCTACCGGATCACACTGGACAACATGTCCTATACCGTGGGCATGAAGCGCCCCGCGAAGCAGACCCGTGACGAGAAGAACTACGGCATGTGGATCCCCTACGAGATCCTGCGGGCGCTGCTGGCGGGCTGCGAGGACCACTGCCTGATGTGCCCGGACGACGTTGCGAAGCGGCGCGCCTGCAAGCTGCGCCGGGCGATGGAGGCCATCCCCAACGACGCGCCGCCCAGGGATGACGGGGAGTGCCCGTTTTACACCGTGATGTGAGGAGAGTGAGTATATGCAGGCCATTGACAAGGTGAGGGACGAGATGGCGAAGAGCAAAAGCGGACAGATCAGCTATCTGGGCGAGGGCCTGACGGCGCTGCTGGGCATCCACCCGGAATACGCCGAACAGATCGCCGCCGAGGGGAAGACGCTCTCCGGCTGCCTGGAGGCCATCAAAAAGGGCGCGAAGGGCGGCGTGAGCGACCCGGCGACATCCACCAGATCCATCTGCGGATACTACGGCATCCAGGTGGAGGACGCGAACCGGCTGGCGGTGGAGGTGCACATGGCGATGCTGGGCGGCTCGGTGCCGCAGGCGCCTGCGGTTCCCGCGGCGCACTGTGCGCCCGCGCCGAAGCGGGACGACTTCGACCTGGACGCGCTGCTGGAGGTGCTGTGATGCCGAAGAAGCGCAAGGGCAAGCCGCCGAGGCTGTATGAATTTGCGGGCGGGAGAATGAGCGCGAGGCAGTTCGCGGAGCTGCTGCACATACCGCTGCACCGGGCGTGGTACTGCCTGAGGAAAACCGGGGGGGGACATGCCGCGGGCCTGGACCATGGCGGACCGGCTGCGCACCCGCTACGCCGAGCGGAAGATCATGGCGATACTGATGGGAGGAAGCGCGGGCAATGGCTGACAGCCTGACATTCGAGCAGGCGGTTGCCCACATCGGCGGCATGGGCAGCCTGATCTCCGGGGAGGGGCGAAACCTGATCGACCTGAACCGGAGGGACTACATCTGGAAATACACGGGACACGCCTACTGCACATACTGCGGCGAGGACGTGGGCGACATGAGGGCGCGCCACAACGCCGAGGTGGGCTGTCCCAACTGTCACAGGGCGGTGACCTTCAAGCACGAGAGCCGGGGGCACAGCCGGATATTCGACCAGTTCTGCCTGTACGAGTGGCGCAGAAGCGTCACCGACCCGGAGGCCGTGGTGCTGACCGCCGCCCACGTGTGGCGCGACAGCTCCCGGGACCATCCGGAGGCCGAGCCGCTGCACGTCCACGCCTCCGCGATCTACGTCTTCCGCCCGGGCAAGGCGGTGACGGTATTCAAGAATCACCGCTGGTACAGCGACGAGGCGCAATACTGGGAACGGATCCGCAACGTGGCGCCGGACCACACCGCCTATGATGGCGGCAAGATGGAGATCGTGATGGACTACGGGGGCTTCGTCCACGCCATCGAGGGGACGCAGATCGGGCGGCTGTTCGCCATGTTAAACAAGGATTCCAATCGCCGGGACACGCTGGAGCTGCAGGCCATCGCCAGCTGCGCGCGCAGGCCGTGGCTGGAATACCTTTACAAGGCCGGGCAGGGCAAGCTGGCCGCCGCGATGATGCGCTGGCACAGCATCCCGCGGGACATCGTGGTCAACCAGCGGGCAAAGACGCCCCGGGCGCTGCTGGGGCTGACGGAGGCCCAGTGGCACGAGGTGCGGCGGGACGGCATCCGGCTGACGGAGACGATGCTTCAGAGCATGTACCACCTGCGGGCCATGGGGCTGGGCAGCCTGCACATGGCCGAGGTGCTGGAGATCATGGGCCGCAGCAAGTATTCCACGGCCTACAGCCTCTCGATCATCGCGCCCTCGCAGCGCCGGGAGCGCTGGCACACCGACACCCTGGGCGACATACTGGCGGCCGAGCGGGTGCCGGAGAAGGTGCGGCGGAAGGTCTACCGCAGGGCGCTGAAGGACCTGGCCCACGCCACCGAATGGCGGGACTACTTTGGCCAGCTGCGCCGCCTGGGCGAGGACTTCGCGGACACGGCGCTGATCCTGCCGAAGGACATGCACGCCATGCACCAGCGGATGATCGAGCGTGAGCAGGCCATACGGGCCGAGGCGCGGGCCATGGCGGAGGCGAAGCGCAGCGCGGAGATGGACGCCGAGACCCGGGTCTTCGTACAGAAGCGGCTTCAGAAGCTGCAGCGGGACTACGGCTTCCGGGCCCACGGGCTGGTGCTGCGGCCCTTCGAGAGCGTCAGGGAGGTGCAGGCCGAGGGCCGGGCGCTGCACATCTGCATCGGCAGCTATGCCGAGCGGTACATGACAGGCGGCACGGTGATCTGCTGTTTAAGGCGCGAGGAGGAGCCCGACGTGCCCTTCCGAGCGGTGGAGTTCTCAGCCGCCACCGGCCAGCTGGTGCAGGACCGGGGCGATCACAACGACATCCACGGCATCGAGCCGGGGACGAAGAAGCAACTGAGGCTGTTCTGGGCAGCCTGGGAAAGGAGAAAAGATGAGCGAGTTACAAGGTCAGCTTGACATGAACACCATTTTGGGAAGTGGTCAGGGGACAGTGGACAGGGGTCAGAGCGCGGAGGGCTACGACGCCGAGGGGCATCTGATGGCCTATCCGGAGGACGTATATGCGGCGATCGCCGTGGAGGACGCGGACCGGCTGCGGTATCTGGCGGCGGGCATCCGGGCGGACTTCGACGGCGCGCGGGAGCGGGTACTGCACATGGGCATGCTGCTGATGGAGGCCCGGGGGCGCTGCCCGGAGGGGCGGTGGCTGCAGTGGGTGAAGGACGAGGCGCGGCTGCCGGAGCGCACGGCCCAGCAGGCGATGCAGCTCTACGAGACCTTCGGGGCGCAGGAGCTGCCCGAGGGCGTGACCGCCAGCCACCTGGTGGAGCTCTTGCGGGCGCCTGAGGCGGACCGGAGCGCGCTGATGGAGCGGGCGGCGGAAGAGGGGCTGTCCACCCGGCAGCTGAAGGAGGAGATCAAACAGCTGCGGGAGGATTACCAGAAGGCCCAGGTCAGCATCCACGATTTGCACGTGGAGCTGGAGGAGGCCGGCAGGGTGAAGGACCGGCTGCAGGAGGACGTGAAGGCCGCCCAGACCGAGCGCGACCGCATGACGAAGCAGGCCGAGGACGCCGTGAAGCGGGCGAAGAAGTCCGACGAGAAGCGCCGGGAGATGGAGGGCAATCTGGCGAACGCCAACGCGGAGATCGACGATCTCAGGAACCGGGCGCCCGAGACCGTGGAGGTGGAGAAGATCCCGGAGGAGGTCGCAGCCGAGCTTGAGAAGCTCAAGGCGGAGAACGCCGCGCTCAGGAACGGCCAGGGCAAGCAGCGCTCCGATCTGGTGGGGCAGTTCGTGTATCTGGTCAAGCGGTACAACGTGGCGTTCTCGGAGATCATGGGCCTGATCATGGACATCAGGGCGGAGGACGAGGCCAAGGCCGTGGAGTGCAGGGAGACCCTGAAGAAGGTGCTGGAAGGCCTGAGGGCCAGGCTGGGCGAGTGAATGGCGGGCGATGGGGAGGGCGATGACACCTCATCCGCCGACTTCGTCGGCACCTTCCCCTCAAGGGGAAGGCAAAGGGCGCAACCGCGCGTAGGGGCGATGCCCTCATCGCCCGGGGAAATGCGGGGGCGATAATTTCATCGCCCGGGAAAGAAAGGAACGTATATATGGCAAAGTACAGAATCAGGGTGGAGGCGCTGGATCCCGCCGAGGAGCTGCGGGCGGAATACCGCATCGGCATCGAGTGCGACCGGTTTGTGATGCTCTCGGAGGTCGAGGGCAGCGGCAGCATGCAGCAGGCATTGCACGACGTGGACACGATCGACATCGCCCAGATGATCAAATCCAGCAAGGAGATGATGTCGGCCGCCATGATCGCCCGGGGAATGCTGGAGGCGGACGAGTACCAGAACAAAATGGAAAAGAGGCAGGGTCTCGACAACTTCTTCATGGGGATGTTCGGGGGTGACGAGGATTGACCGAGCGGGAGATCTGCGTGGAGGCCGTGCGCCAGTTCGGGCGCATCAACCAGATCGTGAAGGCCCTGGAGGAGATGGGCGAGCTTTCCCAGGCGCTGGCCAGGTGGCTCAACGGCGCGCCGGACTGGGACAACGTGACCGAGGAGATCGTGGACGTGGGCATCATGCTGGAGCAGCTGGAGCACATCGTGCGGGAGAGCCGGATGGGCACGGTGGGCTTCGAGGAGATGAAGAAGCGGAAGCTGGACAGGCTGGAGGGGATGCTTGAACATGAGTTCGATGCGGTGGACTGAGGAGGAGTATGCCGCGTATGTGGCGAGGCGGAGGGAGACAACCCCTCAACCCCTGCGGGGCAGCGACGGGACAACCCCTCAGTCTGGCCTGCGGCCAGCCAGCTCCCCTTACACAGGGGAGCCTGAGGGCACCGCGGGGGACACCTCATCCGCCGACTTCGTCGGCACCTTCCCCTCAAGGGGAAGGCTTTTGGAGGACGACGCGAAGCGGACGAAGTACGGCAACCGGCGCACTGAGGTGGACGGCAAGAAGTTTGATTCGAAGCACGAGGCCGAGGTCTATCAGGAGCTGATGCTCAGGGTGCGGGCCGGGGAGCTTCGGTGCGTGGCGCGCCAGGTGGCCTTCGACCTGCCCGGCGGGATCCGCTACATCGCGGACTTCGTGACCATCGGCCCGGATTACCGCGCCGAGGTGATCGACGCCAAGTCGCCCGCCACGCGGAAGAACCGCGTATATATCAACAAGAAGAAGCAGATGGCCTCCGAGTGGGGCATCGAGATCAGGGAGGTGTAATGGGAGAAAGTGAGCGACATTACAATAAAACTGATAGAAGAAGATACAGAGATACCCGAATTAAAGCCATACGAATGGGACGTGGTTGTACAAGGGCGACCGTTTTATGTGGCACGCATACCTGGATTTGTTCATACCATCAAAGGCTGGGGCGAACCGATAGACTTATGGGCATGGCCGCGTGATGAGAAACCGTCCTATGAGAATTTGGTTGAATATGAACTTGATTCACCTGTGGCCTGGGGTCTCGAATACCGTGAACAGCGGTACATCAGAAGCAAATGGGACGATGTAATGCTCAGGTCTGGAGCAGTCACGACAATAACAAGAAACGGGATCCCGTTCTATGATGTATTCGGGGGTCGAAACTATTCGGTTCCAAAGGCGATCGTATTGATCGGTGAAATCGGTGAGCACCCATTGGAGTTCAACACCATTGGTTTTGATGAGAAGATGATCGGGAGGAAAATATGGTTCAGGAGCCAGCCGGGAATTATAACCAGATATATCAAAGGACAATGCTGTGTTATGGTTGCACCGGACGGGATAGACCATTTCAAACGTCCGCCCGAGTATGAAAACGATGATCTGTTTGATGACTGGTACGACGAACAAGAGTTGAAACTTGATTGCCTTGCGGCTCACAACATCGACTGGTTCAGAGAATGAGATCAAAAGAAGCAGATGGCCTCCGAGTGGGGCATCGAGATCAGGGGGGTGTGAGGATGGCGGAGTTTCAGGAAGTATGCAAGCAATGGCGCAGAATGTGTCGAGATGGAAGCAAAGATTATTCTTGCGCCGATTGCAAAATGTATTCATCGATAGATGAATCTGTTTGCCGTGGAATTCCAAACGAGGATGATGCTAAAGTCATAGAGAGTTTCGTTATGTCATGGGCCGCAGAACACCCGGTAGTTTATCCGACGTGGGCTGATTATATTTCGACGCTTGTCATAAAAGACATTTGCACCGGGAAGATCAGCGGGCCGGATACTGTGCTGACCTATGCGATGAAAACCCGCATCCCCGCTGACATCGCGGATAAGCTGGGGATTGAGCCGAAGGAGGATGTATGAAACTATTGGCTTGTCCGATATGTGGCAAATTTCCAGAGGTCGAATATGGTTTTTCAGATGAAGCTTGTGTGGAATGCAGACCAAAGGGGTTGTTCGGCATTCGCAAAAACGCGCACCTTGTTGTATACGGCAATGGCACGTTGGATGCTGTGAATGAATGGAACAAAGCGGTAAAGGACTTCTGGAAACCTGAAATTGAACCGAAGGAGGTATAGCCATGAACCTTGCGAAGATCAAAAAGCGCTGCGTGGCGTCGCGCCAGTGGATCATCATCGACGCGGACGACGGGAACCAGTGGCTCTCGGACGGCGCGAACAGCTACGCCATCGTCGGGATCCGGCTGCGGGAGGGGTTCATCCAGGATGTCTTCGGACTGACGGACAAGCAGGTGGACAGGATGATCATCCGAACGGAGAAGCGCCCGGGCGAACTGTATCG
>Ga0326511_10001800_pt1 | contig 17636 bp, 11 predicted proteins | sample 0_2496_0518_D_FD_203701 | JGI IMG/M metagenome (GOLD analysis project Ga0326511, IMG submission 203701) | Bovine rumen microbial communities from UC Davis, California, United States - 0_2496_0518 | ecosystem: Host-associated > Mammals > Digestive system > Stomach > Rumen | place: USA...
GGGTAACGGTTAAGCATGAACTCCTCCAAAAATGTGAAAAATTTAGAGGGATCATATAAATATTAAAAATGAATGCGCAAGACGCTATTTATCGACCAGATACTGCTCCCGCTCCTACCACTGCATTTATGGTATCAGGATGAGTATTGATTGCATCCCACCTTAAAATCGCATTTTTTACGATTACAAGGTTTAGGAGTTCTTTTATACATTCTGCTTCCTGTCCCTTTTTGTCTACAGTCTTTTGGGCTAAAGTTAATCCATATTTAGATGAATACATTGAAACAACGTCATATCCTGTCGTATTTCTTGCATCCCCTGTGGCATGACTTCTTGTTGCTCGTATATTCTGCCCATCAGCATTGATTACATCTCTATCTTTGAGCGCTATTGCTGACTTTGGTAAATTCACATATTCTCGTTTTGCGGTGAAGTATTCAACAAATACCTAAAGCAAATTCTCAGTATTCAGAATGGTTTGAACTCTTCTCATTGTCTGTGCGGTTGGAATTTCATCCAAAAGTCCATATATTCTTTCCTTTAAAAGTGGAAGGTTGACTCTAAAGTACTCTCGTATCGCAAAGCAATTATCACATTTTGCCATTTTAGCCATTACTATTACAGTTCCAATGACGAATAATGGGTAAATTATTCTGCTTTGATCTCTACAGTAAAGCAGATTTAACTCCAAAATCCTTTCTAATTTTTAGGCTACATTAAATTCTTCAGGCAAATCTACCATAAATACCCTTGCTCTAATAGTTAATCCATAGAACTAGGGTATTAAGAATATAAAATTAAATTTGCTCCCTGGATCACAAATCTAATAACTGCACTTAACGCAGTTAACTAACTGATTAATTTACATTAATTTTTTTTAAAACTGTTTTTTTGGTTTTGCGATATGCTTCACATGGTGTTGTGACCATAAGCTGTTTTTTATTATAAATTTCTGCTGTAAAATAAGAACTAATGCAATAAAAATGTTACGAATTCAGTTGATTAAAATCAGTATGATGAGTAAGTATTCACATAATGAAATAAAGAAATGCCTAAAAGGCCAGCTTTCAATACAAAGTCTTTTATCTGCGGATAACTCAAGACTAGTTAGGCTTTATCATAACAACATTGCAGAACTTTCTTCACTTCCATCTGATATTACCCAGTTAGCATTAAGTGGATCTACACATATTGTTGAATACCATGATTTTAGCAAGGCAGAAAAAGTCAATAAGGCTGTAAAGTACAGACTGGTTGACTTTGTAAACCTTTTTAAGTAAGTCTATCTTTTGTAAACATTATTTATTATGTATATTGTCAACTTTCAGGGAATTAATGCTTGCAGTGGTGTCAGTTCCATAGCTGCTGCGCTGTCATGGAGTTTGAGCATTCACGGCAATACTGTGCTGTTTCTAAATGCAGCCTCGCAGAATTTTTCTCTGTGTACAGATTCTTTAGTAGGTCTTGACAAGGATAATCTTCCTAAAGAGGGCTGGTCGGATTATTTTTCCCATAATTATCAAAAAGAGGTATTCTATCTGCTTGAGTGGGGCAAAAACTGCTACTACCTCCCTTTTGGAAAAACAGCAATTTCTGATGAAGCACCAGAATTTGTCGACAGACTCATAAAAAAATTAGGTTCACTATCTAAAATTGACTTTCTAGTTGTGGATGCAGGTACTCGTGAAAGCAGACTTGCAGAAGAGTTTTCTAAAGCAAGTTCCCTATCTGTTACCGTAATTACGCCAGAAAGCAATACCGTCATAAAATTAGAAGAGTGCAACCCCAGGGAAAATGAGTATTTTCTTCTCAACAAGTTCATGATGAAAAGCATCGTCATGAATGATATCGAACTGCTTTTAAGAAAATCAAAGTTATCAGAAAGCATGTTCAAATACGTTGTTCAATACGATGAAAGCATGATGAGAGCCTCCATGCAGATGATGCCGGTAACAAGATACCTGCCTATTGCCAGCGCCTCAAAATCCATTGAAAAACTGATGGTTGACATCATCCTCATCTGCAGGCTGACAGATGAAAAGGCAGACGAACAGCAGGATAAAGCAGAAGATTATGAATAGCATATTAAAGTTCTTTGCCAGCATCAAGGATCGTTATATTATTTGGAGAATTCATGGTTCTTCGGTTGTCGCGTGCCTGGTGAATCTCCTGTTTTTGTGTCTTGCCTATCTGTTCATTCCTCTTGAAACCAGTAGTTTTAACAAAATAAGAAATAATTTCTACTATTATTATCCCCAGATCAAAAAGGATAATCCGCGGGTGTTTGATCCGCTGCGTATTATTATTCAGACGCTGTTTCTGCTTTTTATTCGCCAGTCTCCGCTTGATAAGACTAATATCTCGGTATTCTCAGCTGCAGTCATAAGGTTATTCAATAAATATGCCAAACAGCCTTTTGTACGCTTAACCGAAAAATATACCGATGCCATCTACGATAAGACTGTCAAGAAAAATGTTTTTATTTCAAGAAGAAGACGTAATCTTACAAGGGTATTGCTTTTTGCTTCCTTTGTGACATCGGCTCTGGCGGTAACCCAGCCCTTTGACCTTACCTATCAGTTTATCTTTGTTATTCTGATGTGGCTGATTGCACTGCTGCTTAGAGCAGTGAATAATCGGGTAAGTTTAATGCTGATGATTTTTATCTCCATTATTATTGCCACACGATATATTTACTGGAGACTGTCGCAGACAATAATTCTCATTACCCCATTTACGGCATTTTGCTCTATTACCCTTTTTGTGGCTGAAATATATACCTATATAATCCTGCTTTTGTCATATTTTCAGGTCTCCTGGGTTTTGGACAGAAAGCCTTATCCCCTGCCAAAAGATCTAAAGTTGTGGCCCACAGTTGATATTTTCATCCCCACATACAATGAATCCCTGGATGTGGTATCTCCATGTCTTTTAGCCTGCCTTGATCTTGACTGGCCAAAAGACAAACTGAAAATTTATCTTCTCGATGACGGCAGCCGCAGTGAGTTTGAGGAATACTGCCAAAAAATAGGCATCAACTACATTAAAAGAAACGAACACAAACATGCCAAGGCTGGAAATATCAACAACGCGCTCAAGATTACACAGGGGGAGCTTATCGCCATTTTTGACTGTGACCATATTCCTACAAGAGCCTTTCTGCAGATGACCTGCGGCTGGATGGTGCATGACAAGAATATTGCTCTGGTGCAGACTCCTCACCATTTTTATTCAGAGGATCCTTTTGAAAAGAATCTCAAACTCAATGGCAGACTTCCTGCTGAAAATGCCCTGTTTCATGATTTTATTCAAAAAGGAAACGACACCTGGAACGCCACCATGTTCTGCGGCTCCTGTGCGGTAATCAGGAGAGCTCCTTTAGAAGAAATCGGCGGCATAGCAGTTGAAACCGTCACAGAAGATGCTCACACCTCACTGAGGCTCAACCGCAGGGGATATTCGTCGGCCTTTATCAGTATGCCTCTGGCTGCAGGCCTTGCCACCGAATCACTCGCCGATCACATCAATCAGCGCATACGATGGGCACGAGGCATGATTCAGATCTTCAGAATCGACAATCCGCTTTTGGGAAAAGGTCTGACCATACCGCAAAGACTCTGCTTTACCAATGCCATGATTCATTTTCTGCACGGTCTGCCTCGCATCATCTTTCTGCTGGCGCCTCTGCCTTATCTGTTCTGTAATGTGTATGTCATCTTTGCCTCAGGACTGGCTATTCTGTCCTTTGTGCTGCCTTATATGTTCTATAGTACGCTCACCAATCAGATGATTCAGTACAACAAGAGATTCTACTTTTGGGGTGTAGTATATGAAACCATTCTATCCTGGTATATCACGCTGCCTACACTTATTGCTCTGCTCTCACCTGAGCACGGCAAATTCAACGTAACCGCCAAAGGCGCATCCAATACCTCCACCTATTTTGACTGGACGGTATCCAAACCCTATATTCTTCTTATCGTACTGAATATGTCAGGCTTTCTTTTTGGTCTGTACAATATTATTTTCAATCCGTATGCCGAAATATCCACCATTCTTATAAACCTAGGCTGGGTTAGCTATAATCTTCTTATCCTGGGAGCGGCTTCTGCTGTTGCTCTTGAAGCCAAACAGGTTCGCGCCTCACCACGAGTAAACTGTAACATGGAAGCGATGCTCGAGGCTGGAAACGGTTATTCCATAATGGTTAACATTATTGACTTTTCTAAAGAAGGTTTAGGTATTGCTCTGCCTACGCTTCATGAAAAAAACCAGCTGTTATCTGAGGTTTTTCATGAAGGTTCAAAAATCCATATAACCATAAGAAAGGAGGATCTGAACTACCGCTTTGCCGGCATCGTCAGATTTTCAGGACGTAACAAACTCGGGATCAAAGTAATTTTAAAGGATCTGAAAAGCAACATTGAATATATTCGCTGTACCTTTGCCACTGCGGACAGATGGTCGCACAGCTATGACAACATAACTCCTGATTCTCTGATTCACGGAATACATACTCTTATCGTGCTAGGTCTTAGAGGTTACCTCAAAATGCTGGATAACACTCCGCATATAATCAGGGAATTTCTCTGGATCACGCTAAAAATTATGATTTTCTTCTTCAGTATGCTGCCTCAGCCACTCGATGTGACAAGACCATTCAGGAAGAAAAAATCGGAACATAATGAAAAACAAAATCTTACGGTCAACGGAAGTTAATCATGCGTAAATTATCAAGTGCTCTGACATGCCTGTTTTGTTTGATGTCGGTCTTATCATTTTCTGTAAAAGCAGAAGATACTGTCAAGGCAGAGGCTACTCTTGTGGCAAGTGAGGTTGACAGCACGCCGCCTTTAAGTCGTGCTGAAAACATCACCACCACTTATATTCATTATCCTTTTGAAAAATTAGAGTGGGTCGATCCTTCAGGTTCCCTGGCACTAAGCGGCATCACCCCACGACGCAGTGTGCGTTTTACCGTAAAACGCAATGAAATCGTCACCAAATCGTATATGGAACTGTTCTATACCCCATCACCTTCTCTCATACCGGTAAGGTCTCAGTTAAACGTATACTTAAACGGTATTATGCAAAAAACCATTCCCATACATAAAGAGGACCTTGGCAAAAAGGTAAGTACTAAAGTGGCTTTAGATACGCATATTATCCGCGATGAAAACTTAATTGAATTTGAATTTATCGGTCATTATACCGACTACTGTGAAAATCCGGTTGATACCACTCTCTGGCTTAATATTTCCGCCCAGACCACGCTGCATTTAGGCAAACAGCTGCTACACCTTGCCAATGATTTATCATCATTCCCATTGCCTTTTATCAACACCTCAACGGGAGATAAAACCGTTTTAAGTCTCATCTTCCCGCAAGAGCCTGATCTTGAAACCATAAAAGCCGCCTCGATATTCAGTTCCTATGGCGGAACCATCAGTTCATGGCGCGGTGTTGACTATCCGGTCTTTCTTGACAAACTGCCAAGTGAAGGCAATGCGGTCGTTTTTATGACCAACAGCAATCGGCCGGTATTTCTCAAGGACTATCCTAAAACCGATACTCCCGTGATTGAAATGGCTGATATTCCAGGAACACAGTCTGACAAAATGCTTATCATCAATGCCCCTGACAGTCAGGGATTAGTTGTGGCCTGCCGCGCCCTGGCACAGGGAAATGTACTGTTCAATGGACCGCTAAGCCGGATCCTTGAATTTAAGGAAATTGAAAAACGCAAACCCTATGATGCGCCAAACTGGGCCGATACCTCCAAAAAGATTACTTTTGGCTCGCTTACCAACTTTGAAGGACAGTTAAGTTCTCAGGGATTTGCCCCTGCTCCTATAGAGCTTGAGCTAAATCTTCCGCCAGATCTGTATTTTGTAAACGGCTCCAGAATTGCCATGGATCTCATCTACAAATATACCAAACCAAGTAAATTAGGGCTGTCTCAGATGCGGCTTATCATCAACGAAAAGCTGATCCGTTCGTATCCATTAAATCCGGATGAGGAAACTGATGAGATTTCAGAATACATTCCTCTTTTAGGAAACCTCAATATCTTCAACAGAACCAACGTTGATACCTCTTTTTTAAGAGCACAGAATCAGTTTCGCTTTGATTTTAAATATTCTTTGATGTTTACCTCCAAAATGAATGAGTGTAACACCATTGTTCCTATTCCTAACCGGGTTGAAATCGATCCTAATTCAAGTTTCGATTTTACCAACATCTATCATTTCACCAAAATGCCAAACCTTAATACATTCTGGCAGTCTGGATATCCATTCTCAATTTATGCCGATCTGCAAAGAACTGCGATAGTATTAAGTGAGCTAAATGAAACCTCAGAACTCAATACCCTCTTCAATACCCTGGCAAGAATTGGCTCTCAGTTAGGCTATCCTGCACTTAATCTTGAAATCATCGATGCCAGACATGAAGAGGCAATCAAGGCCGCAGGCGACAAGGATTTTCTCGTGATAGGCAGGATCCCTGATGTGCTTAGCAATAATGAAAACGCCGCCATTGTTTTGAACAAGACCGAACAGTCCATTAAGACTTCATTTAATGATTCCATGCCCAATCGCTTTACCGAAGAGAAGGCAGTGGCGGTACAGAATATCAAACAGAGCAACTACACGGGAATAGGCGCCATTGTGTCTTACCGCTCCCCCCTGTCAGATGAGCGTACCCTTGTGGCTATCATCTCTGACAGTTCAGAAGGCATGAGCAATATTTCGCAGAATATAATAGTTAATCATTCGAGCATAATTGCCGCAGGCTCGGTCACGGTTATCGATCATAACCGCGCGAAAAATTATGATGTCGGTGATAGCTATTATATAGGCGATCTCCCTTGGTATCAGCGTATGTACTATATGCTGCTTGAAAGTCCATTCCTTTTGATGTTCTTATGTCTGTTCAGTGCCCTCATCTTCTGTGTGCTGATGTATCGCACGCTGCGCCGCATTCAGAGAGCACGCTTAAGACTTCAGGCCCTAAGAAAGGAGCAGTAACATGAAAAAAATCATCGGTGCCATTTCTGTATTTGCCGCACTTATCGTTCTTATGCTGCCAGCGGCTTTAGCAAAAGACTGGCCCTTGTATAACCAGTTTACCAGGATGCACATTCATGAAAATAAAGCCGATACCGCATCCGACGACATCATCACCAAAATTATGTTTATGACGCTGGTGCAGAACGATAAAGAGCTGTTTTATGCCTTAAAAGATCAGCTGATGCTGTGGGAGGATAACGGCGTCATCAAAAAAAGGCTGGACTTTGAAAAGACCGAAATTGCGCTTATGACCGCCTATCTGCTGTTAGAAGCCGATGTCAGGTGGTCTGATGACGATCTTAAAAAGGATGCCGAAACTATCATCCGTAATGTCGAGAAAAACCATCTCTATGCCTCATCCGTGCTGGGCACGGTGCTGCTGCCTGCATCTTCAGGCTTTAGTACAGACCAAACCTTCACCATAAGACCCGGGGCGCTGCCGCCTTTTGTCTTAGAGAGAATAGGGCTAGAGCATAAGGCATTTCAAACCTATGCACGCAATACCTATCAGAGCGCCGTACGTGGAAGCGGAGACGGGTTTATTGCAGATTACATGACTTTTGGCAATACCGGTGAATTCATCCTCACCACCAAGACCGAGGGCTCTGAGGATGCGGCAACATTTTACCTGTGGCTTGGCATTACTTCTACTGCCGATCCTAATCGCAGGCTCTTGCTGCCGCTCTATGAAAACATGATTAAAGCCACCAGTTACGATCTGTTAAGTCCTGCGGTGGCCAATCTCTTTTTCCACACTACCCAAGGCCACGGCTCCATTATATTTGATGCCTGCATGCTGCCGGTAGTGGAAGGCAAGGTGAAGGATTATCTTAGAACCAGACTGAAAAACCATGTCTTTGCGCACACTGAGATCTCCGCACACCTTCTGTCACTGTTTGCTCTAGGACATGACGAAAGCAGATTTGCCTTCAACAAGGATGGCACCTTAAAAATAACTGAAGATAAATACTGAGCCTATTATTAAAATAACGTGCTCCTTTAGTAAATACTGCATATTGAAAAAACAGTAGATTACTCTCAAGAGTTTAAATGAAACGGTTTGTGAAAATTATGAGACTAGGTCATCTTTTACTTTTAGGACTTATTATCCCCCTTGGCATGCCTGCACATGGCAATTCCCTGTTGCCAGAACGCGACTCGCCTTTATACCAGAAAAATTCATCGGTAAGCCTCAATGACAACTCCCAAAGACGTCATATTGAGGAAATGGAAAGAGAAGCCCAAAAGAACTCTGATGCCACACTAGAACTTGCCGCCTTAAACCGTCTTGCTTTAATTAGCGGCACCAACTCCCAAGAATACAGGATTGCACTTATAAGGCACAAACTAAAACTCGGAGGCAAGGACAGAAAAGAAGCAAAAGAGCTTATCGACAGGCTATGTGCGGCTCGGGCGGATGCCTTTGAATGTGTGCAGGGACAGGCGCTTTATGAAATAACTTCTCAGGAAATGCGTCTTAAACTGCAAAGTTTTAGTATGTATGAAAAAAATCAGGATTATGAACACGCGGTAGAGGCCTTAGATGAGATCTTTAAGGGCAGGCCGCCTAAAGAGCATAATCTTGCCATGCGCTATTATGCCATGATGGGCAACATCGAAGGTCGGGAAGAAGAGGCACTGTCAGGACTTGAAACCATCTACAGCGAAGAACCTGAGAATTCACCGCTTCAGCTTCGGATTAAGTCAGTTATGGCCTCTTTGAGTGTAAGTTATGAAGCCACCAAGGCATTTGCCCTCATGGCCACTAAAGGGAAAAGAAAGGAAGGCATTGAAAAATTAACGCGGCTTATAAAGGACCATCCTCAACACGACGATATTGAATACTATAAAAGACGGCTTAAGGAAAGTTTGTTTTACGAAAAACTTGCCATGGCTGAGACCTACTATAAACAAGGGAAAATTAGTCAGGCTATCAAAACCTACAATGAAGCCTCACAGATGTTTGCAGACTCGCCTTATGCCGACACCGCGCTGGCCAATATATATGCTCAAAGGGGAGATGAGAAAAACTTTAAAATCTACAGTGCAAGAGCGCTTTTAAGGCTGACTCATGAGAGTCCTGCCGAAAAAAGACGCATCAGCATGAGTCTCAAATCACTTAACGCCGACTTGCTTAAGTCAAGAGCCCAAAAGCATGAGGCAAAAAACGAGTACGCAAGGGCCATAGCCCTAAGAGAGCAGGCCTTAAGGCTGTATAACGCCGAGGCCTGGGACTATTATGCGCTATCTTCTGATTATATTAGTACAGGAGACCATCACAAGGCTCTTTTGGTTTTTGAAAAGCTGCCTAAAAAACTGCTTTATTCTAAGGATTTTCTCTATCCTTACGCCCTCATTCTTGATAAAACAGGCAATGAAGAGTCCGCCCTGTCCTTGCTGAAATTACATCAGCATAAAGACCCAAGGCTTAAGGAAATGTATGAAAGATTAAGGCTTGCAAAACTAAGACAATCTGTAAATGAACTTTTGGACAGCGGTAAAAATCAGGAAGCCATGAAGGCTGCCGAGGAACTGCCTAAAAAGGATGCCTCCATTATTTTTGCCAGAATTAGTGAAGAGCAGAAAGACTATGTTAAGGCCGATGCCTTCTATGATGAAGCCGTACGCCTCAACCCCGAGGATAAGGGACTGCTCCTCGATTATGCCTTTAACAGAATAAGACTTTTGGATTATGAGACTGCCAAAAGCACGGCTCGTGCCATGTCGCAGGATCTTGAAAGCCTAAGTCTTAATGAAAAAATGTCTCTTATTGCTGTATATGAAGCGCTTGAGGACTATGAAAATGCCCGAAAAATCAATGCGGCTGTCATAGAAGAACTGTCTTCAAACAACGCCATAAGCCCATCTCCAGACGGCAGTGCCTCAAGCAATCGGCAACTGGCCCGTCTCTACCGCAATGCCGGAAGATTTAATCATTTAAGCCACAATGACGGCCCTGACAATTTGGAGAACTACAAAAAAGCCCTCGCCCTTCTCAACAACAGAGCAACTCCGTACGAGAATGATGCCATTTTTACCCATGATCTTTTGACTCCGGATGACGTCAATGAAGACTGGCTGAAATCCTCAACCAGATCTCTTGCCCATGAAAACTATGAAAGAAATAATATCATTTTCACGGATGGCATCGGCTATATTAGAGATCCCGGGCATCCTGGCTATTCCAACAATACGATTGTGATGAATATTGCCAATATCGCGTTTCCTCTCTTTGCCGGACGTGCCCAGCTGCAGGCCGATACCATTGACTATAATGCCGGCACGCTTAAACCCTACGGGCGCTACAAAAATACCTTCGGCACCTGCAGAGTACATCCTGATGGCTGTTCACAATCCTCACAGGAGAGCACTTTTACCAATCTTGCCTTTGCCTACGATGAGGGGCCATTTCACATCGATCTGGGGAACGGTCCGGATATAGACGCTAGCGGCTTTAATAATCAGGCCTTAGTCGGCGGGATAAGTTATAAATTCAGTCTGGGTAACTTCTCGCTCACCCCGGAATTTCATCGCCGCTCCAAAGACAATTCGCTGCTGGCCTACAAAGGGCAGACAGATCCCATAAGCGGCATAAGATGGGGCGCAGTCAAAAAAACCGGATTTACCCTGTCGGGAAGTTACTATATCAACGATGACAGCGGTCTGTGGGCATTCATAACTGCCAATGAACTTACAGGAAGAGCGGTTGAAAAAAACCGTGAACTCCAGTTTATGACCGGATACTATTACCATGTAATCAATCGTCCCAATGAGCGGCTGACACTATCCCCGGCTGTCATGTTATGGGGATTTAACAAGGATCTTAGCGGCTATACCGTAAGTCAGGGCGGTTATTATTCACCTCAGAATTATGCCTCGCTCTCTCTCACGCTTTCATATAAATACCGCACTGAATACTATTCACTGCTGGCCGAAGTATCAGGCGCTCTAAGTCACTCCAAAACCCATGACAGTAACTACTATCAGACTCAAAACGCCCGCGACTCCATAAATCATTCCAATTATCTTTTAGAAAGGCTCAATATGTCTCCTAATTATGATGAATTGTCAGCCTATTCCAAAGGCAGTAACTCCGTGGGACTTGGAGGTTCAATAAGACTGGCGCTTGAAAGAAGGATCAACAGTCACTTGGTGCTGGGTGGTGAAATATTCGCATCCCACTCGGAAGATTACTCGCCTATGGCGCTGATGCTCTACTTTAGAACCTATTTCTCACCATGGAACGGCGACCTGCCTATGCCGCCAAAGCCACCAAGACCAGCAACCACCTGGTAACAAGGATTTAATATGATTTTAGGAATAGATAATCTCATAAGTCCCCTGCAAAACCTGATACAAGGCAACACTTACATTATAGCCGCCGACACCCGCAGTGCGGCTGTCAATCTTGGGTTATGCTGTCTTTTAAAACACAATGACAGTGCCCATATGAAATATCTGGTGCTCAACGATCTTTCAAGAGAGGAGATCCTAAAAAACTTTTCATTGCCTGAAAAATTAGCAGAGATCCGCGCTCATGTATACGTAAGCAATAATTCTTTGAAATTTCTCTCAAACATAGTAACTGATTTTGAATACTACCATGCAGTGGAGCAAGACGCGCTCTTTGTGATCCTGACAAGTGACAGAGTGCTTTTTGAGGGACATACCAGCAGCGCCTTCTCCAAGATAAAAAAAATGGTTAATTTCTTTCGCGAAATAAAAGCCGCGGCTTTGGTGATTACTTATGGAGACCATCAGGATAGCGTAATCAATCTGTCGCAGCAGCGCTTAAATGAGTTGGGAGGCGCTGCCTCACTGATGATCCACAGCGACTGCTATCTTGAAACCTATTTTTGGAAGGATGAGACCGGAAGACTCAACAATGGCCGTACCGAATTGACTTTTTCAAGTAATGGCTTTGCGGCCGTGCTTGATATCTCAAAAGTGCATAATCCTGATTTAATCGATGACATCGACACCTGCTATGTCTGCAACTCGGGATTTGCGCCTGATAAAGAAATTTTCAGCAAAACCATAGAACTGCCGGACAACAGCTCTGTATTTAACAGGGCTCAGGCCGAAGGTCATGCGGCAACCTGCTTTTTTGTGATTCATGATCGTACCGAAGTTGAAGAGCTTGGCAAAATGATTTTTAAGTTACGCCACTCTACCGGCATGTATCTGCATATTTTTGTTCTGGAAAAGGTCGCCAATATTCGTGCCAATTCCGAGAATTTTCTGTTGGCCTGCGGGGCTAATTACGTATTTACGGCAGAAGCACAGATCTCGCATATCAATGTGATGCTTCACAGTCTCCACAAAGCCACGTTCAAGTATTCATCTGCAGTAGATTTTGCCGTCCTGAAAAGACAGTTCTTTATGCTTGATAGAGAAAATAACGGCTACTTAGATAAAGATGAGTTCGTCAAAAAGGTAGCCTCCCTGGTTTCTCTTGAAGATGACGGGGCTAACTGTAACGGAGCGCTGGCAATTCTGGCGGTGAACCAAAAGATTTCCAGTGAACTTGCCGTGTCTCAGTTTAAGCCCAAGCGCGGCGGCGACTACTGCACCATTTTTCATCAGGATGTGGTGGTTTTCCTGCCCTCCTGCCGTGAAGGAGAGCTGTCCGTTTCGCTCCTGCACACCTTTAATGTCGAAACCGACAAACTCTTCTCGAGCATTCGTGCCACCTACACCAAACATGAGATCATTTCCATAATCAATGAAATGAAAAATGACAGTACCCTAGATGATCTCAATTATGAACTGTTACTGCACACGATTGAAATTCAGAAAATGGAAAAAAATTATGGCAATTTATCCGATAAGATCATGACAATCTGCGAGAAGACCCCGATTGTCCATAAAACAATTTCATCAATGGAGCTAAAATAACATGTGGAACCACACTCTGCATTTAAGAGATGTCTTTGAAATAGTCATATTATGTGCGCTGCTCTTCATTCCTCTGGGAATGTTCCTAAAAACTCATATGGAGCTGATTGTAAGGGTTTTAAGACCTGTAAAATTGTCGAGGACCAATCTTAAAGACAAGGGCTCCTTTGTAAGTTTCATGAAGATAAAAGATAAAGACACCCATAACGAGAATTAACCGTAGTTTTTACAAAAACCCGTAATAAGCGTATGCACCAAGACATGAGCGAAAAAGCAACAGTATTTTTTTTGAGAAGCCACGCCCTATGGAACGGATTCTTTTTATTCAGATTAGGTCTCTACACGCTCTCTATCACCGAACTGTCTCCCCTTCTCTTTCTTCTAGGGTTTTTCCTGTCGCTCCTCCATGCTGCGCATAAGGGCATCAATGCCTTCTTGAGAATGGTCTTTGCTATTGCCAATATCGCTCTGCTGTATCATGACAGCTATCTGCCTAGTATCAAGCAGTTATTAGCCCAAAAGGACAATCTCAAAGACTTTTCTGTAGACTACATTCAAGAGTTTCTTATTGATTTTATCAATATAAAAATGATTATCGCCCTAATTTCTGCGGTGATTATCCTAAGGCTCCTGGGACTGTTTTTAAGAGGCAGCACCCTGGTGTTATGCACATTTTTGGTAGTCTGTACCCTGCCATCTGATTACTTTCAGAAATTCACCTTTGAAAACGATGAAATAACTGTAAGTCGAAATATCTTTTCCAAGGAGAATGGCATAATTCCCCAGTTTGGCACCTTTACAGAGTCAAATCTTACAAGATACCTGAACAGCTTTTTTGATAACGAGAAAGCGCGCCGTGTCACTTTTGACTTTAAAAGAAAAGCAAAGGCCACCCCCTTTCATATTCTCATATTACAGACCGACTTTTTTTCCAATGAGGATCTCCAAAAATTTAGCGCTGATCACGGCGGACTCAAGGGATTCAACATCTATCTGACAAACTTTAATACTGTAGCCACTGATCCTGCCGATTCAATTTTAAGACTTATAAACAGTATCTGCGGTCAAAAGCGCATGACAGAGCTTTCAAGTTCCAGAGACAAAGCCTGTGAACTGCCAACGACACTGGAGAAACTGGGATTTAGGCCTCATTTTTATTTTAATGACTATTCTACAAAGTCCACCCTAAGCCAGCCCCTTTTGGACATCATCGCCGCTAACGGGGGGATCAGCTCTACCTCAGCAGTGTCAAAAGTACTGTATCATAATGCAGAAGGCAGCCCTGTATACAGAGATCGTGATGTGCTCAAGGCTGTCATCAAACGGGCAGAAGCCCATGGCGGAGGTTCCTTTAATTATATTCACAGCGCTTCTCTTGCCCCTAATTTGAAACTTTCAAGTGACAGCAAGAGTGCTGCCTATAACGAGCGTCTAGGATTATTTCTTAAAGATTTGGATGAATTTATTGAATACCTAGAAGATCAAAATAAGCCCTGTCTTTTTATCCTGCTTAGCACCTGTGGTTCTGCCAATCACAGTGACAAAACGCAATTACAGGGAATAAGAAAGATACCCTCCCAGAAACTGACCAATACCACCGCCATGATCAAATTTGTCGGGATCAATGATAACAATAATCAAAAGGTCTATGACGATAATGTCAGCTATCAGGCTTTGGCCTCGGCCATAGCCAGAATCATCAAACTTGATATCTTTTCAAGACAAAGACCTTTATCATATGATGCCCTGCATGAAGATCTGTATAAAACCGCAGTAGTCAGCGAGAACAGAGAAAACACATTGATTGAATTTAAAGGAAAGTTTTTCTATAAAGCCAATCAGAATAACGATGCAGCATGGAAAGAATATGTTAACTGATAAAATAAAAAATTTCGGATCTTTTAATTTTCATGAAAATTTGGCTTTAGGGGCATATTTCTTTGTCAGGTTTTTTCTTTATTTTTCTTCATACACCAGTTTTTCCATAATCCCCAATGCCGCTCTGCTGCTATGTGGTGCCGTGCGCTTTAACAACCTCTTCCTAAGATCTCTGCACTACACTCTTATCACGGTTATGGCTGTGTTCTTGTTTTATTACGACAGTTATCTGCCAGGTTTTGAGCAGATCTTAACCTCCATACATGAAAATCATGACATTGAAATCATTGACTCCCTGCTGCAAATGATTTTCACCTCGCTTATCCTCATCATATGCTTCATCGTGATTATTGTGGTCTTCCTAAGCGACGTCGTGCATGTATATACGGTGCTCGCAGTGATATTTGCCATAATTGGCATTCAGAGCATTTCACCGTTCATGATCAATCAGTTACAGGCAGAGACTACAGCATCAACTGCGGAAAATACGGGGACATCTTCAGATCTGGTTCCCCAAATCGGGGATAAAACAGCGGCAAACATCGAAAAATACAGTCAGGATATTTTTGCCAAAGAGGCTTCAAGAATTATCAGTATGCCTTATGAATTACCGGCTAACTTTGAATCCTTCGACATTCTTATGGTTAATATCTGCTCCATGGCTACAGATGATATCGCCGCCTCAAACCAGTTGAACAATGAACTGTTTTCAAAGTTTGATATCTATTTTGACTCCTTTAACTCGGCAACTTCCTATTCAACTCCGGCAACACTGCGGCTTCTTTTGTCAAACTGCGGACATCGGACCGAGCATGAGCTCTATTCAGAAGTAAAAAAAGAATGTCAGCTATTAACGGCCATGGAAAGAATTGGCTATCAGATCTATGTCTTTTTTGATCATAACGGCATATACGGCAGCTATAAGCAGACACTGCATGATCTTGCGGGGCTCCCGGACAATATTTATCCTTTAAACAAGTTGAATACAAGATATACTTCTTTTGACGGCACCACCATCAGTGCTGATGATGATGTCTTCAGAGCCTTTGTCAATATTGCCGACAAATCATCAGGTCAGATCTTCGGCTTTATGAACCTAATAAGTCTTCACGATGGCAATCATATCCTCGGAGAAAAACATTCAGCACCATACTATCCGCGCCTAAAAACCATGTTATCCGATCTCTCAGCACTTGTTGAGATGCTGTCAAAACGCAAACGCAACACCATGCTGATGATTGTACCTGAACATGGTGCCGCCATACGCGGGGACAAGATGCAGATTGCAAGATTAAGAGAAATCCCTACCGACACCATTACCACGGTACCGGTAATGGTTAAATTCTTCGGCGTTGACTACCCGGTGACCAAACATCACCTCAAAGGACCTCACAGTTATCTTGCCATCTCCGAACTAATCAAAAGGGCCATCGAAAATAACGTATTTTCAAAAGAACATGCTACTGCCAATATTGATGATATTGTAACCGATCTGCCTATGCAGTCATTTATTGCAGAATCTACCAATGCCCTCTTCCTGAATTTTAAAGGGACAAGCATGTATAAACTAAAAGGAGAAGAATGGGCAGAGTATAAAAAATAAGCGCTGCTCACTAAAATATTTACTTTATATGTACCTAGGTTATAAGTGGATTTTCCGAAACGATACCAAGACTGCACAGGATAGTCGCTTATACTTAAGAACAATCGAAGACAAAAGGATCATAAGACAAAAGCTCCACCGCGGCAGAGTTTTTCAAGATTATGTCCAAGTCTAAATTCGTTACTATTCACAGCCTCTAATGAAGACAAAAATAAAGGACATTACGCCCTGCTTTAAATTTTCTAAACACGAACCTTATTTTTCTGCAAAAACTGACTATTGTTCTGAAGGTTTGGCAAGATTGCCTAGGGAGATAATCTCACAGGACTTTTTGGCAAAACCAATACCGATGCCGTAGATTTTTTTATAGCGTTTTCCTATGAATTCTTCGGCATAATTCTTGGTGATGATCTGTGCTGTGGCCTCTTGTGCGGCAGCATAACATTTATCAAGACTCTCGGCCTTTTTAAGTTCTAAGATACAGCAGGTTTTATCATCAAAATTATCTAGGATAAGATCTGTAAAACCATCACCCGACTCTAACTCCTCATGTATCGTAAGGCTTCTTGTAGAGGCGGCAAGGCCTATCACTCCAAGCATAAAACCATGATAGTAAAGTTCACTGCCGTAGTTTCTGACACTTAAAAACTGTTTTAACATGAGGTTTATAAGTGGCATGGCCTCCTCGACATTGTTCTCCATGAGTAAATCTACAAGACTTAAGGCCTGATTGAACCACTCAGGATTATCCTCACCATACAGCATTTCCTGTTTTGCCTTAAAGCATTCATAGACTTCACGGTTAGGTATTCTTATTTTGATTTGGTCTTTATATCCTGAATCCTCGCTGTAGGTGACATAGCCTGTGTGCAGCATGAGCGTCATAAAGACATCAAAACTTACTTTGTGCTTTATGTCAGGATAAGTGGTAAATTCACTTAAGGAAATCTCTACGCTCCTGCCGTCCATTAGAGCCTGCAGTTTCTCAATATTCTCCGCGTCATGAGCCTCCATGCTGTTTTTGATGTAGAGATTGATAATGTCATTGCCACTGGTATTAACCCAGAAGGTCTTGGGCTCAGTATCATGTTTATATTTGGCTTTATCACAGTAATTTATAAGGCTCCATGGACAGTAGATATGCTCATCTCCAAAGCGGTAGCCATCATACCATTCACGGACTTTAT
>Ga0326511_10001802_pt1 | contig 17599 bp, 42 predicted proteins | sample 0_2496_0518_D_FD_203701 | JGI IMG/M metagenome (GOLD analysis project Ga0326511, IMG submission 203701) | Bovine rumen microbial communities from UC Davis, California, United States - 0_2496_0518 | ecosystem: Host-associated > Mammals > Digestive system > Stomach > Rumen | place: USA...
CCAATTTGTTTTTTTCTGAGCTACCCCGGCAATTGATGCCAATCTCGAATCATCCTCGACAAAGAATCCAAGCCAGCCCTTGCGTTTGTGTTCTACACCATATGCATCGACTGCAGTACCATCTCTTTTGAAATAAATCCAGTAATTTTCCTTAGGTAGACCCTGGCTCCTAGCCTTTTCTACCGCTTTGTATACTTCCTCCATTCTTCTTTCACTCCATATATTTCTGCGAACTCCTCCGGGCCGGAAACGGCTCCTCTCCTTCGGTCGTCGACATAAGTGATTCTTGCGTTGGCACCAAGTCCCTTCTCGCTCTCATCATCGAGGCAATCATCATCAACGACGAACGCATCTTCGAATTCACCGTCCAACTGGGCAAGCTCACCGTAGGACAGGTCTCTGTCGGCGTACTCCTTGGGTGTCATACCGTTCGTCACAGCCTCAATCTGGAACTGGGTGAAGATTCCGGTGCCCTTAATGCCGTCGAAGTCGATGCAGTCCTCGATAGCGAAATTCTCCGTGAGATAGGTGGCGATGCAAGCCCACTCCGCAAGCCCGAAGACATCTCTTGCAAAGTACTCCGCCTGCTCGTCGGTCAGCATATAATCCTCGCCCCACATATCCATACACTGCTCGACAATCGTCTTATGGGTTTCGCCCTCGGTCTTCGCTTCCTCGACAGTCATATAGTCACCCTCGATATCATCAAAGGCGTGTTCAGCGATATAGCAGATTTCGTCCGGGTGATTGAGGAAAGCATCCTCGTCCTTGTAGACAAAACCTTCACCGCAACTGTCCGGCTCGTAACCAATGAGATTGTTGTTGTCGTCGTAGACCTTGAACCCAGCCGGGTAAACTTCTTCTTTTCTCATAATTTCCTTTTTTTACAAAGATACTGGTTTTTACTCGTTCTCCCCGGTACCCGGCGCTTCTAACATGAGTTCGTCGATGAAGTCCGCCACGTAGATGAGTTCCTCGGTATCGAGGTTTCCCTGGTGAACCTCCTCACCTGAAGCGTCGATGAAATACAGTTCTCCCTTCTCGTTCAGACAAATCATGGTGAGTTCTATTTCCGGTACGAGAGAGACAATATCATCTTCAGTGGGGTTCTGAGAATAGTCCCAGCACAGGTATGTGAGTGCGCCCTTTGGGACTACGATATTACGGTTCACTTTCTTGAGGTAGTCAGTGATGTAGTTGATGACACCAAGGCGTAATTCAATGCTTTTCTGTAAAAATCCGTGCATAATCTTTTCCTTTATCTACAGCAAAGATACTGTTTTTTCATGACACGCCCTGAGATGTGGCGCAGTCGGGGCAGCCCCAGGAGCGGGGACTTTCATCCCCACCCCATAATCAAAAAGAATCAGAGCCAGCCAAAGCGGACGTAGTTACTATCCTCCGGGGTTTCGGCGAGCCACCCCTTGAATACGTCAAGTACGTACTTCTTGGTGTAAGGCTTCTCATCAGAGAACGTACCCTGGAACCAGTCTTCTTCCATCCTGGTATTGAACTCCTCGGTGGTCATCTCGGTGAGTTCATCCACCATCTCTCGGAACTGTTCCTTATCGACTTCCCAGATGCTATCCGTGCTCACACCGCCGTATCCGTCGTCTCCGGCGTAGAAGTCGTCGCAGAATTCACTGATGATGTTGTACACCGTATCAGCGTTGTAATTGAAACCGTTGGCGTTACCGTACTCTACCTTGTAGGTCTTGATAACTGTTGCTCGAAGTCCCATATCCTATTCCTCCTCCCAATTTCCGTAGTCCTCAATGTACTGTGCAATCCTACGGGCACACTCGCTTTCGTTGCACTCACGGATTTTGTAGCCACTTCCGCCATCCTCGCCAATGTAGGCACAGAAATACCCGTTTTCCTTGTAAAGTTCAATTTCGTACATAGTTAGTCCTCCTTTTTGAATGAAAGTTTCTGCTCGTTGTTGTAGTTGTCGAGAACCCAAGCCATCAGTTTCTGCTTGTTCGTTCCGTCAAGTTCGCAGTAAAAGGTGTTCATCACTGCACGAGAGCCGTAGTTGTCGTAGTAGTGGTCGAACTTGCCTTTGAGGTGGTTGATGAGCCACTTTTCGTCAGCCCACACTTTTTCGATGAAATCGTAGGGGTAGTTCATACAAAAGAACACCCACTTGTTGATTGCAGTCATTGATAACTCTTTCATTGTCTTTTCCTTTTTGATTACATTACAAAGATAACGATTTTTCTTGATTTGCCCCGGAGTTCGGCGCTACGGATGAGGAACAACTTCGCCGTTGATTGGCCAATTGATTTGGATGTCCGTAAAGTTGTGCAAGTCGTAGGCATCCAGCATATCGTTGACTGCCTGCTCCGCCTCTTCCTTTGAATTGGCGTTCCAGATTAAAAGTTTAACTTCGTAGTCCATATTACCGCAATTCTGAAATAAACCAACAATTGACTCTCTGGCCATCAGCATCCACGACAATAAGGTGGTCTTCGTCACGGAAGAACTGAGAAGCCTTGTCTTGGTAGAAGCCGTCTTCATCTTCGTACACGTAGAAAACGAAATCAGAACGCTGCTCTGAGCCGGTGGTGACGTTGCTTTCCACTATCTTCCCACCGAAATACCTTTCGATGTCGAACTCATGGTTTATACCACGCATCGTACCGATATGGTTTTGTGCATCAAGTACGCCTTCGATTTCGATGATGTCGAGCATAAACTTTGCTACTTCTTTGTAAGTGTTCATATCTCTTTCCTTTTGATTACATAACAAAGATAGTGAAATCCGGTGAATTGAATCCGAGTGTGGCGCAACCGGGGCAGCCCCATACCCAGGGACCACCACTTCCCAGGGTAAAAGGTACTCAATCGAGTACTATTCTTCATTGAAGAACGTGTTGTAGACCTCGAGCCTCTCGCTTTTGCTCAGGCTGTCCCACCACTCGTCTGTGGCATCGAGGTAGATTTGTGTTTCACCGTCAAAATCCTCGACTGGAATACACGAAGCCTGCTCCCTGTCCCAGATTCCATTGTGTCGCCACCAGTCCTCGATGATATAACTGTTGTATCTTTCCATTACTCGTCCTCCTCGATTTCGTCACCATACTCGTCGATGAAAGTAGGCTCCTCAATGTCATCATCGTGATACTCCACAATGTTCCACTCATCGGGGTCGTAGTCGTGCTGAATGAGCCAGTTATAGGCATCCTCGTGGGTCTTGAACACCTGGAAGTCCCACAGTTCCTCCGGGACATCGCCATACTGAATGTTGGTCCCGTCGTCGAAATAAGCAATCGGCTGATAGTAAGTCTTGTCCATATTATCCGATGATTTCAGTGATTTGATAACCGTAAGCCCAGTGACCATCAGAAAGGTCAACGCAACAACGCTTGATGTCCCGTACGGCAACCTCGTCAACAGGTTCTCCGTATTTCTCGTGTTCATCCTCACAGAGTTCGATATACTCCACGGTAGTTTCCTTCGGGGCATCTGTTCCCCAAGAGCCACGATAGATAACCTTCATTCCCTTTTTCAAAGTGGTGTGTCCGTTTGTTCTCATATCTCTTTTCCTTTTTGATTACAGTACAAAGATAATGTTTTTATGTGATATGGGTTGGGATGTGGCGCAACCGGGGCAGCCCGAAAACCAGGAGATTACTCCCCCGGTTCTACATTGAGTTTCCACGAGATTTCATCAAGTTCCGGCGTGATTTCCTTTGCGAGGGCGATTGCTTCCTCAATCTGCTCATCGGTGTACTGCTCGGCGTATTCGGTGTTGTAGAACGCATCGCCGTCTTCGAGCCAACCAATAAAGGACTCCATCCCGCACCCTGAGAGGACATTGTTGCTGAGCATATTCATAATCTGCTCGGCGACCATCATCTTTGCGGCTTTGCTATACATATATTCCGTATTCTTCTGCAAGTTCCTGAATTACATCCTCCGGCACGAAATACGAGCAATCTTCACCCAGTTCAATGCCAAGTTCATCCATCTGTTCCTCATCAAGGTCCATAAGGTTCTGGCTCTGCGGCCAACTGATTCTTCTGTACATACTATTCTGTGTTTTTAATGTAATTGGTATAATGCCACACTTCCGTTACAAGGTCGGAAAGTTCATTCTCGTAGTAGTTCTCCGCATAGGTTTCCACGAGTTCGCCGTCTTTCCAAATCTCGCAGTCATAGAAACCCTCTTCCGGTTCGGTGATGAGAATGGAGTAGCCAATTTTACTCAAATCTTCATTGGCCATTTGCAGGAGATGCTTCCAGTCGTTGTAAGTATTCATATTCGTTTCCTTTTGATTACAATACAAAGATAGTGAAAATAATCGAATGTAACGGCAATCAGGCGCTTGGCTCTTCGCTCTTGTAGATTTCCAACTTGTCGTTAAAGTCAAGGTCGTCCCACCATTCTTCCACGGCACGGTCGAACTTTTCGTAGTCAGCGTCCGTGGCTACATCCTCGTTGATGTATATGGCGGTGATGTCCATTTGCCAAGCCGCCGGTAAACTGAAAAACCAGTCGTCAAGTTCTACCTCTTTCATTTCACTTCAACTTGAATGTCAAGGAGTTTGGTGTAGTCATCTTCTTCAACCGGGTTTTCCCACAACCAATCTATTTTGGTGATGTTGACAGAATGTCCTTCGGCACTGACAAAAATCTCCTTGTCGGGGTCAACCCCTGCGACCTCAATGAGATGTTGAACTTTGGTGAGTAATTCTCTTGGTGTCATATCATTTCCTTTTTTGTATAACAAAGATACGGAAAACATCTGACTCTGCCGGTGATGTGGCGCAAGCGGGGCAGCCCCGGATACACCATTCCACGGAGCCACCACAACCCCGGGGAATGGTACTCAACCGAGTACTCCTAATAGAGTTTTTGGTCGTACTTGACCCTGCCGGTGGGAGTTTTGATTACCACACGGAGATACCTGCGATGCTCGCCCTCACACTCAACCTCATAGTAGGATGATGCTCTCTGCTCCTCCGGGTCGATGTAGTCCTCCTCTCCGATTTCACAGAACATCGTATCCTTCGTTCCACGAGCCTTGCGAAGTTCCTCAAGGATGCGGGCACTTGTCTTCGGCTTGTTGTCAAGGAAAATACGCTCGCCATGTTCATCCCAAAGGTAGCCACGCTTGCCACCCTTTGCAGCGGAGAAGAGTTCATAGTTGCCGAGGTTCATCGGAGACCCGTACTTTCTCGTTCCGTACTTGTTGACGAAGTTCATCAGCGACTTGTACTCCGAGCAAGGGGCATCAGCAAGACAGACCTTGGGGATGATGCTCACCTCATAGCCGTCCCAAGAATAACCCTGGAGGCTGACCCGCTCGCTCATAAAGTTCAGTCCGCCCCAACCCTTGGTCTTCTTCTGTGCGTTCAGCAGGGAGGTCAGTTCGCTGAACACTTCCCGGACATCGTAATGGGTGGTGCAGTCGGCTACCTTAGAGTCATTCAAACGGATTTCGTATCCCTTGATAACCTTCTTTCCATCCTTCCACGTGGTGTTGTCCCACACAGAAAGGTCGACCTGCTGACTGCGACGGCTCCAGGAGTTGATGGGGAAATTGTTTTCCTTGTTGTACTTCCTGGCATCGGCCAGGGACTTCTTCACAGACTTGAAAATCTTCTCAGCGATTGTTTTGTTCTTGTTGTCCATATTCCTTTTCGTTACATTACAAAGGTAGGAAATTAATCTTAGAGTTTACTGCTATTGGCGCTTACCAAATTTGCACATAGCAGTTCGCTTTCGTTTCCTCGTCACGTTTATCATAAGGTCCGGCAAGGGCACGGACGGTATGCACAGTACCATCAGCAAACGTGATGTCCTTGTCAACGTGAATGTTCCAACCTTGATACATATTGTTATCGGACAGAAAATTAATCCAATAAGAAAAGAGAGGGTCGGCATAAGGATAGTGGTCGGTATCCTTTACCTTCCTCTTACGGAGGTCGTCGTTCGCTCTTTCAATAAGTTTCTCAATGTACTGGGGTCTTTTTTTCGTTTTCATATCCGTTTCTTTTAACACTACAAAGATAATGAATTTATCCGATACGCTCTGAGATATGGCGCAACCGGGGCAGCCCGAAATCCCCGTTTCCGGGGGTTTCGCTAAATCTCCTCCACGCTCTCAATCCTGAAGGTGGTGCGGTATTCCTCGTCCTCGTCAGACCAGAAGTCCATGTCGTCCGTTACGGGCATAAGCCAATCGAACGCATCTTCATCGTCACCATAAACCTCCGCAAGAAATCCGAGAACCTCTTCCTTCATTCGAGCGTGAAGTTTGGCGGAATCGTTGGAGCAAGCCAGCAACTCCACTGCCTCGCCCCTTTGAATTGAAAGTACCAACATATTACCACCAACAATACATCAGTACCACCTCATCATCAGCAAGGTCGGAGAGAACCCCGTCAACCCACACGAACACCTCTTTGACATCATCAAAGTACCATTGGTCATAGTCGGTGTTTCCGAAGAAGAAGCCGCTCTGCGTAGGGAGAAGTTCGGCACATCTCTTTTGGTCGGCATCGGAATACACCTTGACCTTATCCGTACCACCATAGGCATACTGCGTAACCTCATAACGCACAGGTTTCATCTTGGCGATTTCGGCACACGCATCACGCAAGGCTTGCAGTCGCTCACGGCTAATCTCCTTGTATTCGCAGTTTCCGTCATAGTCGAAGAAACTCATAAGGAAGTTGACTTTGCGAAAGTAGCCGATTTCTTCCGGCTCAAAGTCGTGGGAAGAATTGCCACTCTTGGCCTGGGTGTCATTCTGAAAACGCTCCCATTCGGTGCGTTTGGTTTTGTGGAAGTAGATGTCAAGTCCCATATTCTTGTTCTTTTTGATTACAGTACAAAGATAACGCTTTTTCTTGATTTGACCTAGTGCTGGGCGCTACATTCAACTGAAGATGTTTTTCGCAAGTTTCGCCACATTGTGCAGAGCCTCATAGAGTTCACGGACTTTCTTGTTGTCAGTAATCTCGTAGTCCTCGGCAAGTCTGTCCATAGCGTTCATCGTGGACATAGAATAGGGCTGTCCCATTTTCTGGTCATAGATGACTCGCTCAATATACGCGACAACCTCTTTCACATCTTCCTCAGCCCGCAGTATACGGAATTCCTCGAAGGCATCTTCCTTGTTCGTGGCTTTGAGCAGAATAATACTTTCGAACTTTTCCCACTCATCAGCCCACCAGCAGTCTACAACCTTTTGGTCTGCGTAGTTGGTGAATTCAACGTGCACCTCATCCCTATCAATATAATGCGCCTTGGGGCAATGCCACATATCCCCCCACGGAGCAGTGTTGAATTTTACGGTTTTCCTCGTGATTTTCTTCACTAAAAGAGAACCATAGTCATTGCACTTCGGGTTTTTGACATCACTGAACCACAGGTAAGAACCGACTTTCAAATCTTCGAGTTTCATATACTTCTTTTTGATTACAGTACAAAGATACACATTTCCAGCGAATTCACCTCATGAGTGGCGCATCAATGGCAGCCCCGGGCAGGCAGCCTCAACAGCAGCCCGTCCTGGTGATTGCCAGACTACATGCAGTCCCAGAGAACCTTCCAGGGTTTGACGTAAGTATCCCAGGCATCCTCTTCGTCAAGGGAAATGAAACAACTGTCTGCCATGAGCCTTCTTCCGATTGAACGTGCCTGGTCTTCTATCTCGTCTTCGGCACAGATAACCGGGATTACGTTGATGGTTCCACAGCCATATGCCCTGTTGCCAGGAGTGCTGCAAAGATGACCACAATAACCGACGGTGACGTAAAATTCTTTCTTTTCCATATCTTTTCCTTTTTGATTACAGTACAAAGATAGTGATTTTCCAGATTATTCTGGCTTCCAGGGCGCTACTCCTCGACAATTTCCAGAGAAGCGTTTGAGAAGTCGTCGTTCCAGTAGGTGAACGGCGTGTACAGGGCTGTCTGTCTGGCTTTCTCGATTGCTTCCTCCTTACTGGCAGCCTCAACATCTGGAACCCAGAGCGTCAGGGGAAGCGTGACGGCGACGTTATATTTCATACTTTATTCCTCCGAATCGTTAAATTCAACACCGCCGACGGTAAGGCGTATCATATGTCTGGTGTGGTCGTACCAGATGTGGGTGATGTTTTCCAGACGACCGTTTTCATCCTCGACGAAAACCGGAACAGTCATTTTTTTCGCACCGTCGATAGACAGAACCGCCTCCTGAAGTTTCTGGACAAGTTCGTATGCGGAACCCTCTGTGAAGTCAGCGTCGTAGGGGGCTTTGACGACCTCAATAGAGAAAAAGTTCTCTTCCAGAGCCGGGCAGTAGTAAGGATAGCCGTCTTCCGTGTCGTTATGCTCATAGCACACGATGTCGCCAGAATTGACGGTACGAAGACCGGGGGCTATCTGGTAAACGCTGGCGGTATCTGTAAGCCAAGTCATACCACGCCCGTCCGGGGCTTCAAGGAGAATTAGGTCACCACCCTCTTCGGGGAGTTCACCACCTACACGGACGACTTTCGCCCACTCTTTGTTCTCGTCGTCCCAGACACGCTCGCCTATGGCAAATGGATGATTGTGTTTCATATTCATTTCTGATTACATACAAAGATAACGCTTTTTTCCGAATTGGGTTGGAGCGTGGCGCGATTAAAAATCGTATTTTTCCTTACCGTCTTCACGAACAGCGTAGGTAGGCTCAGGGTCCTCGAGGTCATACTCAGGCACGGAGCCAATCTGGGGGTTCTCGATGGCTTTTTCCACAGCGTCTTCGAAGGAGTCTGCTTCGACCTCGACAGAGGTGTGATAGAGATACTCAAGAGAAATCGTATACTTCATAATATCTGTTTTTTTTTTCTTACAGTACAAAGGTAACACTTTATATCGATATGACCTGAGGTGTGGCGCAGGCGGGGCAGCCCCATCTCCCCATAGGGCGTACCCCTGGGGAAATGGTACTCATACGAGTACTAATAGGCAAGATTGTACTTCTTTTCTCCGTTGTACCAACCGCCACGCAGCGAATAGTCGCTCTTGTTGTTGTTGGTGAAGACCTTTTCAATAATCGGCTGGATTTCCTCCCACGGCTTGTCGGTCAGTCCGTTGTCCAACTCAATGAGTTTCTGCACGGCAATTCTTCCGTTCCAAAAACCTTCCATCTCCCAGCGGTCAAGACCTTTCTTCTTCGCATCAATGTAGTTGAAGACCTTATCAATCGCATTACGCCTGCGGTCAATAATCTTCCTTGCCTTGATTTCTTCGGGAGAGAGGTACTTCGCCACGGCTTTGATGGCGTTGCGGAATTCCTCTGCGGAAATGCGGAGGTCTCCGTGTCGGGTGTAGGTGCGGTCGCCCAGCCATTCGTGTTCAGCCGGAATGGTCTTGCCGTAAACCATATCATCAACCCACTCACTATCGTTGCCATCAGTGCTATCGCCCTGCCAATAAATGCCAACGCACACACGATTCTTGTCCTTGACATAGTAGAACGCCTCAAGTTGGTGGTTCCACTCAAACTCGGTGTACTTCTTAATGTAGAGAGCATCGTTGGTCTTGCTCCCCGACCATCTCTTGTATCCGTACTTCTTGATAACCTCCGGCAGAACGGAGATGGCTTTGCGGATATCAGTTCCGTTGAAGATATCACGATAGTACTTGGCGGTCTTTTTGGTGGTGGTCTTTTCCATATTCATTCCTTTTTGATTACAATACAAAGATAAGCATTTTCCGGCAGATGAAACCAGCAGCGGCGCAGGCTGGGCAGCCCCGAAAGGGTGGATTATCTTCCCACCCTTTCAGCACAATTCATCATATATTCCTCTTTCCCCACAAGGTCGAAACGCTCGTCAGGTTCTTCGATTGTGAATTCCTTTGTGGTGTCCATTACGAAATCACCACCGCAGTATTCAGCGACCGCCTTGCAGATTTTGGTAAGTGCCTCTAAATCATCATAGAACACATACTTGTAGTCCTGTCCGTTGATGTGGCATCCGCAGGAAATGCCTGCCTCAACGAATGTTCCGTAGATAGCCATCGGGTGCATATAGATGACATTGTGAGAACCGACAAGGCTACCGCACTCACCGAAGCCATCACCCGGAATATACCTTTTCCACTGATAGGTAGCCACTTTGGGGAATTCGTACTTCCACCAATAGTCCCATTTTCCCATCGCTTCACGAGAAATCCATCCTTTGCCCCACTCATAGAGACCAACGAAAGTTCCGTAGAAGTTGATTGCTTTTTTTGTTGCCATTGTCTTTTGGGTTTTGATTACACTACAAAGATAAGGAAAAATATGAAAATGCACGGGGGTATGGCGCAGGCGGGGCAGCCCCAAATACCCCTGGGGTCGGGGTTACTTGGCGGCTCTCCGCATCTTCCAGCCGTACACCTTTGCGACATACGGGTAGAGGGACTTCGTGGCTTTGCGGAATTGTTCCTCCGTTTCAATCTCTCCGTTGTAAATCTTGGTGGCAATCCGCTCCGCATCATCTTCGGACTTCGCCACACGGTAGATGACGGAATCGTTGCCATCGTGGTCAGCGAATTCCCCACGGATATTGTAGCCGTCACCATACCACTCCGCATCAACGGAACGGGTAGTGAGAATATCGGAAACGTTGGAGCCGCAAAGTTTGTATCCCTTGTTCCCGTGACCGCCCCATACTCCATACCTTGCGGAAGAACGGAAAGCCATAGCGATGATGTAGCCGCCCACTTCCACGTTGAGGTTCATACGCTCGTCGTCAAGGTAGTCGTTGTTCAGTTCGTAGGCATAGTCAATGGCCTCATCTTCGGTCATTTCTTCGCCCAGTTCCTCGTTGCGGTAAGCCATTTCCTCCTTGGCGATAGCCTCGATGTTCTCGTAGTCGGAAGTCCAAATAATTTGCTTTTTCATACTATTCCTCGTTTTTCTTTTTGAGTTCTTCTTTCAGTTCCTTAACTTCTTTGGTAAGGTCTTTGATTTCGTTCACAAGGTTGGCGAGCAAGTTCGGCACTCTCGTGTAGTAATTGAGTTCTGCGTTCGTGAGCATATTCGTGTTCCTTTTGATTACATTACAAAGATAAGGAAAATAAACGGGACTACTCCGGTCATGGCGCAGCCGGGGCAGCCCCGAATGGGAGAATCCTAATAATTCTCCCAGTCAAAGTCAGCATCGTAGTCCGTAAGAACTTCCTTGTCGGGGTTCTCCTTATGGAAGTCTGCGATTTCTTCCAGTTCTTCGAGCAGGTAGAGAGCATCTGTTGTGGTCAAATCCTCCAAGCACCACATCGGCTCGTAGCAGTCCTCTGAATCGTGGAGAAGGATGTCAATGTCGCCGTTGGGGGATACATTCACGGTGTCCACGAACAACTCCCTGCCGTAGCCATCGCCATCCACCTCGAAGTAGGTGTATTGGGTATCCGTGATGTCATACTCGTGGTACATACGGACACAGACTTTCTTCCCGATTTCGCCCATAACCTCGATAATGCGAGAAAAAATTTTGTCCCTGATGGCGTTCATCTCCGCCCTGAATTGTGCTGATGTGTTTTTCATATCTGTTCCTTTTACAGTACAAAGATAAAAAATATCATCGACACAACCGGTAATGTGGCGCGGGCGGGGCAGCCAGAAATCCCCCGCCGGCCAAAACCCAAAGCCTGCGGGGGAAGAAAAGAGAAATGAAGTCAACTAATCGTCAAAGGGGAGCAACAACTGGTCTGGGTCATAAACCTTGACAGAGCCGTCCTCAATGCCAGATTCCACCTTTTCCTTCCCTTCTTCAGTGAGGAACACATAGGAACCGGCATACACATCCTCAAGGGCATACATAACGAGGTCGTTGCGGATTTCTTTGTTCTCCCGATACATCATATACCCGATGATAGTGGAGATATAGCACTCCCACCTATCGGACTGACCGCTGAAGAGATGCCAATACCAAGACTTTTCGCCACTCCAATAATTCTCATCCTCATCGTGGGAGGTGTCGTCAAAATTGTTGGACATAAAGGACATAAAGCCGTCATAGGAAGTCCAATCGTCCTTGATACGCTCCCTCAGCCAATCAGCGTTCTCCACCATAAATTCACGGACGACATCCATCCAATCGTCACGGAGTTCCACATCAGCCCAAAGTTTGTCGGTGCTGAAGTTGTAGTATTTCGGAGAGGTCATTTCCACATTCTCAATGGAAAGGACGAATTCCGGCTTATACTCACGGAAACCCTCAACCCACTGCTCACGGACAGCCTTCTCATAGTCCGAGTAATTGAAGTCAAGGTCGTCTTCAGTCAGAGCTTTGCACGGGGTGTCGCACTCATTACGATAGTAGTCAAGTTCTTCCTTGATAGCCCAATAAGCGGTATCGCCATTTTCAAGGTCGCTTTCGTAAAAACCGGGGAAGAAGGGGAGTTCGATGTTGAATTTCATGCTCATATCTCTTTTGATTACAATACAAAGGTAGTGATTTATTTTTACACTGCAGTTGGTGTGGCGCAACCGGGGCAGCCCAAAAACCGGTCAGCCCATCTCCTAGGGGTCGGCGTTGCCCTTTAATGACCGGGACCGCCAACGGAGGATTCAAACCTCCCTGACCGGTAAACTGCAAGTGGTCCCTGCAGGGCTTGAACCTGCGACCCACTGATTATGAGTCAGTTGCTCTAACCGACTGAGCTAAGGGACCGGTATTTGGCATCCAAAAGGTTATCCGTAGATAAGTTCGCCGAACACCGCAAGTTGGAGCCACACATCGCCGGTAATGGCATCATCGTTCTCTTCCACGAGGTCGGCGTAGTGCCCCGGATAGAGGTTCTTCATCAGTCGCAGACCTTTGCGGACATCTTTGAGAGTGAGGTAATGCTTGGTAGGCTGTTCGCCGTCATTGAGTTCGCTCTCAATCTCGTACTCATCGTAGACCACGAGAGTACCGCCGTTGATGAGGATAGCCGCCCATTTGTCCTCAATGCACTCATTCTTGTCTTCTTCGGCGAGGTGGTATTCGCTACGCTTCATCTTGATAGTCGGCCAGTAGTTTCCGAAAGTAGCAACGGAAAGGAGGTTGGAAAGACCCTCGTGGGTAAGGAAGTGGGATTGTGTCAGCATATTGTTTCCTTTTGATTACATCACAAAGGTAGTGAAAAAATACGAGTTGACCGGAAGGCTGGCGCAAGAGGGGCAGCCCCGAAAGGGTGCTTAATCTGACACCCTTTCAATTTTCACATCGTCGTATCCGTCGGCGATATAGCGGCGAGCCAACCGCTCCGCTTGGTCTTTCGTGAGGTAACAGTCATTGACCTCCACACCTCCGACCCATACAGTCCATTTTTCCATAGCCTACTGCATCAAGTTCATCAGAGCCATCAGACCCATCACACCACGGGCGTCGCTCTCCGAATGGATTTCAATCCCTGAGTTGGCGAGCCGTTCCTTGTTTTCGGGGGTCAGTCCCTCGTGGAGTTTCTTGAACGCCTCGAACTGCTCTTCGGCTTTCTGCTCTTCCTCTGCAGCCTTGTGGTCAATGATTTGGTCATAGACCTGCTGACGGATTTCGGTGGGGAGTTTGTCAATCGCTCTCTTGAGGACGGATTCGTAGGTAAAACGCTCCCAAGTGCGGTTGTAGTAACTCGCTTTGGTGTCGGTAAGGCTGTAGTCCCAGCCGGTGTAGTGGGCGGTGTGGCAGAAGCCGTTTCTCGTCCAAGTAGTGTAGCAACGGAAAGTAACCTCGTTGCCGTTGACCTTTGCGGTGAAGTACTGAATGTCTCTTTGCTTGACCATAGTAGTGGGGTTTTGATTACATTACAAAGATACGAAAATTATCTATAGTATACTGAAGTGTGGCGCAGGCGGGGCAGCCCGGCTCACGGCTCGCAAACCGTGAACTGGAACTTACTCATATTCGACTATGATTTGGGCGATGATTTTGTCCTCCGTCTGATTCTCCCACGAGCCGTACAGACAACTCCTGACATAGGCGACACTCCCCGGCTCGTCCTCATACACGATGTAGCCGTAGCCGTCCTCTCGTGCGGTTTTCCTTGCGTTGTTGATTACACGCTTGACCTCAGGGTTCGCCATCAGGCGGCTCAGGTTCCCTTTCCAAGTTTTGGTTTTCACCGTGCTCATTTCTTCTTCTTTTTTTCGGGTTTCTCGTAGCAAGTCACTTTGTACCCGCTCTTGGTAAAGTACTTCAAGAGTTTCCAACTCTCTTTGTATGCCATATTGAGTTTGATGCCGACCACATCGTTCCCGAGGACATTACCGTACTCTTTCAGCATATTCTTGCAGTGCTGTTCATCCACGAAGAACGAATACAGTTGGTGGAAATACTTTCCCTCGGGATTCTCGGCGAGTTCTTCGGGGGTGGCTTTCCTTACATAGATGAACGCGGAGAGGCAGTTCGCATCACGAATGTCAATGTTGAACTTCTTACCGTTCTGCTTGACGGTTACAGTACCGTACTTGGTTGCTCCGTATCGTAACATATTGTTCTCTTTTGATTACATTACAAAGATAAGGAAAGTTATTGACTTCATCTTATTGGTGGCGCAAGCCGGGCAGCCCCGAGAACCGCCCCCAATGAGTGCGAGGGCGGTTCAAGGAACAAAACAATATGAATTTACTTTCGTTTTCTATCCATATCGGGGTGCGTTGGTACTCGTTCGGGTACTACTTGAAGGAAGTTACCACGTTCTGCGGATACTTCGCCATATAGGACTTGAAGTACTGCACGAGGTCAACCACGGAGAGGAACGGCTTGTTGTTGTTCATCTCGTGACCAACGCCATAGGGGGAGTCGGTGTCAATGCGTCTGCGGAGGACGATGCCCCTGTCATGGCGGTAGATTACGAACTGCACGGGTGCGTTGGTGCGGTGGCGGAGGGTGATGTTACCGCTCTTGGTGAGGCGGACATTCATTTCGGGGGAGAGGTTGGCAACCACGTAGCCAATCTCCATTTGAGTGAAGTTGCTTTTCATATGTTTGTTTTTTAATTATTATTAGCGGAAAGACTCCAGTTTGGCGGCGAGTTCTGCCAACTGCTTGATTTCCAGCAGTTTCATTCCCGCGTACTTCAGGGCGTCATCGCAGAGATACTCAGTGTTGATGTCGAACTCGATGCCGTTGTTCTTGTACCACTCGAGGGCGGCCGTCTTGCAGGCGAGGGCGGAAGCCTCTACGATTTTCTGACTGTCGGAGAAACCGAAGAAGGAGACGAAGAGACTCGCGATGCTGGCGAGTGCGTCAATGTTGAAGCGGAGAAATTCGTTCATACTGCTTGTTTGTTTTTGATTACGGTACAAAGATAATGCTTTTTCTTGATTTGCTAGTGGACCTGGCGCTTTAACCTTCAATCCACATCACGAGGTCAACGACATCACGAAAGTTTCGGCTTTCAAGGTCGGAAAGGAAGTCTTCACGAGTTTCCTCGTCAACGGAGTCAATCTGCTCAAGCAGACGACCATAGAACCCCTGGGAGTGGGCAAGGGAGCGGAACGCATCCAAAATTTGTTCTCTGTTCATATCTCTCGTTTGATTACAGTACAAAGGTAACGCTTTTTCACGAGCAAACCGGTGACGTGGCGCAGGCGGGGCAGCCCGGAATCCCCCGGAGGGGACTGTCGGTTAGAGGATAATCATTTCATATTTCGGATATCCCATTTCAAGACAGATTCCGTCAACCTTTTTAAGGTCTTCCACAGGGACGAAGAACCCCCGTCTCACATTCGCCCCGTAATAGGTGTCGGTGATGTACCACTTGTCGCGGACACCGAATTTCTTGATAGTTCCGAGGGTCAACTGGACGATGGCGTTGTTGTTCACGAACAGGGACACCTCTTCCCCGTCAATGACCTCGTTTGCGACTTTCACCCACACGCTCGGCTTGGGGTTGTCGTCAAGTTCGGGGACGGGAGCGGGAAAAAGGATGAACATCTGACCTTTTGCGATGAGGCTCTTGGTGATTCCGTTGGTGGCGTTCTTCATATCTCTTGGGTTTTGATTACATTACAAAGGTAAGGAAAAATGACGAAGTGGCTGGATGCGTGGCGCAAGCGGGGCTGCCCGAAATCCCCCAGGAGGACACGGATTCCCAGGGGATTGTAGGAGGGTGACGGGGTTTGAATTGTATCCCTACTTTGTTCGGGGCTTGCGTATCCTTATCCGTCCTTTGCGCAGGTCAAGCCTTCTCCTGCTTTCAACTTTCCCTTAATTGTTCTTGAACCTCAAAACACCAAGGTCGTAATAGAGTTTCCCGTCAAGCGGTTTCTTCTCGTGGTTGAGCCACTGGTAGTAGACAACATCGTAGGACACATTCATCATCGTGGCGAGAGCGTCAAACACCCTTTCACGAACAACGCTGTCCCCAGCACCGAGCAAGGCGTAGATATCGCCACCGACTTGCAGACACTCAAAGACATCCTGAAAGGTAATGCCCTTATTCATCATATCGTTGCCCCAATCATCGTGGGGAAAGGCAAGGGCATACCAGCGATAGACCTTTGACTGCCCGTTGAACGGCATTCCTTTTACTACTAAATCCATATCCTTTCTGATTACAGTACAAAGATACGAAAAATTAAAGACTGATGGCCTTCCTCGGCGCGAACTTGTCCATAAGTTCCTGAAGACCCGTGATGGTTTCCTTGACGGGCACATAGCGACCGCTCTTGCCATCCCACTTGCGACGGGAGACCTCGATGCGATTCACAGAGCCCGACACCTCATCAACAACGAGGGAGACGGAGGCATCGTTCTTCCGGCAGTTGAAATCGTGGAAGGTCTCGCCCTCAAAGTGGCATTTGTTGGTGATACCGAAACCGGCTTTGCTGAGGATGCTGACTGCGGAATTGTAATTCATCATATCTTGTTCTCTTTTGATAACAATACAAAGATAGTGATTTTCTGGGTGCCAACCGGATGTGTGGCGCAGGCGGGGCTGCCCCAACTCCCCCCGTGTAGGGGGTTTGGGGCGGTCTGCTACTTGATGCGGCTGATGATTTCTTCTACCACATACTTTGCCACCAACTTGGCGAAGTCCTCAATGGACATTCCACCGATGGGGAGAGTGGTGTGTTCCTTGCTGACCTCCAACGGAGTGAACACCATACCCTTGCCACCTCCGAACTCGCCCTTGGTAAGCGGAACACCGAGCATCTTCGCCACCTTGCCCAAGTCAAAGTCAGTGGGTTCGCTCTTTTCAGTGGGAGTGCCACCGATAGGCAGACCACCGCTGAAACCACCAAAGTTGATGGGGATTTCCACCTCGGTAGGTTCGCTGACCTTGACGATACGGCTACCGCTGATGCCCTTGATTTCCTTGATGTCAATGCCATTGATGGAAATCACATTTTCAGCCTTGAAAGACCGCCAATCGTCCTTTTCAAGGTCATAGTAGGCGGTAGGGTTGTTCCGCCCCGTTTTGGGGGTAGGGACACGGATGCCGAAAGCCACACGGACTGCATCAAGATTGCGAGAACCGATAGCCTCACGGATAGAACCATCAACCTTGCGGTAAGTGAAACGGACGATGCCTTTGTTCAGCAGAGAGAGCAGAGCCTTTGTGATGTTGTTGTTCATATGCGTTCCTTTTTTGTTACATACAAAAGTAGCAATAATTTTTGACTTGACCGAAGGGCTGG
>Ga0326511_10001804_pt1 | contig 17587 bp, 25 predicted proteins | sample 0_2496_0518_D_FD_203701 | JGI IMG/M metagenome (GOLD analysis project Ga0326511, IMG submission 203701) | Bovine rumen microbial communities from UC Davis, California, United States - 0_2496_0518 | ecosystem: Host-associated > Mammals > Digestive system > Stomach > Rumen | place: USA...
GGCCGCCTCTACGCCGAGAGCACCCTGGCCGAGTACATGAGAAAAGCGACCGGCGGCACCATCTCACTCGGCGTCAAGTACATCAAAAACGCGGCGCAGCAGCTGATGTTCGGCAGCACGGCCAAGAATCGCAGCATCACCGTGGAGAGCGCCGCCCAGACCGTGAGCGGCCTGGTCCTGGGCGCCAAGAGCACCCCGGCCTACGTGGGCGTCAGCTTCTACGCGCCGGACATGGTGGACGGCGTGGAGAAGTACACCTGCGTCTTCGCCAGCAAGTGCCTCTTCGGCCCGCCCAGCATGACGCTGCAGACGGCGGGCGAGAACATCCAGTTTAACACCCCGACGACGTCCGGCGAGTTCCTGGCGTCCGACGCCGCCAGCCAGGACATGCTGGAGGTGGCCGTCTGTGACACGGAGGCCGCAGCCATCGCGTGGTGCGCGGCGGTGCTGGCATGAGCCTGCGCCTGGAGGAGAAGCGGATCGAGATCGACGGCAAGGTCTACGTGATCCGCTGCAACATGGCCGTGCTGGACGCGCTGGAGACCGCCTACGGCAGCTTCGAGGCCGCCGTGCGGCTCCCGGTACGGGACGGCGTCTCCGCGATCCTGGCGGCCATGCTCAACGACTACGCCGAGGACATGGGCTGGGAGCAGAGCTGGACGGCGAAGAAGGTCAAGAAGCGCTTTGCCTTCTCCGACATGATGGAGCTGGACATCCTGGGCATGTTCAACCGGGCCGTGGTGCCCGAGAGCATCGCCGGCGCCCAGGAGACGCCGGAAGCCGAGACCGAGCCCGGCGACTCGGGAAACTGAAGGGCCGGGCGGAGTCGTTTGACTTCGCCCGGTATCTTTCGTTATGGATGGGCGTGCTGGGCCAGGACGAGCGATCCTTCTGGAAAACGGCCACGCCGTCGCGCCTCTGGAGCATTTTGAGCGCGTTCTATCGACCGGAGGGTCGGGCGGTCGGCTCCCAATCGCTCCAGACGGGCGAAAAACAGACAAAAATGAGCCTGTCAGAGTACCTCATGGGAGGAGGCGGTTAAGATCGCAAACAGAACAGTATCAGCCCGCGTCCTGCTCGAGGGCGTGCAGAAATACAAAGAAGGCATGCAGCAGCTGGCGGAGAGCAACAAGAGCATGGGCGGATCCGCCGGCAAGCTGGGCGACCAGGTCAAGGACCTGAGCGGCAAGCTCGGCGTCAGCCTGCCGGACGGGGCCACCAAGGCCCTCAATGGCATCGAGGGCTTCTCCGCCGGGACCGTGGCAAAGATGGGCGCGGTGGCCGCAGCTGTGGCCGTGGCCGTCAAGGCCGTCAAGGCGCTCTACGACACCACGATCGAGGCGGCAGCCAGAGCCGACGACCTGCTGACCAAGAGCATGGTCACCGGCGTCAACACCCAGACACTGCAGCAGTGGGAGTACGCCTCCGACTTCATCGACGTGTCCGTGGAGTCCATGACCGGCAGCATGTCCAAGCTGACCCGGGCCATGTACGACGCCCAGACCGGCAACGAGGCCACGGCCGCTGCCTTTGAGGCCCTGGGCGTGGAGATCACCAACGCGGACGGGACCCTGCGGGACACCGAGAGCGTCTTCTACGACGTGATCGACGCCCTGGGCGGCGTCGGCAACCAGGCCCAGCGCGACGCCATGACCATGGAGCTCTTCGGGCGCAGCGCCCAGGAGCTCAACCCGCTGATCCTCCAGGGCAGCGACGCCCTGCGGGAGATGGGCGAGGAAGCCGAGAAGGCGGGCTACGTGCTGGACGAGTACCAGATCCAGAAGCTGGGCGAGGTGGACGACGCCTACCACCAGATGCAACGGCAGCTGGAGGCGACCAAGACCCAGCTGGCGGTGGCCTTCGCCCCGGTGGCCGAGGCCTCGCTGAAGCTGGTGACCAAGGCGGTGGGCGTGCTGACGGACGCCCTGCGCAAAATGAACGAGATGACCGAGAAGGCCACCCGCGCCTTCAAGAACCTGCTGGGCCTGCAGGGCGAGCAGAAGGGCTACGGCGGCCTGGGCTCCGACATCGCCGGGGCCACCTGGAAAGACGACGTGCAGGCCTGGGTCTCCGCCGGCGGCACGATCATCGACGCCAGCAACGTCAACGACTTCGACAAGTCCACCGGCAAGCTCACCCGGGAGTTTTACTACGACCCCGCCTGGTACACCGGCGACATCGTCAGCTACGGCAGCATGAGCGAGGAAGAAATCCGGAAGCTCATGGGCCGGAACGCGGGCGGAACCGACGCCTGGCGGGGCGGGCTGACGTGGGTCGGCGAAGCCGGCCCCGAGCTGGTGGCCCTGCCGCGCGGGTCCCAGATCTACAGCAACCAGGAGAGCCGGCAGCTGGCCGGCGGCGGCACCGACACCAGCCGGATCGAGGCGCTGCTGGAGCGCAACGTGCAGCTGCTGGAGAGCATCGGCGGCGAGTTTTCGGGCCTGCGGGTCAAGAGGAGGATGGCGTAAATGGCAGAGTTTACTACATATCTGGCGCTCACGACTTCCTACCTGATCGACGAGACAGCGCCCAGCAGCACGCTGTTCCCCAGGACATCCGGCAACACCACCTACGCGGGCGTGAGCTCCGTGGAAGGGAGCCGGAAGCGTCTCTGGGCGGAGTTCAGCGCCCTGGCGGACCAGTACAAGTTCAAAAAGCTGATTTTTGCCCAGGTCAACATCCCGAAGCTGGACAGCGCGGCATTGATCTCCTGCTCCGTCCCGACGACAACACCGGGCACGGGCAGGACCTGGAACGACGCGGCAGCTCTCACGCGGGAGCTGCTGGGCTACAGCTATGGCGACCAGCTCTTCCTGACGCCTACCGAAAAAAACGGCGCGCTGAGCGCCGCGGATCTCTCGCTGGCAGGAAAGAAGCTGCTCAAGGCCGGGAGCGCTTTCCTGTACCCCGGCTCGGAAAACGTCTCCCGCCTGCTCTATACGCACTACTACAGTCTTGAACAGATGCGGCTGCACGTCCGGATCGACTCCGCCGTGACGATCACGAGCCAGGTCACCGGAAGCGGAAAAACCTCCGGCTACGTCAACCCGCACCAGGCCCAGAGCTTCGCGTGGGGCTTCGTCCCCTCCGGCGAGTACTGGTGTGCCGGAGACTGGACCCAGGCCTCCGCCACCTTCTACTGGCGGGCAGGGACTTCCGGATCCTGGACGGCGGTGGCCGCGAGCGGCAGCACCCAGAGCGTCCAGATCCCTGCGGAGACCATGCCGGTGGGCACGGTGCAGTGGTACGTGCAAGCAACGGACGACCAGGGCACGACAAGCAGCTCCCCCACCTACACGATCAGCACGGCGGACAGCCTGCAGGTGGCGACGCCCCTCTCCCCCATCGGCACGGTGGAGGACGGCAGCGCCGAGATCCTGATGAGCTGGCAGGAAGCCAACGACACCGGCACGACGCCTACTGGCGCGGATTTGCAGACCAGCAGCGACGGCACCACCTGGACGGATCTGACCCACGTGACCGGCGCCGCGACACAGTACACCGCCCCGGCGGGCAGCTTCGTGGGCGGCACGGTCTACTGGCGGGTGCGGGCCTATAACATCGACAACGCCGCAGGCCCCTGGAGTGAGGCGGCAGCCTTCGTCTCCGTGGCGGCGCCGCCGGCGCCGATCGTCACGGCGGAGGCCGTCCCCTTCGCCACCATCCGCTGGCAGTCGGACGGACAGCAGGCATGGCGCGTCACCGTGGACGGCAAACTCTACGGCCCCTACTTCGGGACCGGCAAGAGCTTCACGCTGCCGGACTACCTGCCCGACGGGGAGCACACCGCCCTGGTGGAGATCCAGGGCAGCTTCGGGCTCTGGAGCCAGACGGGCCAGGTCAGCTTCACGGTGGCCAATGTCCCCGGCGACGCGATCCAGCTGGCCGGCGTCTTTTACCGGGACGCGCAGCTCAGCTGGGAGACGGAGAGCGAAACCGCGGACTTCCTGATCTACCGGGACGGGGTCCGGATCGGGCACACCACCGGCAACAGCTTCACCGACCGCGTGACGCTGGGCCAGCACATCTGGCAGGTGATCAACCGGCTGCCGGGCGGCTTCTACACCGCCAGCAACGCGGTGCAGGGCGAGCTGAAGAGCTGCGGACTCGCGGTCGCTCCCCTCGCCGGCGGCGAGTGGCTGGATCTTACGAAGAGCGCCAGCAGCACGCGAGAGATCAGCACCACAATCAGCCAGGCGGCCAGCCTCCGGCACTTCGCCGGGGAGATCTGGCCCAGCGCGGAGGTGGCCCCCTACCGGGACCAGGCGGTCGCGTTCGACGTGGCCTGGCTGCAGCGGGAGAAGCCGAAGGCGGCAGCCTTCGAGGCCCTGATCGGCCAGACCGTCATCCTCAAGGCGCCGGACGGCAGCTGCGTGGTGGGCCTGCTCTCAGCGGTGAGCCGGAGATCGCAGACCTTCTTCCGGGCCTACACGGCCACGGTGACCCGCGTGAAGTGGAGGAACTACATCGATGACGCGCTCGATTGATTTTGAATACCGCGTGCTCCGAGGCGGGGCCTTCTACGGGCTTCTGCGGGCCCCGGAGGGGAGCGGCAGGCGTCTGAGGATGGACGACGCGGCGGAGATCAAGACCTCGCTCTCCGGCACCTTCTCCCCCGTCGTGGAGGATGTGGACGGCAACGCGCTGCAGCCGGACTGGCTCAGCGACGAGATCCAGCCGGTGATGATCCTGGACGGGGTAGAGCACCGGCTCGGGATCTACATGCCGGCCACCGTCACCCCTACGGAGAGCAACGGGATCCAGGAGCTGCAGATCGAAGCCTACGACCGCTGCTGGAGGGTGCGGGACACCTACACCCGGAGCAGCCTGTACTTCGCGGCCGGGACCAACTACCTGGACGCGGTGGAGCAGATGCTGGCCGGGTGCGGGATCGCCCTGATCGTCAAGACGCCTACCGCCCAGGTCTTTGCGGAGGCCCGGGAGGACTGGGCTGTCGGGACCAGCACCCTCACGATCGTCAATCAGCTGCTGGCGGAGATCAGCTACAAACCCCTCTGGTTTAACGAGGCCGGAGCGGCGGTGCTGGAGCCCGCAGCAGTACCAACGGCGGAAAACATCGAGCACACACTGAGCGACCAGCCGGAGGATTTGACAGAAGGCGCCGCGGAGATCGTCCGCATGCTGCCGCAGATCCGCCGGGAGACGGACATCTACCAGGCGGCCAACGTTTTCACCTGCGTCTGCAGCAACGCGGACAAAAGCGGCCCCCTGGTGGCGACCGCAAAAAACACCAACCCGCAGAGCCCCCTGTCCACCATGCGGCGGGGCCGGGAGATCGTCAAGATCGTGCGGGTGAACAACGTGGCCGACCAGACCGCGCTGCAGGCCTACGCCGACCGGCTGCGCAACGAGAGCATGATCGGCGGGGAGACCATCCAGGTCACCACCGCGCTGCAGCCGGGCTTCGGCGTGGCAGACGTGACGGCGATCCGGTACGGAGATCTGAGCGCAGTCTGCGTGGAGCACGCGTGGAGCATGGACCTGGCCCCGGGCGGGGCCATGACGCACGAGCTGGAGAGGGTGGTGATCAACCTTGAATGAGATCCTGACGCAGGAAGAAAACGCCGGGTCGCAGGCCCCGGTGACGGAGTTCTATCTCGGGACGGTGACCGCCTGGAGCAACGCCGACGGCGTGCAGATCCAGCTGGACGGCCAGGACCAGGCCATGACCAAGCGCTTCAAGATGATGCAGATCCCGCGCCCGATCCATACCGGGGAGCGCGTGATCGTGATGAAGCAGGCCGGGACCTACGTCATCCTGGGCGTGCTGGGGATGCCCAACAGCTGGCAGCGGATCCCGGATCTGGCTACCACGGCCACCACCGCGGACATTATCGCAAAGATCAACGCCATCCTGGCGTGGCTGAGGACCCAGGGGATCCTCTGGACCTGATAAGGAGGGAAACACATGGCAGCCATTCACAGGGCCGGGACATTCCCGGCCACGATCAAGACGCCCCTGGCGCCTTCTGAATATTCCATCATCCGCGTCTCTTTTGCCCAGGGGCAGCGGCTCATCGTCGAGAAGACAGCCGGGGACGAGGGCTTCGAGACCACCGACACGGAGGTGGTAGTGAAGCTGACGCAGGAGGAAACCTTGCTCTTTCAGCCGAGCGCCGGGTCCCCCATGGGCGCGATCACGGGCCCCATGGCCTACATGCAGATCCGGTGCTACAAATCCGCCACGGACGCCCCCGCCTCCGCCGTCTGGCCGATCCCGGTATACGACAGCCTGTACCAGGAGGTGATGGGCGCATGAGCGACTGCTGCAACTACTTCGAGTTTACGGATCCGGGCGACAGCTTCCAGAGCTGGATGGGCCTGCGCGGACCCGCCGGACCTGCCGGCGCGCCGGGTCCCCAGGGGCCTCCGGGCACGGGGCTCTATATCTCCGGCACGGTGGCCACGGTGGAGGATCTGCCGGAAACCGCGCCGCAGAGCACCATGTACAACGTGGGCACCGAGGCGCCCTACACCATCTACATGTACCAGGAGGGCCAGGGCTGGATCAGCCAGGGCCAGCTGGAGGGACCTCCGGGCCCCGCGGGCGCGCCGGGTGCTGCGGGCAGCGACGGCACGACCTTCACCCCCGCGGTGAGCGCCGCCGGCGTGATCAGCTGGACCAACGACGGCGGCAAGACCAACCCCACCCCGGTGAACATCAAAGGTCCCAAGGGCGACACCGGGGACACGGGCCCCGCGGGCAGCCCCGGGCCCCAGGGTGAGCCGGGACCGCAGGGCGAGCCGGGCCCCGGCATCAAAATCAGCGGAACGGTGGCTACAGCCGCACAGCTTCCCGCCACGGCGGAGCAGGGAACGGTGTACAACGTGGGCGCAAGCGAGCCCTACGAGCTCTACATGTACCAGACCGGCAGCGGCTGGATCTCGCTGGGCTACCTCGAAGGCCCGGAAGGACCGCAGGGGCCTGCGGGACCGACCGGGCCCCAGGGACCGAAGGGCGACACCGGTGAGACAGGCGCAACGGGCGCAACCGGGCCGACCGGACCCCAGGGACCGAAGGGCGACACCGGTGAGACCGGCGCCACCGGCCCGGCCGGCGCTGCTGCAGGCTTCGGGACGCCGACGATCAGCGTCGGATCCGGCACCGGCACACCGAGCGCCACGGTGACGGCTTCCGGGCCGGACACGGCCAAGGTCTTCGCCTTCGCGTTTGATAACCTCAAGGGAGCGAAGGGAGACACCGGCGAGACCGGCGCAACCGGACCGCAGGGTCCGACAGGCCCGCAGGGGCCGCAGGGTGACGCCGCGACGACGAAGTTCTACATTACCCTGGGCACCAGCTGGAGCGGCTCCGGGCCGTACACCCAGACGGTGACGGTCTCCGGCGGCACGGCAGCCAGCAAGGTGAGCCTGCAGCTGACATTGGCGCAGGCCGCGCAGCTGATCCAGGACGGCGTGATCGTCCTACAGATCAACAACAACGCCGGGACGTTCACGGCTGAGGCACTGGGCGCCGCGCCCAGCACGGCCATGACGATCCAGGCCACGCGGGTGGAGGTGACGACATGATCTACGGCGATCCCATCATCCTAGGCGGCGGCGGATCCGGCGGGCCGACGGCCCAGGACGCCATCCTCCTGGCAACTGTCCCGGCTGGATCCACGGTAACCGCCACAAAAAGCGGAGTCACGGTCACGCCTACGCTCTGGGTCTCAGCTGCTGACAGCAGCCTAGAGGCTGCGCTGTTCGTGTTCGCCCCGGCGCAGTTTGACAGCGTAAACCCGTGGACGATCACGGCAACGGCTGGGACTAGCACGGCAAGCACAACGGTACTGATTACGACCAATAAAGAGTATGCGGTGGCGATTTCTTACCATGTGCCGCCCGAATATCAGGAAGTCGAGTACATCGAGACTACGGGCACACAGTGGATCAACACTGGCATTTCGGCAAATACTGCCAATTTGCGTACTATTTCAACGGTGCTTGTCACCAGCGTTAGTGTTGCCGATGGTGACTCCATTTGGTCTGGTAGTTGGGATGTTTCTGGTTATTTGCTTAATGTTAACGCTTCTGGCGAACTTGGGTGGCATAGTGGAGGCAAAAAGGTTACCGCAAATATCACTTTGAACAACTGGTTTTCTGTTGAAACAACAAAACAGAACCTCGTTGTGGATGGCACGAGCTATGCGCTTGCATCTCCGTCCGGCAGTGACAGCAACACAATTGTCCTGATTGCGTGGTGTAGTTCTGGCGCACGTGGTGGTCGGGCCCGTGCAAGATACAAAGCGACAATGATGTATTCCGGCACAACGCTATTAAGAGAGTTTTATCCATGCTACCGCAAATCCGACAGTGTGGCAGGATTCTGGGACAAAGCAAATGAAGTCTTTTACACCAACGCCGGAACGGGGACTTTCGTTGTTGGCCCTGATCTGTGAGGTGACACATGAAAACAATTTACCTTGACCAAGACTATATGTGCCATGCCGCTGATGGCGGTGGGATGTCAGAAACAAAAACGGACATCTTCGATGCGGTCTGCGATGGCGCTATGGAATGCTACCGCTTTGTGCCATCTGGGGGGGATTGGCAAAGGCCGGACGGAAAAGTCATTCATGGGCCGTTCATTCAGCCAGCCGTGCAAGTCGCTATCCCGGATGCCGCACAATCTCAGTATGAGCGAGACGAAGCCGCCCATCTGGAAGAGCTGGGCGCACTGATAGAGGAGATCTACAACGAGGATATGGAGGTAATCGGCTGATGTACAACAGCATGCGGAAACTGATCGAAAAGCGGTTTTACAAGACCGCAGAAGCAGCCCAGGAGAAGCTGGACGTGTTCTTCGCCGTCAACCGGCTGACCCCGGAGCAGTACGCAGAGCTCACCGCTCTGGTCGAGGACGTCTATGGAACCTGACGACGAAAAAACCGAGTCCGGCCTGCTGACGGAGGACTGAGATGCTGCAGGAGATCATCGACGAGCTGCGCGCCCTGGGCTGGCACGCCGTGCTGTATGGGCCGGAGATCCACCTGGCCTGGCCGTGGGCGCTGCTGGCTGTCGGGCTGCTGGTGCTGTTCGGAGGGAGAAGAAAATGAGCGAAAAAACACAATGGGCCGGACTCAAGGCTCTGGGCCTGTCCGATCTGGCCGCGGCAGTGGTCATGGGCAACGCCTTCACGGAGTCCGGCTGCGAGACCAACCGCGTCCAGGGCGACTTTGAGGTCACGCGCAGCTGGTCGAGATCCTACACCAGCATGGTGGACGCAGGCGAGGTCTCGCGGGACGACTTCATTTTCCGAGGCCCCGGCGGGGGCGGCTACGGATGGCTGCAGTGGACCGAGCGGAGCCGGAAGCGCGGGTACTATGACAACGCGAAGCGCCTGGGCGTCTCGATCGGCAGCGAGAAGGCGGCGCTCTCCTGGTTCTGGGCGGAGCTGCACCAGCCGGGCTTCACGATCGTCCTGGACGAGCTGGAGCACGGCACGGATCTCCGGGCCATGTCCGACGTCTTCCTCCGGCGCTTCGAGATGCCGGACGACCAAAGCGAGAAAGTGGCCGCCTACCGGGCGGCCCAGTGCCGGGAGATGCTGGACAAGTACGGCGGCAGCACGCCGGAGCCGGCGGAGGCGGAAGATCCCGCCACGGCCGCCGTGGTGGGTATGCTGCAGCTGTGCATGGCCGTCAATGGTTACTGGCCCTGGGACAAGATCAGCGGAGAGAAGTCCCCGGAGTTCCGGGCAAAAATCAAAGAATACGCCGCGGACGTCGCGGCGACTTAAAAGGGGGAGTTTATTATGGATGCACCTAGCAAAGCGCAGGAGCTCCACGCAATCATCACCGGCGTCTTCGTGCTGCTGACGGCCTTCTGGGGATGGGTCGGCTGGGCTGTGACCCTGATGGTCCTTTGCATGGCCCTGGACTACGTCACCGGATCGCTGGCAGCCAGGCGAAACGGCACGTGGGACAGCGGCGTGGCCCGGGACGGCCTCTGGCACAAGCTGGGCGAAGTGTTCGCGCTCGTCGTGGCGATGATCTGCGACCTTCTGATCGTGCTGATCCTGCACACGGACGCCGCGGAGATCCTGCACTTTTCCTGGTCCTGGCGCAATTACTTCACGTTGATGGTCTCGATCTGGTACATCATCACGGAGCTGGGATCCATCATCGAGAACGCGGCAGCCATGGGCGCCAACGTGCCCAAGTGGCTCACAAAGGGCCTGGCCAAGATCCACGACAAGGCGGACAACCTGGACCCGATGGGCGCCGAAGAGACGCCGGCCGGGGAAGATGTCCAGAATTAACACAAAACAAAGCCCGGAGCCAGACGGCTCCGGGCCTGTTTTTACCCCGAAGATTACCCCCGGCGGTGCGATTTACCCCGATTTTTACCCCGGAATTTGACGGGGATCGGAGAGGCGTGAGCAGATTTGATGAAAGAGAAAAGCCCGGAAATACAGCGTTTCCGGGCTTTTTTGGCTGGTGCTCCAGCGGGGACTCGAACCCCGGACACCCTGCTTAAAAGGGCGAGGGGCTAGGCCCGGAGGGGCGCGGTTTTCCACATATCCACAGACTTTTCGACAAAATTTACCCCCGGAGTTACCCCCAGGCCTTCGCGATCTCGGCGGCCAGATCCTCGGTTTTGTTCTCCATGAGGTGGGTGTAGATCCGCAGCGTGACGGTGGGGTTGGCATGCCCGGCGAGGTACTGGACCCGGCGGATATTCGCGCCGGCGAGGATCAGCTCCGAGATGTACGTATGCCGGAGCTGGTGCGGCGTCACGTGAAAATCCAGGAAGATCTCCGGAGCGTTCGGCGCGGCCCTCTCCCCCACCTGCAGCAGCCTGACGACAGTCTTGCCGTCGGGCTGTTTTCTTTTGACCTCGCGCACCGTGCGCTGGGCGATCTTCGCCCACATGCGGCGGAAGGCCGCGGCGGTCATGGGCTCGCCGGAGGCACCCGGGCAGACATAGGGCGAGGAGCTGGTCTTCTGAATCTCGCGCAGATGATCGGCCAGGGCGGCCGGGATCGGCACCGTGCGGCGGGCGGCCTTCGACTTGAGCTTCTCCCGGATCTCAGCCGCGTTTCCGCCGTCCCAGGCGCAGACGCGGTTGACGGTGAGGGTGTTGACGGCCTTCTTTTCGTCGAGATCCAGATCGGACCAGCGGAGGCCCAGGGCCTCCTCCCGGCGCAGGCCGGCGAAGAGGCAGAGCCGGACGAAGGTCTCGGTGTTCAAACCGGACACCGCGGCCAGGAGCCGGGCCTGCTGGTCCCGGGTGAGGGCTTCCTTTTCCTCCGAGGCCTCCCCCGCCGCCCGGAGCCCGGCCGTGGGATCGTGCTGCAGCAGGCCATCCCTGACGGCGGCCCCGCAGATCCGGCGCAGGGTGGTGACGATCTTCTGCTGGCTGCTCTTCGAGAGGGCCGCCGCGGCGGTCATCACCTCGCGCACGTCGGAATAGGCCAGGGCGGAGAGACGCCGGTCGCCGATGACCGGGCAGATGTGATTGTTGATCGCGTTCCGATAGTCCGCGATCCGCTTCTTCCCCAGGCCGGCGGTGTGCAGGCGGAACCACCGCGCGGCGTATTCAAAGACCAGCGGATCCGCCTCCGCAGCCGCGGCGCGCGCCCAGGCGGCCTGCAGGTCCTCCACCTTTTCGGCGAGATCTTCGACGGTCTCCGCGTAGACATCCTGATAGCCCCCGCCGGGCTTCGGGACGCGCTTCCGGAAGTACCGGCCGCCGGGGCCGTATTTTTTCTCGGGCTTACGCGCCATCCTGGGCGGCCTCCTCCATCATGCTCAGCACATCCCCGAAGAGATCCACGCCATGGACCGGATCCAGGACGGTGATCCCATTGACGCAGACAAAGCAGGGCGTCTCCGGATCCGCGGAGTCATACTGCCCCATCTGGACCATGACGCCATCGATCCGGTTTAGCGTGAAGGTCCGGGCCCAGCTTTCGGATGCGGCGCGGGTGCTCTCCACCAGGCCGTCCCACTTCTCCGGCATGTCGCCCAGGCCGGCGGCAGCTGTGTCGCGGGCGGCCGCGACCGTGTCGGAATAGATCCGGACGTCCACGACGGTGTGATTCTCCACCAGATACCGGGAGAGATCCCAGGACCCCGGGAAGAGCTGCTCCAGGTTCTTCTCCATGGCGTCGATGATCTCGCCCTCGGAATAATAGCGGCCCATCTGCCGCGCTGTGGGCGCAGGCGTCTGCACCGCGGAGGGCGGAGGCCCGGCGCGGCGCGTGGCGAGAATATTCGATATAAAAACGATCACGAGCAGGGAGATGCACGCGATCGGGAGAATGTTCTGGCGTTTCATGGGGTCCTCCAAATGTCCAGAATTAACACAATTCAATTATGCCGTCGGGGCGGACGCGCCAGCGTCCTCTTCCCTATAAGGCGCCAGGGCGGCGTCGATGATGGCGCGGATCTCCGGCGTGGCGCGGCGCCAGGAGAGGAGCAGATCCTCTTCCTCCGGTGAGAGATCCGGCGAAGGGACCGGGGACCGACCGAGGAGATAATCCGCCGTGCAGCTGAAGATCTCGCACAGGCGGAGAATGGCGGCGGAGCTGAGGTCCAGATCTCCCCTCTCGTATTTTGAGATTGCGGTGCGGGCCACATTCAGCTCCCGCGCAAGGTCTTCCTGCTTCATGCCGCGCGAAAGGCGCAGATCTCTGATCCTGTTCAACGGTAACCACCACCTTGTAAAAATTATACAACAACCGGCAGGGGCTTTTCATCAAATGTTCCAAATCGGGGAAATATTGTGTTAATCATATTGACAAGTTCCGTTTTAGGGCTTATATTAACCATGCGCCCCATTTTGGGACGCCCTCCTGTCTAGGCCAGGGGCTGCAGCGACGGTCCGGGCGCCCGTTGAGTCACCGAGGCGCCCCGCTGACGGGAGGGCCGGCGTGCAGGCCGGAGAAGGGAGACCAGTATGAAAGTCAGAGACCTCAAGAAGGGAGACTTCTTCACCAAGAAGAACATCGCCGAGCCGAAAGACAGCCAGGTGTGGATCCGCGGCGATTACGACCGCAGCGAGAAACGCTACGAGTGCCAGCGCTTCGACGACGCCTGCGTCTTCTGCTATCTGCCGGGCGACCGGGAGATCTTCACGGACTTCACTTTCTGAGGGGCGCGGCCCCTCCGATATGCGGCGGGCAGTCCCGCGCGGGGAGATAGCCAAAACCCCGGGTCGCCGGTGCAACTCCGGCGTGCCGCACCACCGGCGCGCAAGGGCGCCGGGTGTTATCTTTCATCTCTTTTCGGGTCGCCCCGGCCACGTGACGCGGGGCGATCCGGAGGGAGGATACGGACACCGGCGTGCAGGCCGGAGAAGGGAGACCAAACATGTGCAAGATGATGACGACGGGCCTGGTGGGCCTGGCGCCGCGACGGAAGCGGGCCGGGTTTACCCAGGCCAGCTTTGCCGAGGCCCTGGGGATCACCCGGAGTCTGCTGGCAGCCTGGGAGGCCCGGGACGGGCTCTGGCCATCGGCCAGATGGCTGCCGGCGATGGCGGATCTGCTGGGCTGCAGCATCGACGACCTCTACGAGGTGCCGGAGGAGGTGGAGGCGTGAGCGAGATCAACGTGCTGCGCGCTGCGGCGGCAGAGCGCGGTGAAGGCTTGAAAGAGATCATCAAGCTGGCCTCGATGCTGACTGTCCGCGGGATCTCGTTCATAAAACGCCCGATTTTTGACGGGGAGCAGATCCTTGTGCCCGGCGAGTGGGACGCGGTCTGCCATCGCTATTCCTACGGCGGCCCGGAGGGACTGCTGGAGGTCATGGGCGACCCGGTCACGCTGCCGGGCGAGGGCGCGGTCGCCGGATGGCTGACGGCCGAGGACGTGATCCGGCGCCTGGAGGCCAACGCGGGAGGGGCGAGCCCCTCCCCTACGGATCCGATTATACCCGACCGGGAGGGCTGAGTCCATGGAGAGCAGTTCCCGAAACATCTACAAAAACGCAAGAGACGCTGCGGGATTTACCCAGGAACGCTGGGCGACCTTTCTGGGCGTCAGCGTGGAGAGCGTGCGGCTGTATGAGACCGGCCGGGGCCTCCCCTCCGACGAGGTGGTGGCCAGGATGGCAGACGTGGCAGCCATGCCGGTTCTGTGTTACTGGCACCTCAAGCTCAAGAGCGGCGTGGCCAACGACCTGCTGCCGGAGGTGGACGTGGTGCCCCTCCCCCAGGCGGTGGTGCAGCTGCTGGTGGAGATCAAGAACTTCCGCACGGATCTGGACGAGCTGCTGATCATCGCGGCGGACGGTCTGGTGGACGAGACGGAGAGCGACCGCTTCCTGCAGATCCTCGACCGGCTGCAGACGCTGATCCGCGCGGCGATCATGGTCAACTACGCAGAGAGAGGGGCGGAGTGATGGAGAAGCTGATGACCAAGACGGACGTCTGCGAGGTGCTGCAGATCTCCCCCGCCACGCTGGACCGGCTGGTTGCGCGCGGCGAGATCGCGGCCTTCAAGCTCTCGGGCTCGGTTCGCTTCCTGCCCACCGAGATCCAGGACTACGTCCGGCGCTGCATCCGCGCGGCGGAGACGCCGGCGGTGACGGTGATCCCCGGGCGGAAGCGGCAGAAGCCCGCGCCCGCGCCGGAGCGGATCTACATCCCAGGGATGAAGGTGGTGTGATATGAGCACCAAGAACAGCGTGCTGATCCTGGCGCAGCGGATCGCCAAGGAGATCGTGGCGGAGCAGACCCGCGCCCGGCTGAGCCTGGGCCTGGACGCCGCGATTATCGCCGCCCACGAGGCCCTGGGCATGGGTCCGGGACGCGCGGAGAGTTTCCGGCAGGCCTACGTCACGGCCATGGACGAGCTGGCGGGCATGTTCGTGGACGACGCCGGGAAGAAGCCCAGCGAGGGCGACCGCGAGATCGTCTACGCCAAGGCCAAGAGAGACGAGATCATCCGGAAGATCGTGGGCGAGGCCAACTTCGTCCCCTTCGACCTGAGCTACGGCGCGGCCTACATGGACGAGCTGAAGCGGCTCCGGGTGATGAAGGGAGAAGCCGATGGGAAGACTTGACGAAACGAAGACCGCCCTGGCCAGCTGCATCAGCGTGCTGGCGGCCGTCTTCGGCCAGCCGGAGGGGATCACGGCCAAGTGGCTGGACCTCTACTACCAGGTCCGGCGGGCCTACGAGATCGAGCGCGGGGCCGAGGAGGATCCGCGGGTGATGCGCCGGGAGGATCTGATCCCGGCCATGCGGGAGGTCCTGCGCGGCGCGGCGAAGGACGAGGCCGTGAAGCGGCAGCGGAAGAAGACGGGCGAGGCCGAGATCGTCCAGGAGGGAACGAAGAAGCCGAGCGGCTGGACACTGTACAAGCGGAAGGTCTCCGGCAAGCTGGCGGACGCCAGGGCGGCCGGGATCTCCATCGCCAGCATCGCGGCCGCGTCCGCCGGGATCCTCGGCGAGCACCGCGTCATGGACGCGATCAACGCCGGGCAGCTGAGCCGCGAGGAGTGGCACGCGCTGGAGACGGCCATCGACCTGGCCACAGCGGAGGCCGCGGGGAAGTGATCCCGGGAGCAGGACCGGCGACCCCTCACCCGCTGCGCGGGAGCTCCCCTGGCCAGGGGAGCCAATAAGGATAAAATAAAAATGCCCCGGACGCGTGCAGGCGTCCGAGGCGGTCGGGAGCGGTGAAAACCGCCCCACGGGAGACCGATATGAATTATAACACCGAAAACGAAAACCTGTCAAGAGAGACGGGGCGAGGACGATCCCCCACCGGCTCCGCCGGAGCCCCCTTTACGCAAGGGGGCCAACGAGAAGAGGCGGAGGCCAAGCCGTCCTACTGGGCGGTGCTGCCGGCGGCGATCCGGTACGATCCGGAGATCCCGGCCAACGCCAAGCTGCTCTACGCGGAGATCTCCAGCCTGACGGACGCCCGCGGATACTGCTGGGCGTCAAACGCCTACTTTGAGCGGCTGTACGATCTGAGCGAGCGGACGATCGTGCGGCTGATCCGCGCCCTGGAGAAGGCTGGGTACATCCGGATCCTGGACGCGGGCGGCGGATCCGCCCGGCGGAAGATCGCCGCGGGGATCAACCCGCTGGGGACCTCCGGCGGAGAACGGATTGCCACGGCAGCGTGCGCGCTGCCTCGCAATGACGGTGATGGGGAGCCGAGCGCACCCCCTGACAAAAATGTCAGTACCCCCCTGACAAAAATGTCAGTACCCCCTGACAAAAATGTCACCCAGATCAAGAAAGAGATCAAGAAAAAGAACGAACCCCCCAAAGCCCCCCAGGGGGCCGCGTGGGAGCCGGAGATGTTCGAGCGCTTCTGGAAGCTCTACCCCAGGAAGAGGGACAAGCTCAAGGCGCTGCGGGCGTGGGACAAGCTCAAGGCAGACCGCAAGCTCATGCAGACCATGAGTGCGGCGCTCAAGGCGCAGATGGCGACCGAGGAGTGGCAGCGCGATAACGGCCGGGCGATCCCCTACCCCAGCACCTGGATCAACAACCGCCGCTGGGAGGACGAGCTGGAGGAGCCGATGGCCGCGGCGGAGCCGCCGAGAGAGGAGGCGCTGCCATGGATCTGAGCGCATGGACCCAGGCCCAGCAGGCCGTGATCGGCTCCCTGCTGATCGACCCCAACAAGGTGAGCGGTATCGTCTTCGCCCGGGCACGGCCCGAGCACTTCGGGGATCCCGCCCTGCGGCACGTCTTCGAGGCGGCGCAGGGGATCTGGAGCGCGCGGAAGCCGGTGGACGCGGTGACGGTGCTGGCGGCAGCCGGCGACAGCTACAAGGCGCTGCTGACCGAGTGCCTGCAGACCACGCCCACGGCCAACAACGTGGAGCTGTACCTGGACCTGATCCGGGACGCGGCGAAGCTCCGGGCCATCCAGACCACCGCCCTGCAGATCTCCGGCAGCGAGAACCTGGGCGAGGCCGCGGCGGCCTTCGAGGAGCTGGGCACCCGGCTGCGGGACATGGAGGAGTTCGAGGACCTGCGGCTGAGCGACCTGATCGGACGCTACAGTGACCGCATGGAGGATAAGACGCCGCCGGACTACCTGCACTTCGGGATCCCGCAGCTGGACGATCTGCTGAACGTAAGCCGGGGCAAGTTCGTGATCCTGGCGGCGGACAGCTCCGTCGGCAAGACCGCCCTGGCGCTGCAGTTTGCCTGGCACATGGCCGAGAGCGGCAAGAATGTGGGCTTCTTCTCCCTGGAGACGGACGCCGACACCCTGACCGAGCGCCTGCTGGCGGAAACCCAGACCGCGGCGGTGAACCTGCCGAGATCGAAGCGCAAGACGCTGAGCGACCACGACTGGCACGAGGTGACGTCGACGGCCATGCGGCCCGCGGCGGACCGGCTGCGGATCCTCAACAAGTTCCGGAGCGTGGACCAGATCCGGAGCCGGACGATCATGCGCGGCTTCGACGTGGTCTTCGTGGACTACGTGCAACTGCTGGAGGCGCCGGGCCGGGAGCGCTGGGACATCGTGACCAACATCTCCATCGGCCTGCACCGCATGGCCCAGGAGCTGGGCGTGACGGTGGTGGGCCTGAGCCAGATCACGCCGCCCAGCAAAGACCAGAAGCGGGCACCCAGCAAGGAC
>Ga0326511_10001805_pt1 | contig 17581 bp, 24 predicted proteins | sample 0_2496_0518_D_FD_203701 | JGI IMG/M metagenome (GOLD analysis project Ga0326511, IMG submission 203701) | Bovine rumen microbial communities from UC Davis, California, United States - 0_2496_0518 | ecosystem: Host-associated > Mammals > Digestive system > Stomach > Rumen | place: USA...
ACATATCATAATTTGTTACATTTGCATAAAATTGCCATTTTAAATGCCAATAATTATGATGGTCAATAGCCATATCAGGTTTTAAATGATTAGTTAAAGCAACTATTATTTGTGTTTCAAATTCTGAATTAGGTGTTTCTCCTGTATAATCATCATTTTCTCCTTTTTCATATTGTTTTGTCCAATTTTTTATTGGAAAATTTCTTGCAATGTTTACTTTATTAGCATTTGTTCTAGTATTATGATATAAACCATAACCATTTAAACAAGGAACTATATAAATATCGAAGCTATTACGAAGTTTAAAGAAATTAGGATCGTTTAAAAAATCATAGCATAATTGTTTAGCAAAAAGGTAAGTATTGAATGGTGAAGCTGTTTCATTTCCGTGTGTACCTGAAACCAATAGAAATTTTTTCTTTTTATTATGTGTATTGTTACCAATATTGTTATTAGTATATTTAAAAGTATACATATATGTTTTATAAGCTGGTGTTATTTCATATTCTCCATCTTCGGTAATTCCATTTGCATAATTTGGATAAGGAATATTTAATAATTCTGATAAATCAGTTTTTGTAACATAATCAGGAAATTGAGAAACAAGACTATCAAATAAAGTGTATACTTGTTCTAATGTGCGTTTTAATTGTTCTACTGAAAAGTACATTTTTTGATATTCTGATGAAATATCTTTAAAATCATAGTCATTTTCAAATTTAACTAAAGGAATATTAAAATTATTTTTGTTATTTTCTAAAATTTCAATTTTTTCTTGTAAATCATAAATATCATGTTTTAAATTTGATTTTAATGATAAATCATATCCTGCAGAAAGCAAGAAATTACAAATAATATAACCATCATGTTCAACTTTCAAAGTGTAATTATTAACATTTTTATTTTGTGGTGATTTATCAAGTATTGTATAATTTTCATCAGTTAAGCACCATAATAAAGCAGAAGCACCACCTTGACCTGTAATTGTATAAATTTCATCTTTAAAACATTTTTGAATAATATATCCAAAAGTAGAACTTTCTCTAATATCAATATTAAGAGTATTACCTATATCATCTAAAATATAAAAAGAATGTTTTGTAATAACTTTTGATGATAAATCAAAAGTATTTTTATAGTTATCTAATTCTTTCTGTGTATTTTTAGGTGAAGAATAATATATTAAATTATATCCTGCAGAAAGCAAGAAATTACAAATAATATAACCATCATGTTCAACTTTCAAAATAAAATTGTTTACGATTTTATTTTGAGGTGATTTATCTAATAATGTATAATTTTCATCAGTTAAGCACCATAATAAAGCATTACTTGCACCTTGACCTGTAATAGAGAACATATCACCTTTTGTACATTTTTGTATAATAAATCCAAAAGTAGAAGAGCTATTTATATTTTTAATATCAATAGTATCACCTATGTTTAAATTAGTTGCTATGTTTTGTTTATTATTAATAAGTGAATTTAAATTACTAATAGTATAACAAGCATTTTGTAAATTTAATATTTGATTTCTAACAGAGTTACCTGCTGTATCATAACTTTCTCCATTTGCTCCAATTCTTATATCTATAAGTTCTGCGTCGCCTGATGTACTACCGTCTGGTAAATTTGTAAATTCGTTCATTCTATTTTCAAGAACAGTAATTTTACGATTTTGTTCTGTTTCTAAATTTTCAATATAAGGTAACATAATATTATAAAGTGTACCATCATTTTTCATATTATCCAATTTATTATTAATTTCATTTTGTACATCTAAATTTTCAAAATAGTTATTACAATAATCTACAACTTCACCGTAGTAGTCTATAAGTTTATTCATTTTAGTATCATTTTCTTGAACAGGTGGAAGTACTTGTTCTATAAGATATTGTAAAACATATTTTAAAGATTGATACCAAGATAAAGAGTTATCAAAAGAAGTAGGTGTATCCCATAAACCTAACCTTGCAAGAATAGGCTGTAATTGATTAACATAATTATTATTTGAATATTCAATAGTATGTTTATCTAACATATTTTTCCTCCTTAATAAATTTGCATAAAAAGATCATAAAGTTCATCAATAATAAGTTTATCTATATCATTAAAGTTATTTACGAATTCTGTAAAAAGTTTTGTAGTAGTAATATTTGAATTACCTGTAATTGTTTTAATATAATTTTCAGTAGAATTTTTACCACTTGATGTAGTGTTTGTTGAATTATTAGTTGTACTATCCTGTGAAGAAGTTTGAGAAGTTTTATTTTGTGTTTCATTTGAATTAGTACCATCTAAATTTAAAGTAGTAGCATAAGAAAAATCTGTAATATCTTCATTATGTAAATCGCCTTGTGGTGTATTTTGAAAAACGTGTTTTTCGTTTTCAGTTCCATTTTTAGAAATATTTGAAGTATCATTAGAAGAAGCAGTAGATGATGAAGTACCCTGATTATTAGAAGATGAATTTATAGTATCTTGACCTGTTTTATTTAAAGTTTCACGATATGAAAAATTAGATAAAGGATCTAGTTGTAATAAATTTGATTGATATAATTTATTATATTTTGGCATAATTTCATCTAACTTAACTTTAAGATGGTGGTTAAAAAGATGTGGTGTTTCAAAACCTATTTCTTGAAAACGATAGTGATTAATAATTTTATTATTTAAAGTTTCGCGATATTGATTATCATATAAAGGATATTTTGACATAATATCTTTAAATTCTTCATTATCTAAAATATCTTCTAAACAGATAGTATATTTTGCAGGTATCATTCTTCATCATCTCCATTATTAATATTTCCGTTTTCAAGTAAGCTATTCATTTCATCAATTATATTTTGGTTTGCTTCAACTGTAATATTTGTATTAAACATTTTGTTTATTTTGTCAATTGCTTCTTTACGTTCACTTAAAAATATCTCTAAATCCATTTTAGTTAGTTGATTATTTGAAGTTGCTTCATCTTTAACAAGACGTTCTTTTTTAGTAATATTTACATTATTAATACCGATAAAGGTTAAAAATTCAGACATTACAGAAAGTTTTTCATCTCTTAATTTATCTAACAAATAAGGTATTTTAGTTTCCAAAACTTCTATTTTAGATTGAATATCTAATTTTTCTTTTATCTTTAATAAAGGTACATTTGAATAAATATCATTTATAATATTCATCATTGTTTGATATTCTTTATCACTACATTTAAAAATAAGTGGTGTTTTAATTCCTAGTAAATTTACATCATAAACACGATCTACTTTAGATATTTTATCTGCAAAAAATACTGCAATTGGTAAAGTAGGTATAGATAAAATATTATTTCTAACAATTACAGAATTATTTATATCACAATCCATTTCATAAGATCCTGCAAAACCTGTATAATGTAAAGGATCATCGTATAAATTTCTATCATAATTTCCTTTTAAAGCTAGATTTATTATACCATATTTATTACTTTTTGCAAATATAGCATTACCATTTTCAAATAGATTTTTTTCAATAAATTTTTTATTACAACCTGCAGGTAAATTATTATATTTAAACATTGATAAACAAAGTAATTTTATCCATTGATAATAGAATAAAAATGAATTATGATTTTGTATCATAGCTTTATTTCTTTCATCATTTTTAGGCATATAATTTCTCCTATCTAATAGCGTTTTCTCTATTGTAATTTCCTACATTATCATTATGCCATAAAGTTACGCCATTGTCAAACATATTTTTAATTTTGTTTAAATGATCATTTGGAATATTACCTGTAATATTAATATTTTTAGTTTCAATATAATTCCAATTTGTTCTACTTCTTAAATTTGGTACTTCTAATTTATTTACTTTATAACCGAACATTGTAAAATAATTGTCTATAACTCTGGCTATTTCACCTTTTATAGTTTTATGATTTACATAAAATCCAACTAAATTATGAGCTGATAAAGCATTCATATTATTAGTATGTGATTTTGCCTGTGGTGGTGTTACCTGTGCTTTGTGGATATTTCCATAATAATTTGCAATTGAACTTGCAGATTGTGAAATTCCACTTGCTAATGCACTTGCACCAATTACACCTGCAACAGGATTTGCAGTTGCAATACCAATTCCAAGGTTAGCAGCCCCAATACCTGCTTGTAATAAACCATTTTCTACACCAAAACCTAAAGAAATATTATTACTTACTTGATTTTGAGCTAACCAATTTTTATAAAAATCTGATGTCCACGCACATTGAGGAAAGTCGCTTATTTCAATTCCTAAATCACTTGAAAAATTATTACTTTCTATATTTGTACTTAATTTTCCATAATTTGTTGGAAAACAAGAAACAGTTACGTTTCCACTCATATTTGATAATATACAAAATTGACAATGACCAAAAGTATTAAATAATTCAGGTTTAAATTCTGCGGTATGTCCGTTGTTATCAGTTAGTTCTATTTCATTATAAGGTGAACAGAATAATTTATTGTTTTTAGGAATGTATCCATCTATTGAATTTTGCGTAAAATCATAATTTGCATATCCTTTCATACCTTGACTTGATGAAGGAACAATAATAGGTTGTCCTGCTTGCTCGCTTACATCCTCAAAATCTGGCATACAAGCGTGAGGAATACATTTTATATATTGTACTGCTTCTGATTTTCCGTGTTCTTGATATTTAATTAAAGCGTCACTTATTAAATCTGCGTGTGAAGAAGCAAGATATTTTAAACCTGAATAAATATTATCATAAATTTCACCTAAAATAAAATGATCGCTATCATCATTTGGTATTCCTTGCGTAACACACATTACATAAATATAGTTATTTAAACTAACTAATAAATGATTTGTATTTTCGTGGAAAATATAATCACCATATCCTAGTCCTTCATCTATTGTATTTGCACCTATTGTATCATCTGTTACGTGCTGACGAACAATAAAAGAAGTAAGATAGTTAATTTCAAAGTACCAAGATTGAAATACATCTAATTCATAATGTATTATAGAACAATTTTCATTAGAGTATTCTATTTCAGTAATAAACGCATAAAACCATTTATCTTTAAATCCTGTATTTTTAAACATTAAATAATTGCTATTATAAAGTGAATAAATTTGACCTTGAACTGCAATTTCTCCATCTCGTATAAAAGTTAATTTTGTAAAATTTTTAGATGTAGCTTTACTTAAAAAGAAGTTTGTTTGTTCTTGAATAGAAGAAAATGTATATTGATTTTTATAATCATTTTGTATTGATACATTTAATAATTTACATTCACTTTGTGGATTTATAAAATTTGCCATAATTTAATTCTCCTTTATAAAATAAATAAGGAAGTAAATTTTACTTCCTTATATTACTGTTACTGTTATTTCTGCACTTTGAGCATTTTCGTCATCACTATTTGTTGTAATTGTAATTTTTGCTGTTCCTGTTGCTAATGCAGTAATATAACCTTTTGAAGTAACATCTGCAATATTTGTATTTGATGATGAATAGTTTAATCCTTTATCAGTAGCATTTTCAGGAAGAACTTTTGCATTTATACCGTAACTATCACCGTTTTTTAAAGTAATTGCAGTAGTTTGTACATATACTCCTGTTGGTGCAACTGTTTCATTACTTGTTACAAAAGCTAAAGCATTTGCAAAAGGTGATAAAGCGTAAGTTCCCCAAGCGTGTACATAATAGTTATATACTAAAGCTCTACCATTATAGAAGTTTCTAAATTTGAATAAGTTGTCATAAATTTGTAAATATGCTTCATCACAAAGTATAGCAACTATATCTTGATTTTGGAATTCGTCAACTTCTACTATTCTACCTGAAAGTTCTGCTTTTTCCATATTGAAAGCCTGTGCTAATAATTCTACATCAACTTCTGCTAAAGCGTCTGTTGTAATTATTAAGCATATTCTATTTTTATTTGTTTGCGTTGTAACAGGTACTTCATTTGGAAATAAAATTCCATAAGAGTTAAAATCACTACGTGGAAATTTCATTTTTCCAAAAGCTTTTTTAACTGCTTTTACAAAATCTTTTGCAGTTTGATTATTTGAAGGCATTGTTATTAATTGTTTTCTTATAGTTGAATTTGTAACTGCCTTTGATAACATATTTCTAGTATAAGCATATTCGTCTAACTCATTTCCATTTGTTAAACTCATAACTTTACCATCTATAAATGCACCTAGTTTTTCAACTGATACAAAAGCAGCGCGAAGTTCATCTTCTGGTATTGATACTTCGTATAAATCACGTCTGTTACGTCTGTAATATGCAATTTTGTCATCACTTCCATTATATGAAAGTAATTTTGCCATACTTTCTTCTGATAATTCATATTTTTTACTTATAGCAGGATTTGTAAAAATATGTTGAATATCAGTTCCAAGTGGATTTGTTCCTTTTTTAAATATTCCTAAAGGATTTTTAATTGTTTGTTTTTCAACCATTGTTTTAATAATACGGTTTACTAAACCATTAATAAATTGTGTTGTTAAGTCTTGTTCTTCTAATACAAAACCAATTCTTGACATTTCATCTTCGCTTGCCATTTCAGGTACTCTTGCCTGATAATCTGCATTTGCTGTGCTTCTAATATAATTGATTGCTTCAATTATTTTTTCTCTATTTGCCATTATTCTAATTCTCCTTCCTCATTTATAATATTGTTTATATTTAAAGGCTCGTCTTGATTTTCCTGTTCCTGCTTTTTTTGTGTTATAACAGGATCATCATTTGGAGCGTTTTTATTAGTAACTTGTGTAAATAATTTATTATTTGTTTCTAATAATTGTACTCTTTGATCATCAAGATTTTTTATTCTATCTTGATAATCTTTATCTGCTTGAATTACTGTATCATAATCTGTTGATAAATCTGCAATTAAATCACTTACATTTGCAAAATTATCACCTAGTTTTGTTTTTATATCATTTATTATTTTATCATATTCTTCTCTAGTTTTCATAATTTCCTCCTAAAAAATATTTAATTTTTTTCTTAATAAAATTGCACTTCTATATTTATGTTTATTTTTTATAGGTATAATACTACCATCATATTCTACAATTGTTCCACGTTCGTTTGGTATTCCTAAAGGTTGAACGGGATCTACAAAAGTATGAGATGACCAACTTTGTTCTGTTGTACATTCTAAATGTAAGTGTGTTCCTGTACTATTTCCAGTATTACCCATAACTCCAATTTTTGTTTGAGTAGTTACACTATCTCCTACATTTACACATACAGACCCTACATCTAAATGACAATATCTAAAATATAAATTTCTTACTTTATCATAAATTTGTACTTGATTTCCTAAAGAAACACTTCCACCATTTCCTGTTGCGTCTTTATATACGTAAACAACTTCCCCATCATCACAACAAGCATATAAATCTAAAGCATTTACTGTTTGACTTACACCGTCAGGTGAAAATACTCCACTTGCTGGAAAATCAGTTCCTGTATGATAACCTAAAGCATATGAAGGATCAGGATTACCAAAAGGTTGACCTATTGTACAATTTGTATGTAAAGGACTATATCTACTTTTTACTGTTGACATAAATTTCTCCTTTTATAAAAATATCAGGAGACCACTCTATCTCCACTTATGGGCGTTAGTTTATATAAATATTAAAAAGGGGAACAATTTTTATATATCATAAAAAATATAATTTGTCAAATTTTTATTTTAATTTGTTGACCAACTCTTATTAAATTTGGATTTTTTATTATATTTTTGTTTAAATTATAAATTTCTTGCCATGTTGTATTGTATTTTAAAGCAATTTTAGATAAACTATCTCCTGATTTAACTACATATGTTAAGTATTTATGTTGATTTGAATATATTTCATTTACCTTTGATTGTACTTCATTATAATTATAACCTGCATTTTCTAAATTTATTCGTCTATCTTCACCGTTTCCCCATTCTCCATTTATTACTTCTTCTACAATTTCATCTATTGATTTTAAAACAATTGGTTCAGGTATTACTTCTTCAGGTTCAATTTTTATATTTTCTTCTTTTTTATATTTTCCTATATCATTTAATAAATCACGATACATAATATTTAAGTCAATATTTGTATTTATTCCTTCTATTGTATTTTTAGAAGCCACTTTATATTGTAACATATCATATTGACCCTCATATTTATTTTCTTTTACATTATAATGAGCTATCCAAGTAGTATATCTTCTTTTTATTATTTCTTTATCTAAATAATTTTCATACCAATTTAAATTTGCATAACAACCTGCCCAGTATCCTTGTTGTTCAATAATATAATTAAATTGACATACTATTCCTGTTAATGTATCTTTATTTAAGTTTATTAAACTATCATCTTCCATATCAATATAAATTGGAAGTTGTAAATCTATATTTCTTTCTAATAATTGATTTATTACCCATTTTGCACCACTTTCAGCTGATTTCATAGAGTTACAATAATTATATACATATATTCCAACAGGAATACCAAATCTTTTACATTCTCCATAATTTCTATCAAATAATTGATCTAAAGTGTGATTGTCTTTATTACCTATCCAACCAAGTTTTATAATTGCAAAATCAATTTGATCTTTTACGGTTTCCCAATCAATTATATTATTATGTTGTGAAACATCTATTCCTTTAAACATTTTATTATTTCCTTTCCTTTAAAATTAATATTTCTTTTCCATAATCTTTTGCAATTTGCATTTCTATTCTGCAACCTCTTGCATTTTCCCAACCATTCATAAATATTACAATATCAGCTTCTGACAATAATTCTATTGCAATTCCTAAATAGTAAATTGGAGATTTTGATAAATCTAAATTTTCAAAAACTGTTTCAATAACTTTATATCCTTGTTTTTCAAGTTTTTGAACTAGATCCATACGTTCTAACTTAATTTGATTATATGTTTTATTATTCATAGGTTGCGAAATAAATATTTTCATTATTTTACGTCCTTATTATAATTATAACTTGATACACCTAAAATTGACCCTAAAAATACTTCAAAAGCAGTTGAAATTGTAAGTACAATATCTGTGTATTGAAAATTTAATGTTTTCATTACTACACCTGCAAAAGTTATAAGCGCAGGTAAAAATATTAATGTAAACCATTTAAGTAAATCGTATGTTCTATTCGATAACATTTTTATCATCTCCCTTCTTTATTATACATTAAATATTAAAATTTTACAATATTTTATAATTGATTTATCAATTTATTATATTCTTCCATCATTTTCTTTTTATCCTTAAATTCAATTTGAATTGGATTTCTATTATAAAAACTAATAGATATTACAAAAGAACTTTCATCATATTGCCAACTTATAAAATTTATAATATCTTTTTTCATAATGTATTGTTTATCATTTAAAAATAAATAATGATAATTTCTTTCGGCTATTTCTTTATTTAATCTTTTTATTTCTTTCGTTTTTATTGTGTCCTTATTTACATAATAATCTATATCTTCTTGTAATTTGTTAATATGCTTTTCTAAAAATGTTATTTTTAATTTTAAATTTTCTATTATTTTTACTAATTTTAAAAATTTCATTTAATACTCCTTTTCATATTTCCTTTTGATTATTATAAATTACATTATGTATTCTTTCCATTTTATCTTGAAGTTCTTGTTTTAATTTTAAATTATTTTCACTAAATCCATCATATTTTTTATCAATTTTATCAAATATTTTGCAACATTCTTCACATAATGTAAAACGATAAAAACTTATGTGTCTAAAATTATAATCATCTGTTAAAATTAAACCTGCTCCTGTATCTCTCATAACTTCTTTTTTACAGTTATCACAAACTATTGTATATATTTCCATATTTTTCATATTTTCCTTTCTGTCTTTATTTTTCATAACTTAAATACTTTTGTATAAATTCATCTGCTAATTTATAACAATCATTACATAATTTAAAATTTTGATTTTCTAATTTAAAGATTTTATAATTTAATGTTATATTATTTGCTCAATTTTCACATTTTATCATAAAAAATCTCCTGTAACTTTGTATTCTTTTTCAATTGTGTCATACTCTAAACAATCTGCAATACTTTCAGGATATAATTCATCTGTTGTAAGATCATTTATATAAGGACTTCCACAACAACCGCACCCTGCAATTGAGAATTTATATTTTCCTGTTAATTTTGCAAGTTCTGTTAAAAATAATTTTAATTCGATTTTTCTTTGTTCATCTAATTTTTTCATCTTACTTTATATTTCCTTTCACTTAAAATAATATCTCTTAATTGATTTAACTTTTTATCAGCTTGAAAACCTTGATATATTTCGTAACTATTCATTAATAATTCAAGAATAATAAATATAATTTCTATTTTATTCAATTTTATACACTCCCTCTCTTTTTTCTAATTTTTTAGCACAATGATAACAATAGCAATTTGTATAATTATCATTTGGTATTTTAAATAAAAACTAGTCCAAGTTAATGAAAATTTTCCTTCTTTTTTACATTGTATACATTCACTTTGTCCGTTACCTTTTGCTTGTATCATATATCTACTCCTTTTCTAAAAGTGAATGCAAAACTTCTTTTTGTACATCAAAATAATCTCTTAACCTATCTACTAAAAGATTTCTTTCTAAAATCTTATCTATTTCTTCTATTTTTGCTTTTATTTTGTCTACTAATTCTTTATATAAATTATAATAATTCATAGAAGATTGTTCTTTACTTGCATCTGATTTATTTAATTCTCTATTTTCTTGTTCTAATTCTTTTATTCTTTCTATTAATTCTTTTCTTGTTGCTTCACTCATACTTTCTACTATCATTATTCTCCCTCCTTTTCTAAAAGTGAATGCAAAACTTCTTTTTGTACATCAAAATAATCTCTTAACCTATCTACTAAAAGATTTCTTTCTAAAATCTTATCTATTTCTTCTATTTTTGCTTTTATTTTGTCTTCAACACTCTTCTTACCGTCATTAAATCCTAATTGATATATTCCTGCATTACTTAATAATTTTGTATTATATTCATCTTTTAATTCTTCTATTTCTTTAGATTGTTTCAAAGCATTATCTATTGCATTTATACAATCTATACATTTAAAATCCCAATCTAAATCATTATAAATAAATTTATGATAACCTTTATTAATTTTAGATTGCATATATTCTTTCAAGTTATTAAATATTTCTTTTTCTTCATCACTTAACATTGTTTTATTCCTTTTATTTAATTCTCTAGTTGCTTTTAATTCTTCATCATCTAAATCCATATTTACACCTCTTTCAATTCAAATTCAGTTTCAACTAATACACAACCACCGTTTTACATATTTATACCCAAGTCTACCTCCTACCATAAAACCGAGGTTTAAAATCATTAATATTAAATTCTACCCAATTATTAGTACCATAAATTTTATAAAATATTTTTGATTTATCTTCATTATATTTAATTCCATTTTTACTCATTCCTGCACACGTTATTTCATAACTTCCATCTATATAATCCATATATGTTTTTTGTCTTATATATTTTCCATATTTTGGTTTTGCTTCTATTTTCCAAGCTCCTAAATTATAATCATCTATTTCAATTATTTTAGATAATATATTTTCATCTATTGCTTTTAAATGAATACTATCTGTATCGGAATATATATAATAATCTTCACCATATTTTTCTAAAGAATATTCCCTTATTTTTTCTGATGTTTCAATTGTCTTTTTTCTTGCATATGCAGTTATAAAACTTGCCATTGGAATATAAATACTATCTCTAATTTCTTTTTCTTCTGTATGATATTTTACAATTTCTTCTTCATTTAAAAATGGAGTTTTACTTGCTACATTTGGATTACTTCCAAACTTTCCATAAAGTGAATTTAACATAATTTTTGCAATTTGATACATTCCTTTATTTCCTGCTTTTTTACTATCTATTTTAATTTTACTCCATTTTTCAATATACTTATCAAATAAATGTAATTTTCCTTGAAATTTATAACCATTATGCCATACAAGATCTGTTTCATCTACATTATAATGTTTGAAAAATAACTCTAAATCTACACTTGTTAATACCAATGTTTCAATTTCGCCGTGTGAAGATGTTACATATTCTTTTTCGTGTCTAAATGCTTGCTTTTCAAGTAATGTTGGTAACATTCCTTCTTTTAATTCAAAACTACAACTAAAACATTGAATATATAAAGGGTGGTATTTGTCATATTCGTATTTTCCTTCATAGTATTGAGGTTGACCTACTGGTAACATCTCTTGATACATAACTGACGGATAAAGCGAATTTACATCTAAAACCATTAAATCATTTATTATTTTATCTTGATTTACAGGATTTACATAACAAAAACCACCTCTATAACTTTTTCTTAATTCTGCGTCAATTTCATAATCTATTATTGGAAAATAATATTTAAAATTATTTTCATTTATTATTTTCTTATAATCGTATAATGCATCACTTCCTTGTGTCATTTTAGTTAAATCTTGATTAAACATTTCATTTAATGCAATTGACATAATTTCTACATCATTTTTTAAATACATTAATTCTTCATCTGTTAAAACGTGTCCAATTTCTCTATATTGATCATAGTCTATTTTTTCTTCTTTTATTTTTTCTGCTTGATTTCCTAGTCCGAAAGCTTGTGCAACTTTAAGTACAGGCATATTAAGTATTTTTAAACTATCATATATTTTTACTGAATTTACTTTTTTGTTTCCTACTTCAAAAAATATTTCAAAACAATAAAATTTTCCGTCATCACTTATTAATGTTGTAAATGTATTATCTTGTTTTTCTTTTTTATCTTTTATGTGCATAAATCCATTTCTTAATAAATATGATAATATAAACTGTCCGTCATATTTCAGGAGAGATTATGAAAATACAACTCTACATTTTTATCCCTTTTACAAAAATCAAAAAATGTTTCAATTGTATTTCCATATTCTAAATCTTCAACATCTCCTATTCTGCATACAGCCCAAGCCCAAACACGACAATCTTCTTCATCTGTCGTACATTCAAAATCAGCACTATATTTTAAACGTTTAAATGCTTGTCCCACGCTAATTCCACCTTTTTGAAGTAACCCCAACTTTCATCATCTCCAACTTCACTTTGATTTACGTCATTTAAGTAAAATTGCTTAATATCTGATACTATATCATCATCTGCTATCATTGTATAAAAATCATCAGGATCAACTTCATCTAATTTATTATATAAATCTTCAAAATCTTTTCCATACGTTACATACGTATTTTTTAATGCTTTTAAATAATTTTGCTTATATTGTATATTTTTCTTTCGTATTCCTGTTTCAGTAGAATATCTATTTATTCTTTCTTGTAATTTTTCTAAACTTTGCTTATCTCGATTATTTACTTTTCCTAAACTATTATAAGTATTTTGAAGCCTTTGTTTTTCTTCTGTTTTAAATCTATATCTTGCAAAATTTAATGTTTCATTATTAGTATTAGTCTTTATTTCTTCAAATTTATTTATCATCTTTGTTATATTTGATTTTGCTTTTCTTATTCCAATACTAATTTCATTCCTTTGAAATTTTGTCATTTGTACACCACTTTTTAGTGTAACTATTTCTTCACTATCTTTCCTCATAAATCTATCAACAGATTTATAAAAATTTCTTAAATCTTTTCTTGATTGTATATCTTGTTTTAATTGTTTTGTACTTAATATATCTGGCAACATTATATTCTCATTTTCATATTTCCTTTTTATACGTCTCAATTTTCTGTTAAATCTATTTACTTGTTTTTGCAGTTCATCTGCATCTTTAGATTTAAAAGGAATACCATTAAATTGTTGCCATTGCATTTATTTTTATTCCTCCTCGTTATCTAAAAATTCTACATATCCTATTAAATGTGCTTTTTTTATTCTTGCACCGTGTAATGTTTCAATTCTATATCCTCTTTTTTCTATAAATGCACTATAATAATAAATTGCTAATGCTAAATCTATATTTTCTATTCCAACTAATGGAATTATAAAATTAATACGTTTTTTAGTTTTTTCAATAAAACTATCTAGTGTATTATCAAATTTTATTTTCATTGCTTTACTACAAAAGTAAAAATATAAACCATATTTTAAACTGCAAATATTACTATCTTCTATATTAAAATAAACACCACGATACGATTTTTTTACTTCATCAGTATTAACTTGTTTCACTTTTTATCACTCCTATACAATTTCAAAACCTAATTTTTTATTACCGTTCTTATGTTCTGTTTTTGTTATTCTTATTTTTATTCCTTGATGTAATCTTTCAACTCCATACATTTGAACTAACTCAATTATTCTCATTGCAAATAGTTTACTTGCTGTAACATAACTTGTATTTGTATCATCTATTAATGTTGTTGTCATTGTTCTTTCAATTGTTTCTAATTCTCCAGTATATTCATTTAATTTTTCAGGAATATCCTTTTCATAAGTTTTAACAACTACATCTACTACATTTATTTCTTTATTTTCCATATCATTTAATTTAAAATCTACGTGATCTTCTAAATTAAATAATATTTTTGGATCTTCTACTGTACTTTGAATAAATTTTCTTGTTCCAGTTTTTCTTTGATTATTAAATCCTGTTACAATTGAATTACCATTCTCTTGTACTGCCATTTCCATTTGTTTTACTTCTTCCATTTCTTTTTCTTCTACAACTTCTTTTACATTTTCATTTTTTTCCATTTTTATACCTCTTTCCCCTATTTATAGCATAAGTGCTTAATATTTAAAATTTGCAGTTTAGTTATACACGGCACACCTGCTTAACCAATTTGAATTAAATAAATTCACTTTCCCAACCTCTTACAACCATTATTTACATTTTATAATTATATTATACATATTTTAAAAATTAATGTCAACATATTTTAAAAAATAATTTTAACAAAACTTTTTAATTTACATAATTTATTTAAAATAAAATATTGTCATAAAATCTTGACTTTTTTCATATAATAATTTATAATAAATCTGTAATAAGTATTAAATATGCTTATTCCCCTTTATTTTTAAGTTGCTAATTAGATATTAATAAATCTTTAAAATAATTAGTATAAGCAGGTGAAGAGCCTCTAATTATTTTTACCTGTTGTGGGTTCATTTGGAAGCTTTCCAAAATTGATTTATTACTAATTGGTAACTTTTCATTTTGGAGGAAATATGAAAAAATATTATGATGGATCTAATGCAATTTCTTATAATGCACTATTCTCTTTTATTATCGGTGGACGTTCAATTGGTAAAACTTACTATTATAAACGCAAGGCAATTCGTGATTTTATTAAAAAGAAAAAACAATTTATATATTTACGTCGCTATAAAGAAGAACTACAAAAAACAATTGGTTCATTCTTTAATGATGTAAAAAACGAATTTCCTGAACATACTTTTACAATAAAATCTAATAAATTTTATATTGATGATGAAGTTGCAGGATATTACTTTCCTCTTTCAACTTCTCATATTCTAAAATCAATGAGCTTTCCTGATGTTCAAACAATTATTTTTGACGAATTTATCATTGACAAAGGTACTTATAGATATTTACCAAAAGAAGTAAACGCATTTTTGAATTTTTATGATACTATTTCACGTGACCGTGATATAAAAGTTTATTTTATTGCAAATGCAATTACAATGACTAACCCTTATTTTTTATATTTTAATATTACACTTCCAAAAAATAATTCAGATTTTATAACTTTTAATAATAATCTAATTTTATTGGAATATGTAAACAGTACACAATTTATTGAACAAAGAGCAAAAACACGTTTTGGACAATTAATTGCTGATACTGATTACGGTAATTTCTCTCTTAAAAATACATTTTTACTTGACAATAACGACTTTATAGAAATTAAAAATCGTAATTGTGTATTTTATTTTGCTTTTAAATATAATAACAATATTTATGGCGTTTGGATTGATAACAAAACCAATATTTTATACATTTCTTATGATTATGATAAAAATACAAACTATATTATTACTACCAATATGCAAGACCATTCAAAAAATACACTACTATTAAAAAAGCTAAAAGACACTAAAATATGGGCAATTTTTTGTGATAGTTACAAATATTGTAATATGCGTTTTGAAAATATTAATATTAAAAATCAAGTATATGAGTTGATTAAATCAGTTATGATTTAATATTGTATATTTTTTATTTTTAATATATAATATTATTGTTCTATTTTTCATATTTCCATAAGAGGGTATATACTACCCTCTTATACTTGCTATTGCATAATTTAATATCATTATTGTACTTATTATGTATAATATTATTATCATTATTATTATTTTACTTTTCTTTTCTTCATATTTTTTATTTATTTCTTTTTGGTACTCTATTTGCTGCTTTTTCATATATCTTTCAAATGCTTTTCTTTCCTCATATTCCTGCTTTAATTGATTTTTTATACTTCCTATTTGCATTATTATTTCATTTTTCCAATTCGCACCATTTACTATTAAATCAATAATCTCATTATTTTTATATTTTCCACTTTTACTTAATTTGTCCACTATTTCATTATTATATATTCGTATTATTCCTTTTATTTCACTTGTTGGACGTTTTATATTTTCATCTATTAACATTTTTATTTCTTTTTGATATTCTTCTTTTATCTTCATATATTAACGCCTCCCATTCTTCAAAATTACAATCTCTTAAATAATATCCTATTTCTGCTAATATTTTTATTAAAATTCTTTCAAAACATTTCATCTCTTCTTTATCTTTTATATTTGGTTTTTGTATTACTAAATATTCTAATTTATAATTGCTTTCTTTTTCATTTACCATCAAATTATATTCAATGGCTTTATTTAACCAATCTATTACACTTTGAAATATATCAATTTTTCTATATATTATATCAAGATTTATTTCTAATTCCTCATAATTTTTCATTTTTATACCCTCCAAAAAATTATTTTTTCTTTATTACTTGTTACTTTATTATAATAGTTTTGCAAAATGTCAAAGTCTATGCTTTGGCATTCTGCTTTATTTATACACAATATTTTATTGTTTACTTGTTTTATTAGCTCTTTATATCTTCTTTTGAATTCTCTTTTTAATTCTTTACTTATTTTCATTTTATCACCTCACTTTTAAATTCATTTACAATAAATTTTTTAGTTGTTTTTGTTTTCATAATTTTCACCCTTTTAACCTTTCTATTTTTATAATTACAAAACTTGTACAACTGCAACGGACTTTTTCTACTTTTATCAATAACACCATTTTACATTGCTTTGTTGTTTCTTTGTTTTGTTAATTATAGTTTAGCATAATTTTTAAAGTTTGTCAAGTATAATTTTTAATTTTTGTTAAATTTATTTTATTATTTTTGTATTGTTTATTATTTTATTTATGTTATTTGATGTTGACTATCTTTGACCTTTGTTAAATTTTATTATGTTTGTAATTTACATAAAGTTTATTATGTTTAGATATTATG
>Ga0326511_10001806_pt1 | contig 17578 bp, 29 predicted proteins | sample 0_2496_0518_D_FD_203701 | JGI IMG/M metagenome (GOLD analysis project Ga0326511, IMG submission 203701) | Bovine rumen microbial communities from UC Davis, California, United States - 0_2496_0518 | ecosystem: Host-associated > Mammals > Digestive system > Stomach > Rumen | place: USA...
AAAGAAAGAGGGTATGTTTCAACCCTCGATTCTTGTTACTTTAGGTACTCGTCTCTAAGACGAAGCGCATTATAGATAACGGCCACCGTAGATAGCGGCCATAGTAAAATATCACTCATAAGGAATACCAAAAACCGCACAAGTCCTCCACCGTATACAAGTTTATGCGCCGTACTGAGTTGCTCATCATTATTAAGCATCTCTGTCGCCTTGCCTTCGGTTTTGAACATGTCTCTAAGTATGATACATCTTATCGCTCTACTTACTATGAACGCAACAACACCAAAAGTCATCCACCTAAGAATCCACGTTCCAACCATAGAAACACCTCCTAAATATAATTTCATTAAGAGGTATGTTTAGATCGCGAAAAAAAGAGGTAGCCGAAGCTACCCCTAATATCCTTCTTCTCTGAGTTCCGTACTTGTCCCAAACCTAATCTCATAATCCTGAACATCGTTCTCTTTAGTGATCTTTGCTATGGCGTTTACCAACTCCAAAGCTTCTTCTGCTGTAAGATTTTTGATCTCCATTATCAATGCATTAGGATTGTCCATTTAACTCACCTCCATAATGGGGCGTGTTTGGATCGCGAGCGAAGCTTGTGAGACCGTCGAGTGAAACGAGACTTAGTGCGAACTTACATCGGCAGATCGTCCTCATCATCGTCGTAATCAGAATATCCACCGTAATTCTCGTAAGCCTCAGCCAGCTTAGACTTGCGAAGCGGCAGCACCAGCATATCTACACGCAGATAGGGAGAAGAGTTGGCAACCTTGGTATTGCGGGCCACATGGAACTCAATATCAACATTGCCATTCATGACATGCCCCTTGGCGAATTCCTTGTCGATCATCGGACCCATATCGAGGCTCTTGTCAGAATTATTGATGACAGCGTGAGACTTATTCCGCCCACTCAGCATAAGGATCTCAGCGTCCTCATAGACAGAAATCTTGAGAGTGTAAGTGTAATCATCGCCCTCATTTCGAGGATCAAGCTTGTGAATATAAACGCCCTTATCGGCAAGCTCCTGGGCAAGCTCCTCAGGAACAACGACATGGAAGTTACGACGGCCTTCGTTATTATACTGCCTGGCTGCGCCCGTGAAGTTGGCGAACAGAATGCGGGTACCACGAACGATGTAATGACGGCTGTACTGGTCGAACTCGTAGGTCATATTGGTATTGTTAGTCATGGTTTTAATCCTCCTAAAAATATCTTTTTGATAGAATTGAAAATGGGGTATTAAAGCGTAATCCTTTGATTGTGAAGGTTCTGGTTAATTGCTTCAGAAGTCTTATCAAGAAGTTCTCGCGTTTTAATGTTTACATAAGTTTCAGCAGTCTTTTCTAAAAGCTTGGCTTCAACTTCTCCGCCACAAGCAGCATAGCCAGCAAGATCTATCCAATTATCATCTTTGATCTGTCCACCGGCAATACGTGCCAGCTTTAAAAGCGCAAGCATAGCTGCGGCATCCTTAGGTTTAAGATCTACGATACAACCGGTCTTGCAGAAAATATAACTATTCCAGAATTCAGAAATGCATCGAAAACTGTCTTCAGGATTTCCATACTGCTGGTCTCGATCACCATTTACGCATTTCAGTGCTGCGTCTAAAATGTCTTTCCTAGTCATCATCTTCATCCTCCGTAAGATCGTCATCGGCTTCTTCATACTTCTCAACTTTAGTATTCCCGAGCTTCTCAACTTCTTTAAGGCACTCATCGCAAATATCAAGATGCCTCGGTCCACTCTGATAGGAAGTAATCTTTCCGTAAGAGTTGAAATTGTATGTTAAAACGTTCCTTCGATCGGTCGGCATTTCTTTTCCGCATTTGTCACAAAAAAACTTTCTCATTGTTCCTGTCCTCCGTATACTGTTTCTCCTTCAAAGGTTTCAATCGACATGCTTTTCTGTGCCTTAATATCACGCTTAACAAAGTCATCAAGCTTGCTGGCATATCTAAGCAACAGATGCTTTGTCTTTGGCTGAAGATTGGCAAAACCGTTATTTCCGCCAAGAGCTCTAAGCACATCGACAATCTCAAGCATAAGATTTCTATCATCGAGTTTCATCGATCTTCTCCTCCTCTAATATTTCCGTAAGAATTGCCATAGTTCTTGAGAATTTAGAGGCAATACCAGTATTTTCTTCCTTGGCATAAGCATCCCTAAATACCTTAAGCACAGCAATGATCTTACGAATTTTCCTGTGTTCGGCGGCCGTCAAATATCATCACCACCTTCCTCTATCGCCGTATGCTTTCCAGTTACCCAAACGTCGTCTCTAATACAGTCTCCAAAGTAATCATGCCATTCGATTCGATGCCAGCCGGTATTCGGATCGGTTTCGATAAGCGGAAAGCGCTCCTTACGGTAAGCATAACCGACTGTCTTGTGGTTCTTATTCGGACCGATACGAACATTTACACTTGCTGTTCTTATAACAACATAGCGCTTCTTTTCGCGCATCCTTGTGAAAATATCACTGCCAAGCTTTTCGCGTTTCTTTTTAACAGACTCGCTTTGATTGGCAGGCTTTTCATATTTTGTTATGACAATGTCCGAAGCCTCGCGAACAGTCTTGGCCGCTTTTAGAACTTTCAAAACGGCGCTATAGGTCTGAAGCTCATTCCATAGAAACTCAAGCTGCACGACTAAATTCCCAATAGATGTCGACCAACTCTTTGCGAGAGAATATAATCTCTCTTTACGACTCTTATTGGTCCACTGGGCAATCCCATAACCGTATTTATCGTTTATGAACTTAGTTTTTGAATAAGAGCCGTTGTCGACAGCATTCGTATACTCTTCGTCAGAAAGTTTGAGATCTTTGTTTCCGCTGTTCTGAAGATTAACCGGATTAAGACCACTCTCGGCTTGAAGGTTACCCATAAGTCCTGCAACACCATAGGGGTTTCCGATCTTATCAGGAGCTATCAAAAAATTCCATATCTGCGCCTCGTTAGTCATCATTGTCCTCCTCATTCATGTTCCCAAAAATATCAACAATTTTTGCTTCCTCTGTGTCCTCAACAACTCTGAAGGCGATTACAGCTTCCCTAGGAAACAGAGTCTCATCAGATCCAATCTTTACAAAATACATCTCGGAATCGGCATGATAGCCGGCGCTGTTAGGTTCTTTAAAACCGTAGGATTCGCCGATAATCGTAATGACCTGTACAAAACTAAGCTTTACGCTTTTCTCTTCCATAAATATCACGCTCCGCATCGTTTGTAATTTTGTATAGCGAATAGTTCATATCTGTGATCGGATAGGGCTTAATCTTTTCATTCGACATGAGAATATCTATCTCGTCGTCAAAATTCTTTACAGCATCCTTCCAGGCAACGTAATCTTTATCCGAACGAGTATCTTCCCATCTCTTTTCAAGACGATCGAGCCACTTTTGCTTGAGTTCCTTTGCCGGAAATACTGAGATAATATACTCTTCAGTTTCGGTTTTGCTCAAAATATCTTGAAGCTGCTTATGAGATGAAACAAATACTATATAGCCTTGACTACTTAGATCAAGCGCAAAGTTGGCATACACATCCGCCCAGCACTCGTACCGAATCCCTCGAACTTTAGTATTTCTGGATTCAAGATCGATGTAGCGAAAACTGTTCTGGCAAAATGTGCTCTTGCCGATTCCCTGATAACCAACCACAATCACAAATATCACTCTCCTCCAAAGTAGTTCGCCAAACTGTAGCCTCGCTTGCAAACGTCTCCTACGCAATTTGGGCAGTCCATGCAGGTATTGAACTTACCGTCCCCACATGGAACAACTGACCAAGGCGGATCATCGTCGGCTGCTGGAGAAATATCATCTGGGGGTTCATACGGACGAGATAGGTCAACGAAACGGTTGAAGGAACCTAGTTCGTTGATCGATTGTATAGCATCGTCGATTAGACTGTCAAAATATTTATGGTCATACTCTTTTTCAAGTCCAAGCGATTTTGCTTGTTCGGACTCCATCCATCGGTATCCCTTAGCGCCATTCACCGAGTCATATTTTCCATTTCTATAAACGAGTAGTCTTCCGCCGCCAACTCCATCTCTAACTGGAAAAAACGATCCGACCCTTCCAACAAAGCGATAATCGTGGCCGCTTTTAATCTGTTCTCTAAGATCATCATTTGAAAGATGGGCTAAGTTTTTATCCAAACGTTTCTTATCGTGAGGATATGATTCATTCCATATGCGTTTATTTAATTCGAGTTCGTACTTCCTGACATCAGGACGCCCTTCGTTGAAGTCGAGATAAATGGCCGCATCTTTTACGGATTTTGTTTCACACATATCCTCAAATACCACTTCTTCTCCAGAGAATATCGTTTTAAAAATATAAGGATGCTGAAACTTATCTCCCGTTGTCGTCCACGCATAGCTATGTTCTTCAAACCACTCAACATTTTCTTCCGGAGCATATCCATATATCTTGATGCAATCTTCAGGCCTCATATAAGCGGCAACATATTGAGCTTTGTCTATCAAACACATACGTTCATACACGGCCTCATGCTCCATTTCATAGCCATACTTCTTTGCGAACTCCTGCATGAATTGTACTATCTCAAGCGTAGCATTTGGTACCTTTTGGCTATCGGTTTTACAATGGATTGTGTGATATCCCTTTTTATCAACTTCATCGAAAAGAGTTTTCATAAATAGAGCTCCGCGAAGAGCTATTATATTATTGTTATCCCTAGAATCTCTGGCTGGATTCTCAAACGAGGCGAACGATACCCCAAAGAAGGCGTTGATCGGTAACTTCAAGGCTTTACTCAACGACTTTGCGGCTTTTGTATCAGTTAAATATTTCTTTAATTTACCATCAAATAATTTGCCGGCCGATTCGTAATCTTTATGCTTAATATAAACCCTTGCTTGACGTAAATCGGCATATCTCTGTGTATATTTTCCGAGCTTATTTAATGCTATTATTGAGGCTGGATGTTGACTCGCCACATCAAGCAAAGCTACGTTTGTATATATGCCAGGCTCTGAATACACCCAACCACCCTTACCAAGATCAACTCCTCTATACATGTTGTGGTAATTTCCATCATCCAAGCGTTTAAATTCATAGCCTGGAAATGCATTTATTGGATTATTCATGTTACTATGCCTCCATAAACTTCCACCCTTTTGTGTCAATATTTGAACCGTGGATCGCTAAACTAACTGTTGGATCTGAAAGACCAGTATATTCAGAAGCTTCTTTTCTACTGTTGAAAAAATATCTTTCATTGTCTGGAGAAATCGCAATTAATGGTTTAAAATTTCCATTATTCTTTGAAGCATACCAATTTGGATCGTTCCTCAATCGTTCTGCTTCATAAGCATAACAAATATGATAACCTTTTGCGCAATTCACCAACCCTTTACAACAATGTGTTACGGATGCTTTACTTATACCAAGCGATTCTGCCGCCTCGACTCCACTTCGATATATCGTGTCGGTCTCATAACAATAAACCGGTATATGAGTATCGTGATTGTTGCGAACCATATCCATTGAATTATCTTTTGATGTGCCCCACTCCAAATTTCTATAGTAATTGTTATCAGGATCATCGTCTAAGTGTCTAACTATTGGATAATTATTTGGATTATCTATAAATGCTTCTGCAACAAGTCTATGCACCAAACATTTTTTCTTTTTTCCATCAAGAGATAAATCGACATATTTATGCCCATGCTGATTTTGGTAGGTGCTCATATACCTTGATTTTCCATCTTTGTTACTAATAACATCACCTCGTGTTGTTACATAATACCCTCTTCCACCATATGGAACTCGTGAGTAACCTATATTTTCGTTATTATCCCAATAATAATCTTCATAGCAATATCTTACTTCATCTGGAATATAATTAAAGAACTCATCATATCGTCTGCTCATCTATCTCCCCTCCCATTGTTCGCCAGTTGCAAGATCCGTGTAAACAAGAGTTGGATACTTTTCGTTTCCAAACACTATTTTCAATGTAAGACTATTGGTCGTATCGTTTACACTGCCATCGGCTAAATCAGCAAGTATTTGTCTGGCTATCCAATCTTCATGACGAGCGTTAAACACGGCTTCGGTTGCCAGTACATCATTACAACAGTATTCTATAATCGTTGACCACATTCTTTTAGGCGCTGGTTCATCCCAAGGTATGCCCATTTCTATGTGATTAATGCCAAGTTCTATCTCCCATTTCTTTAGACTTTGTTTTTTGCTTATAAAATCGAATACGTCTGTGTATGAAAGATTATATGCCTGCGGAAATTTCGCATCTCTACCGTCATTAATAATCCTATGCGACAAGTCATACAGCTGCGCATTGGAATATCCAAGGCTTCTTGCGTAGATCATATGATTGTCGTAGCTTCTATTATTAAACCCCACCAGTTTCATCTTAAAAAGCTCTTCCACCTCGTGGGGTTTGGGATTTACCATTGCATGAACTTCTTGTCCTTCTCCCGCCACTTTCCAGCAAATCAGAAACAGACCTGGATTCTCTTCTCCATCAGAGTCCACTTCACCAGGCTCTGTTGGACGGTAGATTTCAATATCAAAGAACACAATCGGATCTTCTTCTTTGAAATCTCCTTTACCCATAATCTGTTCAAGCTCCTGCCGCTGCTTTTCCTCGAAATCCGCAGACATGAGCTTCATCTGACTTACTTGCTGAACACAATAGTCGCTGTTATGAGAAGACCCCATCGCAAATACGAGAATATCATTGAGCATGTCACTTACGTCGTAGCTCATCCCGCTTGCGTAGGCGTCATCCAAGGTTTTCTTAATAAAGTCTATCTCGCACTTTGTTCCGCCTACATTGTCTTCCTTCCTTAGAGATCGAGCAATCTTGTTGATAAGATGACGCTGATCCTTAAGCTCATGAATATCAACCATTTTTTCCTCCTTGATCGGTAGACTGCCCTCCTCAAGCCACGCGATCGGTTTGTTGTTGCAATAGCTGAGCCGCCTTCGCATAGACGAATTGCCAGCAAAGGTTTTAATCTCGATTCCAGGAGCAAAAACAGAAGCGACCTTCGACAGATCGCCTCTGTAGAAATATAACAGGTGAACGCCCTGTCCTCCTTTCGAGAATTCTCCATAAGTTTCCGGCCACTTACTCGCAGCATCGAGGTTTAAAGCTGAATCTTTCTCACCTTGTGCGTTCTTAAGATCAAAGTCGATCATCACAAGAGGAATTCGATTGCCAAGCCGATCCCTCGGTAGAATGTAATGCAGCTTCTTGCTATCGATGTCCTTGAGCTTCGTATGGCACTTCTCCCATGAAACCAGAGGGCGTTCACTTCCATCCTCAGTGGCATACTGGGCCGGACAGTCCTTAAGGGGATCGAGCATCGTGTCCTTCAGTTCATCAAATATCATGGGCGGAATCTTCTCCTCCTTCTTAAGTTCCGCCTTCTCCATCTTTGCTTTAATGAAGCCGGAATACCATGAACGAACTTGTTTTCCATCCACTCTTCCGACTTCATCAAAGTGCTGAAAGTAAGTCTTTAATTCCTCACGAAACTTGTGCCTTGGAAGTTTAAACTCAACAAGTGCGTCGTCGCAGTACTCTTTGTACATTGAATACGCCTGCTTGAGCGTCATCCCCTCCTGACCTTCAAATATCTCCAGGTTTGCCTCCACGAAATTGTAAAACACGTCGGTCTTCATGATCATTTCGCGAGGAATATAACTTCTGTAGTAGTTCTTGCCAAGGTCCTTATAGACTTCAAGACAATGATACGCGATGGCTCCAAGTTGAAAGTCGATCTGAGCCATTAAGCGATCGTATTCTCGAATCCCAAGCTTTCTGCCACTTGGAGTAATATCAATAAGACGCCTGATGATACCAGACCTGGCATCTGTGATCTTGACAGGCCGGTTTGTGCCCATAAAAAGGAAGCAGTTCGCCCTCGACATGTATTCAGGTTTGAACTTCTCCTTTACAGTCATCATTTCATGGGAGACAATCGAATTGATCCTGGTGTTATCCTCAATTCTACTGAGATCTCCATCGTGTTGGATCGCGACAAGCGGATTTGAACGAAAGGCCTCAGTTGCAAACTGATTTGAAGATGAACCGAGTGACTTTGCGTCGAAGGTGACGTAATATCCATCAAAGAGTTTTTGGATGATGTTGATGATGGTAGATTTTCCAGTGCCTGCTTCACCGTAGAAGACACAAAATTTCTGTATCGTCTTAGAGTCGCCGGATATAACCGCACCGATTGCCCATTCAATCTTCTCTCTTTCGCCTTCGTCGTATAATGTCCCAACAAGTTTATCCCACGCGGAATAGTCTCCTTCTTCGAGGGAATATCCAAGTCTACGTGATACATAATCCTCCTTCTTTACATCGGTATTTAGGAACGTCAGCTTTTCATCTAATTGATGGAAGTTGTCAGCCAGGATCGATACATAGTTCTTGAAATCCTTCCATACCTTAGACTTATTGCTTCGCATGGAAAGTACGTTTATTGGAATATCATCAGAGATCTTTGTAGTTTGCCTAAGTGTATCCCGATAGTTATACATTTCGGCATCAACCATTCGCTGGACATCGTATTCGTCCGTGCTCCATAGACCTTTTTCCTGATCCCAGACCGCATAGACAGACTTACCACGGATCATCAGGTCCTTTGAACGGCCGACGATGAAATCAGGGTAAATATCTATACTTACAATCTCTTTCTTATCGCCTCGCCCACGAACTGTACTCCTTTCCATGATCTTGTAGAAGTCCATCTTTGCTTACTCTCCTCTTCTTTGATTAAAATATCACTTTTTCCACTTACTCGTATCCACCGTTACATTGAGATTCCCTTTCTTGCGATTCTTTCTGTCCTCGATGAAATACTCAATGGATGTGGCGATCCATAGATAGGCCATGAAGAAAACCACAAGAGCAATCGCGCAAAATGTGATCGCGCCTAAAACGAGAAGTATCTTTTCAAATACCATAATTTAAACCGCCTCCCTTTCAGCTAAATAGGCTGACATTTGATACCATATTTCAATTTTGCGCTGATCTTTTCTGGAATCCTGAAGCGGAAATAGTCCTCCTTCTCCGTTTCGCCTGTATTTTCTTGTCAGAAATTTATCTATGATCTTATCTACATGATGAACGCCTCCGTATTCGACATAGGACTCATCATCAAATATCATGAGACCAAGATTGTCGATCATCTCCCAGAACCAGTAAGCAGTTCTGTCGGTCTGATCGTTTCCGTATGGATCACTTAGCTCAAAGTCAATACGCCTGGCCAAACCTATAAGCATTTCTAATACAGAGCATTCACCTTCTATCTGAATATAATCAGGAAGCCACGAGTCCCGAATGTATTCATCGCGCAGATCAAGACCGTCGCCGGCGCGGTTTTCGTCATGAGGTACAAGGGCGTAGAATTTTCGTCGGTGAAGGTCCTTCATTAATAGCCACCAGCTGCGATCGACTTGGTCGGCGTGAATAATATCACAGAGCCATTCAAAGTAATTCTGATTGAGATCAAAATCGCGATTGTACATAGAAACTGTCACCTCCTTTTCTAAAAAAATATAAAGAGGACTCACATTACGCGAATCCTCTTGGTTTCATTCAGATAAGTGTTTCTAATGCGAAATTACTGAACATGTCTATTCTGATGCCATTTTAGTATAACCTTTTCAATTTCAGAAAAATAATGTTGCCTTTCCTCATCGTCATCAAACGCACCTTTCAATGGGTCTTCAAAGTACGTTTCATATACCGTTTCACCACCGCAATCCGGACAATCGACACGAAGATTACCGCCCCTTAGTCTAACGTATCCAACAATTTGCCCATTTAGTTTAACATCATATTGCTCTGGACATGCAGAACAGGTATTTTCAAAAACTAATTTGTTTGACGGTTTGTCTTCTTCATGCTCTCCAGGATAATTGGGCCTGAACTTTTTGAAAATATCTTTTGCTCTGGAAAGAGCCTGGCGCTGCTTAAAATTAGTTGATACGCTTATAGCATAGTCAAGATCATGCATAGCACCAACATAGTAATCGTAATCAGTCATTACAAATATCACTCCTTCCAATTATAGTTCCATCCATATAGTTCAGCAGTGTAGTCGCCGTATTCAAAAGGAATTCCGTCTTTCCCGTCATCCCCGCTTACAAATATCTTTCCGGATTTCTTAAGCCTTACAGGTTCTTTGACCCATATTTCTGTTGTAACTTCGGAATCAGGAACAGCGCCTTTATTTGGCTTATACACAGTCTCTGGCATCTGTTCTGGTTCGAATACATAGAAACTCTTTCCTTCTAAATTTTGAGAAAGTCCTTTCAAGCATCCGTCGACGGATTGAGCAAAGCATACGCGAGGAGTTGATGCATCTTCGTAACCGTTCTTTGTAAAGAAATTTTGAGGAACACGAGGCTCTAATGTTTTACCAGTCATATCGGATTCGGAAATGAAATATAATTTACCCTTATAGTTATCGATAGCTTCTATTTTGGCAGGAGTCTTATTCTTAAGCTGAGAATTCAAAGGGTACGGCGGGCCATTCATAACTCCCCACTTTTGTCCCTTGATGCCATGGTGTTCGAGATGGTCTTCCTCCTTTTCCAGCTCTTCACGAATCTTCTCTAAAATATCTTCTACGATCTTCCGTGTCTTTTCGTGAAGTACCATATCCTTATGCTTTTCATACCAGTCGAATATTTCTTTTAGATCTCCAGACTTAAATGAGAAGCTCCACCAGTCGCAAATCATTTCGATAATATAAGGGTACGGCATCTCCAAAGCCTCTTCGGGTTCGTCATCGTGCTTAAGTACCCAGTATTGCCAATGATGCGGATTACGATGGATATGCTTAAGCCATGCGTAGTTGAAATCACTTACAACCTTATAGCTCTTGTTTCCGCCATAAAAGTAAGCATCATAAGCATTATACTCATCTTCTTGAGTCTTAGAAGCGTCATGCATGCTTAAAATATAATTCTTATCGGCCATCTTTTCATGAACTTCTGGTATATGAGCATCAAGCCAATCAAAAGCTCTTTGAACGTTAGCTACATGCTCTCGTATATAGTCGTCATATTCTCTGCTCATTTCTCACTATCCCTTTCATAATATCTTACTAAGTCACCCACTTTGAATCTGTCGAACCAATTAGGATTCTTCTTTGGATCGCGGCTTTTGTGAATGGCGTAGGCTCTCTCCAAAGTGTGGGAGCAACCGCCACGTATGCCGTTTGTAATGACATAGTAACAGCCCTCGCGCCCTTTGCACTTTGGATTCTTGCCATTGCATAGCCAAGCAGTCTCGTACTTCATTCTTCTACAATAGAAGTATAGGTGTTCGACACATAGCCGGTTATAAGGGTATGCGGAATAAGTATTCTATACCAACCGGTATATTTATCAATTTCATCAAGCACATAGAGATCTCCTTTGCAAGCAATACCGACGATTGCTCCTCCTTGATTAGGAATCTCTCGAATCCTAGTGCTTTCACGATTGATGCGAACAAATTTCTTAGACATAGCGTATACCTCCATAAATTTCAGGGTACTGTTGAGCTGCACTAATTTTGGGTTTGAAAGCATCTATAATAATGTTTGCCAAATATAATTGACCTTTAAGTTCAGCATTCTCAATCTCAAGCTCATGAACCCGTTCATCGATCCTTACAGCAGTTCGTATACTCTGGGATGGTGCTTCATCGAGCTTGAAATGTTTATGGAGAATATCAACCTCAGATTGGAGTTGCTCGATCTTTTTGTCTTTTAACGAAAGTTCTTTTAAGTGCAGTTCTTTAAGATCTTTGATTTGTCCTTTAAGATTTTCTACTTCCTGCATAGTAGAATATAAATTCGCTTCTACATCTCGCGTTCTTTTTCTTAGATACTCATTGTCTTTCTTAATATCGTTTTCAAAAAACTTCATCGATAGCCATCTCCCTTATCTAAAATATCACTTCAATGCTACAGACGCAGCCTTCTTAATCATTTTCTGATGGTTTGGACAAACCTTGTTACTGCAATGAGTTCTGCTGTTGGTAAAGTGAATGCAATGATGCCCATCAAATCCGTTATTCTCAATTGAGGAACCTCCGTGAGGCATACCATTCATGGAAGCGGCGTAGGTCTTACCATCAATAGTTACCCAAATTGCACGCCTTGTCCAAGCCCATTTGCCGCCGTATGCTTTCCTAAGATTTTTAGTATCCTCTCTTGTCAGCGGCTGAACGTCCGCATGGTTAGTTCCTCCACGTCTTTGCTCTTGCCACGTAAGCCCGGTATCCACATCGGTGATCGTTGCTGTAACTCCTTTAGCAAATATTTTTTGAATGTCACTTGACCACCAATCCATTTCTTTAGCGTGTTTATCTTCATTCGGATTAATGCTTTCAGACGGTTCCGCATATTCTGAAAAGAGTCTGCTATAGGTCTCTTCATCGCAAACTCCGTCTACTTGCAGCCCATTTGCAAGTTGAAATGCTTCTACAGCGGCTTTTGTCTTGGAAAGATAGTTTCCTCTAATTGTACCGCTAAAATATCCAAGTTCTTCAAGTCTTCTCTGAATCGTCTTCACTTCTTCACCTGTATCGCCATAGGAAAACACATCTTCATGCTCTTCAAGGACCTGCTCTCTGTAGCGAACAATACTGGTAGTAAAAGTTTGAATTTCATCAAGATCTGTTCCGTTGAGATAAAGCTTAATGGAAATATCATCGGTCTCATCAGTAACAGGAAGTTGGAATTCTGCAACCCTTTGTGTCCATACATCGTCAGAATCGAAAATGTCCATTTCGATCTTATCGGAATATTCACATACAGAAAGATAGTAGCCATCTCTTAATTGAATCGTAAAAGTGCTCATTATTTCTCCTCCTAAAATATCACAGTGCGGGAGATGGGATTCGAACCCACGCGCCACTTAGGACATCAGATTTTAAGTCTGAGGCGTCTGCCAGCTCCGCCACTCCCGCACAAGAAAAGGCCCCGGTTAAGGAGCCTCACATCGTCCAGAGAACGTAGATAAATATCACTACAACAATCAGAAAACTTACCGTGTACATTAGCCAACACCGAGAATATCACGGAAGTACTCTGTATTGTGCTCAATAGAAATCTCGTATAGCTTGTCAAGATCCTCGTTAAGCACGTAGAGAAAGTCATTCTTCGTATCGTCAATGATCTCCATGGCATCTTCACCAATGATTGTTTCCTCTGCGGATACAACATCATTAGCACTATCAACCAGAGTACCATCTCCCTGGTAGTATGTCATGGATTCAGAATCACGATAGTTAATATCTTCCATGAATCGCTGCTCACTAATCAGGCGAATAGGCTTTTCTGTTTTCTCCTCCTCTTGAGTTTTTTCCGATTCAACAATGGGAGCTGCAAATATCTCAAGATCTTCTTCCTCATCGTCATCTTCTATAGCTTTAGCATAAGACTTCCTTAAGGATTCGAGATCTTTCTCAATCTTTTTATCCTTTTTCTCGATCTTTTCTTCGCGTTTCTTATACTGGCTGCTCTTAAGTTTCTCATTCTCGTCGATTATAAGCTTAGTACGCTCCTCCATTTCGTCAAGCTGCTTTTTGCAATCCTTCGCGATAATGTTGCCGACAATGGCCCCGCCGAGCATACCGCCCAGCAGGAACCCAATAGCGCCATATATGAGATTATTCATAATGAAAGCCTCCATATTACATGTCTCCAAAATATCTGAAGTTGTTCAGTAAGCGATCCATCGACTCCCTCGAACCTTCGATGCCAGGTTGCCTTCTCGCTTCATACGAAACCATACTGCGGTTATCGTATTCATAGATGTTCGCCCAAATATCATCCAGACAAACCACGTTAAAGTCAAGAAGCGGAGCCTTCTGATGACTGTCGAGATCGAGGAAGATACGGTTGATCGGCAGCTGGTAACGTCCGCGATAGAAGCCATCATCGAACACGTGGAAATCGATGTAATTATCACCGGAATTACCGCCGAGAATGCCACCTTTAACCCATCCAACGTGCTGACCTTCTTCGGTCTGAGGAAGACCAAGCTTGCGGTAGACCTCGTTAAGAGTCATCCAGCCGAACATTTCAAGGTAGTCGTTACACTCGTTTTCAATGAGGCGTATTCTGGCGATCAGTTCAAGCTTATTGGAAGTGTACATCTTATTCTGCCAGATCCAACGCGCATTTGCATGGTCCCATTTCCCTTCATCGAGCCAACGCGCATAACGACTTCCGGCGGCTCTGTTGTGATCGACGACGGTTTTCTTAACGACCTCGCCAGTTTCAGCATCGATCGCTTCGACGGTTTTAACACCATACAAGAATTCCTGATCCTTCTCAGCACCGTATTCGTCAATGACGTTCTTTCGATAGCGCCTGTAAGACTCTAACAGGGATGCGTACATAGCACTAAGCTCGACGATCTGATGCCGCATGAGTTTCTTACCGTGAAGAATCAAGATAATACTGGTACCGCCAAGAGCAGCGGACTTCCAGTACGTCTTGAAAATATCACAGTAAAACTTCTTGCGCTTTTTCGAAAGATCGGCTTTCATGCTTTCAAGAGGGACCTTCTGCGGCTTGAACGTATCGTAGCTCTTAACGTCTTCGGAAAGTTGCTTGACGTTCGAAATATCATCCTGAAGCTGATCCTTGCCTTTCCAGGTATCAACAACCGCTACAACAAGCGCCGATCCACCAAGAATCATACCACCAACGATGCAAATATCAGGCTTTAGTCCCTTGGTTTTGAATAAAAGGTTTCCGGCCGCCTTCGCCAGTCTCTGCGGGATTCTGAACGGGAGTCTTGGGAGCTTCATTTACTTTACCCTCCTTAATCGCAATACCTTCGTCGATCAGTTTGATAGCAGCCTTACATTTTTCCTGGAAAGCGTACTCTTTCTTCTTCCACTCATTGGGAAGATTGGCGGTTTTCATCAGGTCCTTACCCTCGTTGATCCGCGAGATCAGAAGATTCTTGACAACACGAATATCAATGTGCGTCATGGGTTCAAATTTGTCAGACATTTAATTACCTCCTTTTGAAAAATAAAAAGGGGCGTTTAAGCCCCAGATTCACCCAAGTAATTATTCAGAGAATCTTAAACATTACGCACCATCTCCTTTCATACTGGGAAGTGTTTCTGCTGCGAATTTAGTGAACATATAGAAGATCACAAGTTATTTTCGTATCGGTCTTTTCATTAGCGATTGCCGCAAGCTGTACGACGTTTTCATTGTATTTCTCAACGTGCTTCATTTGCATGTGTTTATCAATAAGCTTATAAGCTACGGTAACGATGGCAGCACCAGCAACGATCAAACCAATGTGAAGCTTCTTCATAATTGTTCCTCCTTAAAATATCACTTTGATAGTTCCATGAAGCTCATAAGGATCGGCATCTTCCTTGTAAACGGTTAGCCTGCTTCCCTTACGCATGGTTTTATAAGAATAGTCATTCCTTCTTCGCAGCATTAGCGCAGCATAGCGTGTATTTTCAGCTTTATGGTCATCCTGGCATTCAAATATCACGCCATCTTTATGGTTTGAATCGAGCATTTCACGAATAGGAGTTGCCACAGGTCCCCCAACTTTTTGTCCTGCTATCACTTAAGGTCGTCCTCCTTATTGAAGATTGCAGCCTTAACAGCACAGGTAATATCAAACTTCCATTGATCAACAGCCTTCTGACGAGCCAGCTTATTCTTTTCTTCGCGCTTCTTCTGCTCAGCACGACGCTGACGCTTGAGTTCGATAGCATCCTTCTTGTCCTGCTCCTGCTTTTCGATAAGCTTGTGAGCGTATTCCATAGTCTTGAAATATCTTTTCTCGCCAAGCATCTTCTTCATGATGCAAACCTGAATGCCAACATCAAGATCATAGGTATCATTCTTGCTGCAGATCGCTTTTGTAAAGCTGCCGTCGCTGAAATAGACGATAGTAACCATGTCGTTGTGAGTAACGATCTTGGTGATCTGAACATTATTAGTACGATAAGGCATAACATTTTCCTCCTCATTGGTCTTATCAGAATTGTTATTCTTCATATAATTGTCAACTGGCTTATCAATAGGACGCCCATCGAAATAGATTCCGGAATAACGACCTGAAGAACGAGGCGTGCAACAGCAGTTAAAAGTAGTCGGCATGTCTGGTCTCTCAATATCTAACGTCCAAAGCATATACCTTTTATCAGGCATAATATTCCCAATAAATTTTGTTGCATCATCGCTATGGAACGCAAGATGATCAAGAATAATATCTTTATAATAAGACCCATTAAAGAGGTTACGATCACTATCAGATCCAACGAATGATGCTTTAATGATATCACGCATAAGCTTTATAAGACCGTCTGAATCGTTTTTCAAGACAGCACTATTAATAAAGCCTTTAAGGTTATTATCGTATTTGCTATTAAGACTGACCAGATTTACCATCGACAAGTAAAAAAGAAACTTCTTATCACCAATCTTAATCTCGACCATTATCTTAACTCCTCCGTTTTCGGCAGTTTAAGCAAATATCCACCACGAACTTCAATAACGCTTGAACCGGTAAGGTTTCTCCATCCCCAGTTGCTCATTGCGAAGTCCGTAGGCATATCGCTCATAGAATATAAGTCTTTCACAGTAGCTCGTCCATAGGTTGATACGATGTCAAAAAGTCTTGTGAGTACGTCCTCAGCCTCAGACCTTGTTGTAAATATCACTTCAGGATCACGACTTCTAGACCTCGGAATGTATTCGTCTTTCCTGCGACGGTCGTCATTGTAGTATTTATTATAAGGAATTCCACCGATCTTAGATTCTCCACGAGATCGTATAATCCTCGGATCAGGCTTGTCCCCGAAAAGGAGCATGTGAACAATATCTTCAAGAATGTTCTTAACTCCTGGAATCACCCAGTCAAATATCACGCGCTCCTTAATATCCTCTCCGTTCGCCGCAAGAAAGCTGTCCGTGAGCCGTTCCTTAATAGATGGCTTCTTAAGCTTACCCTTTGCTACTGGCTTAGGCTCCTCCTTTTTAGGGGGCTCCTGATTGAGAGGACGGGATGCAACATTTCGATAAACATTGCTCGGATAGCGCTCATCTCTGTTGTCCAATGAATATCACCTCGATCCTTCATTGAGTTCGCGTGCAAGCTGCGTCAGTTCATATATATAATCTTCTTCACTGTAGTAACCTGTCTTGAACAATTCCCTCGATACATTAAGACGATTCTGGTAAGAAAGCTGTCTGACAAGTTCGACCATAATGCGTTCATCCATAAATATCACTGTTCCTCCTTCACTTCGTCGATTGCTTCCTTAAACTTTTCAATCCCGTCCAGAAACCCTTCGATACCGTCGCATACACAATCGCCGACCTTTTCACCGATCATATATCCGACCAGCATACCACCTACCTTTGCGCCAGCTCTGGAAAGTCGACCGCCTTCAACGTGGCTCATCACGGCACTGCGAACGGCACCAGTAAAGCACTCAACCAGACCAACGATGCCAACCTTAATATAAGGGCGACACTTATTAAAGCTCTCTTTGTTCATTGCTT
>Ga0326511_10001808_pt1 | contig 17555 bp, 20 predicted proteins | sample 0_2496_0518_D_FD_203701 | JGI IMG/M metagenome (GOLD analysis project Ga0326511, IMG submission 203701) | Bovine rumen microbial communities from UC Davis, California, United States - 0_2496_0518 | ecosystem: Host-associated > Mammals > Digestive system > Stomach > Rumen | place: USA...
TACCTCCGTATCCTCGGTCTTCTTGGCGTCTTCATTGACGTCTTCTGGCAGCTGTTGGAGCTGATCCTTGATAAGGGAATCGATCTCATCGAGCTGCTTCATGCCGTTTTTGATCGCCTCGCGGTGTTCTTCCCCAAGGCGCATGACGGCGTTCTGCGTGATATGATCGAAGATCCATCCGTTGATGGCGTCGGTTTCGTGCGGGGGGTTGCTGACCCCATACTCCACTATCACGGAATCCTCGTACCCGTATTTCCTCAGAAGCTTCTTGACCTTCTTTTTGTCGGCGGATCCATCCGTCGAGCCGAAGAAAAGCGCATCGCCGACCGAAAGAACCGCGCCCAATGGCGTCAAAGCTTTGAAGAACCCGGAGAAATCCCCGTTCGCGGAATCGAAGTCCGCAGTAATCTTGCAAGTGATCATATCGTTATCTCCTTTTACCTCGGCCATAAAGGCCCGTTATGACGTAAGTTGGCGTAAGTATGGCGTAAGTGGCGTAAAACCACATTGATGAGCATCCTCGCTCGCGCGAAGGTGCTCTGAATGCGTTTTTATGCTTCTTTATTTCAAGGAGAACGGGGAAGGTCCCCCAAATGGGGATTTGCTCCTCGAATTCCTCTTCCCGGATGAGGCGAATAGATCCCAACCGGAATCGGTGCTGGGGCGCGCGAAGTCCTGCCCGCGCTTCCCCATGTTGGCCATACCCCTGATGTAGGTCTGCGAATAATCCGCAGACGGGGCTTCTCCCAGCGTCTCGTCCGTCTGCAGCTGCTTTACCCACCAGCAGAACATGGCCAAGACGTAGGCGCGGTCATCGTGCATCCTGTTCTTCTTCTCAGGCGGCAGACCATAGGTGATGTTGCCCTGAGCGGTTTTGGACCTCACGATGCTGACCGCTTCCTCTTTCATGAGGTCTATTTGAACTAGCGCTGACACCTCTTCCTTGGAGAGTTTCTTCTCCTGGCGAATGGTGCGCCCTTTCTCATCTTCGACCTCGTAGACCAATATATCGTTCTTCGGAGTCTCCGGCGGGAATTTGATATGCCCGGTCGTGACCTCCTCCTTCATGGCCTCGAAGAATTGGTTCTTGTACACCCTCGGCTCCAAGAGGCGGCAACGCTCCTGTATCGCATGCGGGAATTTCTCCCCCCAGCGGACCATGTCGTCGTTCGTCTCGTCGATGATGCCCGGATGTCTTAAACCCTTCTTATCTTGCCAATCCTTGACTAATTCCTGCGCGATGTACGCGGCGTTGCCGCCGGTACCGTTGTCCATCAGGTACATGATGTTCTCATATGCCGGGACCTTCTCGCGCCCGTTGTATTCGTAAAGCAGTTCCCTCAGCTTGTCCACCTGCTCATTCAGCGGCATCGGCTTATGCGAGCCGTCCGCGTAGGTCTGAATCAGGTTGACCATGGTGCAGATCCTACCTTCGTAAATTCCGTTATCGTTTTTGAACACTTCTCCCACCAAGACCGGTGAGTTATCCACCCTGGCGGCAGGGTCGAAACACATGACGTATTTATGCTTCGGTCCGCCCCATCTTATCTGAGGCGCGCCGTCCTCGGTGTTATCTCGGATGTCGCCCCTCGATACGACGGAGTCCTCAAGGCTGAACCTGTCGAATATATTGTAATACTCTCGGTTGGCCATGATCTCGTTGTCGCGCATCTTGCGGGAGATCTCCTCCCTGCTGAGGAGGGCCTTCATCGGCTCCCCATTCCTAGTCGGGGCGAGAGGTATCTCGCAGTTTATGTCCGCGACGAAGTAATCGGAGTTCCCGATCAGCATCTGGCGGAAGCATTCCTTGTATTTCTCGTAGAAATATGAACTCGTATCGGACGCGGAGCCGAGGTAAAGCCTCAGGTTCTTGATGCCGGTCGGCAAAACGTCCCTGTTCACGCGGTCGTCGGTCATGACGAAGTCCGAGCTCTGAGCCATGAACGGCTCGGTGACCTCGAAGAACGGCTTGTTGATCGTGCCGGCCTCGTCGTAGGCATTGAACGTGGAGCGCTTACCCCTGACGGTCTTCTCGGTGCCGACGACGGAGCATATCATCGATCCGTTCAGCAGCCTGCACTCGTTGCCCTTCTTCGGGTTGTGGGTGAAGCCGTCGGTGTTGGCGTTCGATTTCTCAACCTCGTCCATGAACACCGTATTGACAGTCTTCAGGGAAGGGACGTTCCTCTTGACGATGTTCTCCATCGTCTCGAACGTCTCGTTCGCCTGCCTGGCGCCCGTGCTCATGATGTGTATCCTCTGATTCGGGAAGAGGAGGGCCCTCGCCGTCGTGAAATTGCCCAGCAGGAAGGATTTGCCCGCGTTACGCGAGCAGACCCAGACGGCGTATTCGGCGACCCATGTCATCGACACGAGCCACCTCTGATAATCCATGAGCGGAACGCCCAGGACGTGTTCTATGAACTGAACCGGATGGGAGCGGCCCCATTGTATGAGCCTTACGTACCTCGCGATGGACTCCTCATCCTGGTCGGTTATGTTGTTGCTGGTCAGATGGCGGTATACGCTGATCATATCAGAAATCCTCGCCGACCATATCGATCTCCCGATCGACCATCTCCTGGATGTCCTCCTCGCTGATGCCCTTCTTGGACAGCTCGGCGCGGTATTCCTCGAGGAGCGTCTGCTTCTCGAGCTTCTCGCACGCGAGGCGGGCCATCTCCTGCGACTTCAGGGCTATCTCCCGGTATTCGCGGACCTTCTTGCACTGCTCGGCCAATATCCCGGCGTAGTCGGTGCCGGAGAAGTTGACCTGGTTGAGCAGGGCGCGGAAGCTGATCGTCGCGACCTGCTCGATCGCGGCGGACGTCTTGATGTCGTAGAGGTTCGCGGATTCCTTGTCGTATCCCCTCTCCTCGCACATCGTCATGACGTCGGAGAGGCCGCCACGGCCGTTGGCCCCGACGTTCCTGCCGGCGCTGAAGCCGTTCTCCTTCGTGAGTTTGTTGATGGTGTCCTGCATCTTGGAGATCATGCTGACGCAGTTATCTATCTGCTTGCGCTTCTCCGAACTCCCGTCGTCGTCGAGCTCATACGCCGCCTTCCTTCTCTGGTAGCGGGCGATGGTGGTGTAGTCGTGCACGACCTCGATCGCGGCGTTCCTCTTCGGGATGTCGCGCCTCATGGCGTCCGTGAGCAGGCCGGCCAGGTCGCGGTACATCTGCGGCTTGTCCTCGTCCGGCTCATCGGCGAACGGATCGTAGTTGACGATGCTGAGTATCTGCTGCCTGTTCTTGCGGTCGTCCGGGCTCAGCGTGAGCAGAGACAGGTCCTCGGAATAGATCTTCTCGAAGTTCTCCCTCTTGATCTGGGAGAGGAAATCGAGGCCGTCGTATTCCGGGCGCGCGGCGATCGCCTCGAGGTATGGGGCGGGCATCGCGTTCCGGACCGCGTCGTCCGTCGATTCGACGAGCGGCTTGGCCAGCTTATGGTTGTAGAAGACGTTCTTGTGGAAGCAGAATTCGAACAGGGCCTTGGACGCGTCGCCGCCGTTCTTCCGGCAGAGTTCGGCGTACAGGGCGCGGTCGTCCACCCCCGGCTGGGGGATAGGAGGCTCCTCGAACACGGAAGAGCCTGAGCCTTTCCCCGTTTTCGGGCGGCGAGACGAGGCCTTGGCCACCGCGCTCCCCACCTCGGCCGCCTCATCTGGGGTGAGTCCCCCGGAAAGGGAGGCGTCTGGATCGGACAGGTATCCCATATTCACTTTTCCTCCTTTTGGCCTTTCGGCCCCGCGCGCAATATAAAAACGGCCGGGGCGCGCGCTGTGCCCCGGTCGCTATATTCGGTTATGCCGTGGATGAAAGGCCGATTTCATTTCCTCACGTCGAGGCCGATCCTGGTTTCGATGAAGGATGATCCGTCGAAGATGAGGAGCGTCTGGCTCGGCTCGCTCAGAAGCCTGCGTGAGAGGGCGTATTCGTCGGTTCCGCAGAAAGAGGAATTGACGATGACCCTGAGCCACTGGTACTGCTTCATCTTCTCGGAGTGGTAATGGCCCACGCAGAAGTACTTCACCTTCTTAGGCGGGTTCGGCATCGCGTTGATGATCCCGAACACCTCCTGAACGGCGGTCGTCGGGTTATCCAGATGACCGTGCGCGAACACGAGCGATTCCCCGTTTCGGAGAGTGAGGATGCCGAGCGAAGGGTCGATGTTGTCCTCCGGGAACGAGATCCTCTTATTGAGGGAGAGCCTCGCCTTCAAGTAGAACGAGATCAGGCGCCCGAAGTTCTCGGTGTCCTTGCTGTCTTTATAGTTCGCCATCATGCGGGAGTGGTTGTCCAAGCACCCGCGATAGGTGATCTTGACGTAGGCGCTCAGCCTATTTAAGGCCTGGGCTATGAGCTCCGAGGCGACCATCACCTGGTCGGCCGCGTCGCATTCCTGCGAGAGCCTCGCCGAGTTATGTATGAGCCCGTGGATCTCGTCTCCAAGGTCCAGGACGTGCAGCGTATCGACTTTGTTGAGCATGCATGAGTAGGCGACTTCCTCGACCAGTTTCTGCATGCGCTTGGAGGCGATGTCTACGTTATAGACGTTGCAGAAGCTGTCGATGCACATTCCGATGTGCATGTCGGACAGGAGCAGGACGGCTTCCTTGCCGGCCGAGTTCTCCTTCATCCCGGCGTCGCCGGACGGGATATACAGCGGCTGCTGCTTGGAGGCGCACTCCTTCATGCAGTCCATGAGCCATCTGGCGCGGGCGTCCTTCCTGAGGTCGTCTCTGTATTCGTTCATCGCGTCCCTCGCGAGGGTCTGCGACATATAGAGCTCCCTCTTCTGCTCGGCCACCATCTCGGCCATGCTCTTGTTGTCCAGGTCGATGACCCGGCCGTTGAGCATGCGGACGGACTTCGGTAGGGTGCCGGCCTTCTTGAGCCTGGCTTTGTACCAGGTCCTGAGCGCTTCGCCCTGCTTGTAGCTGTTCCCTGGGTTGACGCCGAGTTTCTCGGCGAGGATCCCCCAGATGCCTTCCTTCTCCTTGGGATCGAGTTCATCCTTCGCCATGCGGCAGGCCTCGAGCTTTTCCTCCTCGGAGAATTCCCCGGGCTTGCGGCCCAGTGAGTCGACGTAGTCCAATATATCCTTTTTGGTCATTAGGGTGTCTCCTTTCGCTTCGACGCCCGGATTTGATCCGAGCGGACATCCTCAGAGAGCTTCGTAGAAGCTCCAAAGAATTTTTTTATTCTTCTGTGTCACCACTGAATACAGCGTTTTTAACTGATGAGAATAGGCTTACGATCGATTCTTTTTCCCATCGTATTTTCTATGCGCTTCGCGATTGGATTCCAAGCGGGCCTTCACCCCGCACCTTTCGCACAAGCCTGAGCGGCGGAGACGGTCGGAGTCGAAGCGCTCCCCGCACCTCTTGCAGACGAAGGCCTTCCCGCTCAGCAGGCTGAGCGCGTCCTCCAATCCGTCCATCGAGACCCGGGCCGCGACGCCGCCCCCGGATTTCTCGCCCAGTACGTAGACCGCCTTGATGCCTTTGCCCGACGGCATAGCTTTCAAAGGGAATGGCCTCCCGCACCTCTGCGACCATCTGGAGATGCTCTTCTCCGCGTTGCCCACGCTTTTGCCCGGCGCGGCTTTCCTTATGAGCCAGGCGTTGACGTAGCCGTCGTATTCGGCCGCGCCCCGCAGGGCCCTCTCGGTCCTGATCCAGACCAGGAGGCAGAGCCAATACCTTCTGACCCACAATGGGGCCTCGAGCGAATTAAGGAACGCCAGGTCGCCGTCGGTCACGGCGATCTCCGGGAGGGGCTTGAGCGGCCCGAGCCTTCCGGCGGCCTCCCATAATTCCTCCCAGGTCCGGTCGAGCTCGGATTCATCGTAGGAGAACGTGGCGGCAAGGCCGTTGGATATGCCGCCCCAAAAACGCCGGCACTCCCCTTCGTCCCAGCCGAGCGAATGCCTCGCGTGCCTGATGGCCGCGCATTCCTGCATCCACCGCCTCCTGGCCTCCCAATCGTCGGAGTCCGATAATCGGCGATCCCTTATGACCGCCTCCGAATTCTTGATCCAGTCGAAAATCATCTTTCCTCCCCGCGAATCCATCGCGTCCAAGAAAAATCCGTCAATCCATCATCCTGCCTGTTCTTTAAAAACGCTATCCGTTACCTGAAACGATGCTGCAGCGACTCGTTCAATCCATTCACTAGCCCATTCGCCCATTCGTTCACACTCACATATACACATACGTCGTTACGCCTGCTTGCCTTCACTTGTCATTCGCCCTGCCGATGCCGATCAAACTCAATCTGCCAACTCAATTCTCGCAATTCTCACAAACACACAACACAACACAACACAACACACGGCCACATTGTAAAGCCCGCCGGGCCGGGCGTCAAGCCTTTTCTCTCATTTGGGCCGAAACAGGGCGGGGCGCATGCTCATACATGTATATATATACGCGCTCTCATACATACGTATATACGCTCATATGCGCACACGCACACGCACGCACGCCTGCTGGCGGCGGGGCGGGCGATGCATTTTGCGAAGGCTATTTAATAAGCGAAGGCTATTAGGATACTTAGGATAAATGCTTATATCCCACATAAAAGAACACCATCTAGAGATTATATCATTTCGACGAAGTCGAATGATTAATATAGACGGAGCCTTTCTCCCCGAGAAAGGCGAATCCTCCTCCTAAAGGTTCCTCCTTTGGAAAGAGGGGGCCTCCCCACTGGGACCCCCGCGTTTTTTTCGCGGGAAACGCGAGAAAACCCTTGACTGCGGGCCCCGGCGGCGCTATAATCTGGGGGAAGAAGCGGGGAAAGACCCCAACAGCCATACCTAATGATCCCCGGAGATCCGGGGGAAGGAGAGAACGAAGAAAAATGAAACGCAGCTGCAAAGACGGCGCCCCGCAGTTCGGCGAGCGCGCCTGGGCCGAAATACGCCGCATCAAGGCGCTCGGGAGGCGCGCGGCCTTCACCTTATACGTGTCGGAGGCCGGCGCGAAACGCGGCCTGAAGGTCGTCGGGAACGGGCGCGGGGCGGACTCGGAGTACCGGGCGGTGATGTCCCCGTCCGGGGAGATCCCGGCGTGGGCCCAGCCAGAAAGCACGTACGTCGCGAGGGACCAGGGCGAGCTCGCCCAGATACTAGCGATGTTCGCGGAGCACCCGGAGCTCTTCTCGAAGTCCGGGGACGCCCTCGACGAGGCCTGGACGGTCCCGTTCGACGACGGATACGATTCATGGGGGGCGGTCGGAAACGACCGATGAGACGCGGATGCCGGTAGTGCAGAATTCGTACAAGATATTCAAATTCCCGGCGTCGATGATCGCCGAGAGAGGCGCCTCCATACAGAACTACACGATGTCCATGGGGATCAGGGACGGAAACGTGGTCTCCATCGGGGACAACCAGGTCTTCCAGCAGATCCGCTACATCAAGGGGGACGAGCGCGACCACCGCGAGACGTTCCGCGCCATGCAGACGATGCACAGGCGCATGGAGCAGGCCCGGCTCGAGGGCGACTTCCCGAAGGCCAGGATATACCGCCAGATGATGGACGAGACCCTCTTCGTGGAGGAGATCGTCAACGTCGAGGTGGACTGCCCGAAATCGGTGTTCAAGAAATTCGCGGTGAACGGCTTCGACGTCAATGGGCGCCGCTTCGTCTACCTCTGCTCGGGCGCCGGGCAGATCCGCCGCAACACCGCGACGTTCATCGACGCGTCCATGAAGGACGCCGTCGCGAAGAACCTCAACTGCGGCTTCGACGAGAAGACCGACGAGTACGTCCTGGCGAAATACGCCGCGTACTTCGCCCTCTCCTTCTCGTCCGTGTACTGGGTCAGGGAGCCGAGGGTCTGCGTCATAAAGGACTTCTCCAGGACCGTGCCCCAGCAGGAGGTGGACTTCATCGTCCGCGACTCCGACGACCGCAAGGCCGAGGCGCGCATGGAGAGGAGGACGATGGACATCGCGCTCAACTGCGCCGACGGCCAGGGCCTGATCGACCCCGGCTTCGCCAAAGAATGGGCCCGCGACATGGACCTCCCGTTCACGCCGTGCTCCTTCGTCGCGCGCAGCGCCTTCATCAAGGGGTGCCTGGCCGCGTTCGATTTCAGGGCCTACGCCCATGAGCACGGGATCGACACCATAAAGGACAGATGGGGCAAGGAATACCCGATCGACGAGATCGACGTCCTCGTCTCCGAGTCCCAGTTCAAGACGCACAAATACTACTCCTCGTGGCAGGAGTACCTCGACTACGCCCACAGGGGCAGGATCCGCTGGGGCGTCGCCCGCTACAACCGCAGCCGCGACCCCGAGTGGGTCATGGCGAACTACCAATACATCCAGGCGCTCTCCCTCTCGAGGGATGACATCCCGGGGCTGATCGCCCCGACGATGGACTGGATCAGGAAGGTCAGCTCGGGCGACCCGCTCTACACGACCCTTTTCATGCTGGGCCCCGCCGACCCGGGCTCGTCCCCGGAGTCGGCCTACCGCAGGCTCTACTCCTCCGCGCAGACCACCGCGATGAAGGCCGTCGTCAAGAACAACGCCTTCCTCCGCGACCCGTACGTGAGGGGGAAGATACGCAAGAACATAAAGGAGACCGTAAACCGCGCCAAGATCGGCAAGGTCTGGGTGCGCGGGAACTACGAGTTCCTCGTCTCCGACCCGGTGGCCCAATGCCAGTCCGCCCTCGGCCTCGACCCCGTCGGGGTCGTCCCGGCCGACCATATATGGTGCGACTTCTGGCGCCGCCGCCTCTCCGCCGAGCGCCCCGAACAGGAGCGCCCGAAGGGCCCGGTCGGGCCGGGGCCGTGGGTCGACGTCTGCCGCTCGCCGATGATTGACCGCCACGAGCACAACCCGTCCACCGTCATGGTCGGGGACGCTGAGGCCGACCGGTGGCTCTCCCACCTCTACTCGGGGTGCGTGCTGTCGACCTACGACACCGCGACCGCGCGCGGCGAGGACTGCGATTTCGACGGGGACATAGTCCTCGTCACAGACAACGAGTACTTCCTCAGGGGGTCCAACAAGGACCACCCGATCATCACCTACGAGAAGGGCCTGGCCAAGCCGGCCAAGATAAGCACCAAGAACCTGATCGACACCATCTGCAAGGGCTTCGGCTCGGGCGTCGGCGGGTTCTCCAACGCGGCCACCTGCCTGTACGCCATGGCCGACTCGTTCAGGGAGGGCGACCCCCGCCGCGACGAGATCGCCCGCCGCATAAAGCTGGAGCGCGAGATCGTCGGCCAGGAGATCGACCGCATCAAGGGCGCGGCCAAGCCATACCTCCCGACAGCGTGGCGCCAGACCGAGAGGGTCCCGGAGGGCGCCTCCCCCGAGGAGGCCCGCGAGATATACCGCCGCAACTCGATGGCCCTCACCAAGAAGCCGTACTTCTTCCGCCACCTCTACCCGGAGCTCGACGCGCTCCACAGACAATTCCTCGGGGCCTACGACCGCGTGTCCCGCGACATGTTCGGCGTCCCGTTCGGCGAGCTGCTCCGAACCCCGAGGGCCGAGCGCACCAAGGACCAGGACGACCTCGTGCGCCGCTACGAGAAGTACAGCCCCCTCATCAACTCCCCGTGCCCGATGAACCTGCTCTGCAGGTCCGTCGAGAAGGAGGCGGACCGCATCCGCTTCGGCCGCGCCGAGGACGGCTCCCGCGAGCCGCGCGGCACGATGCTCCCGGACTTCCCGGGCCCGATCGACCAGGCGCGCCTCGAGCTCGTCCGCCGGCTGCACCGCGACTACAACGCCCGCCGCCAGGCCAAGGCCATCAGGGAGGCGGCGGAGGACGCCGGGCTCGACCCGGAGGGGTTCCGCGAGGCCCGCGAGGCCGCGATGGACGCCCTCCTCTCGGACATCCGCTCCTCCCTCGCGGAGGCGGGGATCGCCCCCGAGGAGCTCCTGCGCCTCTGCCACGAGCTCGCCCGCCGCATGCCGTCCTTCAACTGGGCGTTCGCGTGGGACGCGCTCGACGCCGCGATCCTCCCCCTCATACCGCAGGGGGACACCGTGGCGGCCGCGCCGGACCCGGACGGCCCGCTCAGCTACCTCGGGGAGCGCATGTCCCCGATCGACGCCACCGACCGCGACGAGGCCGCGATGGACGCGCTGCTGCGCGCCTGCCTCGGCCGCCGCGACTATTCGCGCCCCCCGATGGGCGAGGAGGACTACCCGTATGCCAAGACAAGCGAAAAAGGATAGGCCGAGGGGCCGCGAGGCCCTCGACCCGAGGGTCCTGCAGGCGTTCGACGCCGAGGCCAGGGCCATGGGGCCCGGCGCCCCCAAAGAGGGGATCCCGGAGCCGCCGGCGCTGACCCCGGGGCAGGAGGCTGCGCTCAAGGCGGCCTCCGAGGGGCTCCCGCCGGATCAGGCGGCCCTGCTCGGGGCCCTCGCGCTCTCATGCGCCCTCCGCCCCCACCCGACGGGGCGGTGCGAGTACAGGCGGGCCGAGCTGCTCGCCTGGTCGGGGCTCGACGCCAAGGGGGCCGACGCGGCCTTCCCGGCCCTCTGCGCGCGGGGGCTGTGCGAGCTGGCGGCCATAGGGTCGAAGGATCCGAAGCCGTGCGCGCGGCTGCCGTGGCTCCCCCTCTGAGGGGGAAAGAGGATCGGAATGAAGACCATATACGTCATGTCGCGCTCCAGCGCGGACTGCATCAGGAAATACGGGACCATCGGCCAAAAGATGAAATACCTCCCGCATAGGGCCAAGAGCCCGGAATGGCTCGCCCATAAGCTGTACGACACGCCTTGGCGCGCGCGATGGGGCATGGACAGCGGCTTCGCCGGACCGGAGGTCCGGGTGACGCGCGTCATGGCGTTCCCATACGGCGGGAAGGCCGTGACGTCGGAGGCCCGCATCGCCCCGTTCCTCAGGCGCTGGGACGGCGCGCTCTACAAGGGGTTCACCGATTTCAGAGAGGAATGGAGGAGCGAGCCCGACCCGAACGAAGTCAAGGCGTTCCTCAACGAGACGGCCGACGCCATCGAGGGCAAAGCGGCCGCCGACTTCCGCAGGGCGCTCCTCAGGGAGCATCCGCAGTGGCTGGAAATAAAGCAGGTCTCCTCGCTCCCGACGTTCCGTAACGGCGAGGACGGCAAGGCCGATGTCCGCTACGTCGAGGCGTCGATGGCGAGGAGGGGGGACGGATCCGTCGCCGGCGAGACGGCGGAGAGGTCCTCCAGCTTCGGGTTCAGGTATTACAGGGACCCGTGCGTGAGGCTCTGCGGCTACCGCGATCTGGAGAGATACCCCCTGGAATGAACCGCCTGGAATAGCCCGCCGCCGGAGTGAAACGCCGCCGGCCCTCCCCTTCGGGGGGGCGCAGCGGGGGTGGGTCGTGGCCTTCACCAGATACATCAATTTACTTTTATTTTTTTATCTAAAAATTTGTAAATTACGTTTTAATGGGAGACTGCCCAGAAATGGGAAAGTTCGCTCCCCGAGCCGATCCGAAAGGGAACGGCCCGATCTTCCAATCCATTTTCACGGGGAATCCCCGGTATTTATGGAACAACGCCTGACTGCGGGGCGGGGGGATCGGAGAAAAACGCTTTAGGATAGGAACGAGAACCGTGGACGGCATTTCGGCTTTTCATCTTTTTTTTCTTTATTATCAATTTTATCACGAAAGGAAACAATCATTATGAAAAACAAAACCAATTCCCAGACTGTCATCACTGCCAACAACGAGAACGTCGCGCCAGCGGCGTTCACCTCGGCCATCGGCGGAACCGCTGAAAAGGCCAGAACCAAAATCATCGACAAAACCTACATCAAGAAAGCCTACGTCCTCGAATACAGAGACGCTGAGCGCCGCTGCGCCAGACTCGCGGAGATGGGCAAAACCGTCTCTGATGAGGATAAGAAGCTGCGCGAAGTCCGCGTCGTCATCGAAGGCAAGCCGATGTGGGCCAAGACGAAGATGGGCAACATCTTCCCAGGCTCCCGCATCTGGGCCAGCTACCTCAAGGACGAGAACGGCGACGTCGTGAAGATGTCGATCGTCCTCTCCAGGGAAGAGCCGCAGAAATAGCGGACTCCCCTGAGCCGAGCCGTCCCAACGTTCCTATCCGCGCCCTGAGCAAGGCGCAAAAAGGCTCCCCTCCCACTTGAAAAGGGTAAGCGATCGAACGGTGATCGATCGAAAGCTGCAAAGCTAGTGGGAAACCACGGCCGCTTGACCATGGCTCTGACTGACGGAGCCATGGGAGGCCTATATGCTTTAAATGAGTCGAGCGACGGATTGGCTTCCGTCGTTCGGCAAGCTGCCATAAGCCATGGTCCAGCTGTCGCATCAACGCGATCAGGGGCGATATCCCATCCCGCAGGGGGAAGGGGTCTCGCCCACGTTGCAGGCCGATTCGCTGCAATCGGTCTTTTATTTATCAATTTATCTATCAGTTTATCTATCGATTCATTCATTCCATCGATTATCTTACATATCAGTGGATAAATGAATATGGCCCGTCCGCCAAAGAGCGGCGGGCCTTCAGTGGGTTGGACGCCGGCTCCTCGTTGGGCTGCCGTCTGACCCGCTTAGCATAAAAACCGATACGTCGGTAGAAGTCCGACGCCGATGAGCTTAGAGCGAAATCGGGAATAAGAGAAGAAAGGAGAAAAAAAGAAAAATGAATAAAAGCTCTTATCTTATTCAATTGATCTACAGCGACTACGCCGCTGCGGATCCGCACCAGCAGAACTGCGTTAAGTTCCTGAAGGGATTCAACTCCCTCACCCGAGAGGAGGCGTATGACCTCCTCACCACATCCAGACGCCAAGGAGACGCCTTGATCGACAACGTCCTGAGGAAAGACATCCTCGAGATGATAGTCTTCGCCATCAGAAACGCCGGCGACCCCGTCGCCAACGACGCCACCGTCAACACCGGCGATTGGGAATGCGAAGGCGCTACGTACCACATCCTGAAAAGCGTCCTCCTCAATAAGAGGCAGATATCCTTCGATATGAATCCGAGCTTCGTCGTGACCGTATACAACCGCGCGATTACGGACGACGCCGTCCTCGCCGTCAAGAGGCTTGCGGCCATGATGCCGCTCATCCGGGAGGAATAAACATGAAAGCCAATCTATCAGAATGGCTCTCCAAAGCCAGAGGGCATCGCACCTCCCTGCTCAAATGGTTCGAGAGCAACCCCGAGCCATTCCGCTTGGAAATCGACAACCGCTACGTCCTGTATTTCAGCAGGCTGACCGAGGACGAGGCCCTCGTGTCCATCCTATTCGATGGGAGAAGGGCCTACGAATGGTCCCATTTCATCGACGTCACGCTGGACGACCTCATCCTCCCCATCAAAGGGATAGAGGCCCTGGTCGACTCCGCAGAGAGGGAGGCGTCGCTCAAGAAGAAGGAGGGGAAGGTCCCGTCATATCCCCTCGAGGTCTACCATATCCTGGAAAAGGCCAGCAGAACGCTGGCGAGGAGGACCTTATGAGCCAGAAGAAAGCATTCTCCTCCGTCCTCGGGGCGAGAGCCGCCTGGGCGGCGACGCATTCCAATTCCAAGTTCGGGAGCGATGCCATCTGCTATCTGGCAGAGGCGGTGGCCCCGGGCTTCGAGCGCCACATCCAGAAGAGGATCGGAGCCTTGGTACAACAGGATTTCGACGAAGCTTTGAAAGAAAAAGTGTACGCCATCTCCTGCTTCCTGCCATGGAACAGGCGATACTTCTTCTTCCTGCATCTCATAGCCTTATGGATCGGCGTGAAGCTAGTCGAAAGACACGATCCATACAGGCCGACCTACGGTGATCTCTTCGAAGCCGTAAAAAATAACAGAAAGGAAAAAAATCAATGAAAAACACAAAACAACCACACGTCTTCAACTACAAAAACCAAGGGGAGAAGGTCATTCTCCTCACCGCCAACTACGCCGATAACGGCCGCCTCGCCGTCATCGCCGTGTCCGAGAACGGCGCGCCGTACGCGGGCATCACCGTCAACATTCCCGAAGCGCCGATCATCAGCGTCAAGCAGGCGTATATTGACGCTCCGAACCTCGATTACGACGGCGTCAGCATCCTTGAGTGGCTCGTCAAAGAGGGTCTCGTCACCGACACCCACGTGCGCGGTTCATCGGGTTTCAATGCATGCGCCTACCCGTTGGTGGAATTCACCGACAAGTTCTTCGAGCTCTGCGAGAGGTGCGAATAATGAGGTACATCGTAATCCCAATGGAGAGGCACACCCCCTGCAACAGGAGGATCACGGCCTACCACTGCTCCCTCGATTCCTACGAGGAGAAGGGGTATTTCGACGTGAAGGAGAAGGACATCATCTGGATGTTCAAGCACGGGTTCTCGCTCACCTGCGGCCTCCAGAAGCCGAGGTCGCCGGAATGCCCGGTCTACGAAACGCCGACCCGCGTCTACGTGTTCCTCAAATCCGTCATCAGCCAAGAGATGACGGCGAAGGAGCGCGAAGAGAACGTCAGGCTCAACGACAGGCTCATGAAGAGGCTGGGCGGCAGATACTCCGTCCAGACCGTCTATTGAGGAGGGGAAGACATGAAGAGAATCATGATCAACGTCACCCCGGAGGAAGCGATGGAGATCCTCGAGTACAGAGCCCACGCCCTCTTGAGGAAAACGGCGCCGAACGCCTTCCCGTTCGAGGCCTACGTCTACGTATCCGAGAACGGGCCCTACCTCGATTTCGTCGATTGCGAGGACGGCGGCGGATTCTATCTGGAAGACAAGCCAAAGAGAGTCGCCAAGCCGAAGAACTTCGAACGGCTCTACGAGCAATTCGGAGACGACGAATGGCCGGAGGAATTCGAGCGCTATGATCGCAACGAATACCTCAAAGAGGTCAAGAAAGCCCATGAGAACGGGGAATATGAAGCAGACGATTGCCTCAACCTCAACGGCAGGGTCGTCGTCAAGCTCAAGGTGACCGGGCTCGAGGCCGTCCGCTATACCAAATTCCCCGATGGGGAAAGGATCTATGCGGCGGCCAGCGCATCCATTGAGGAAGGCGCCGACGAGAACGCGATGTTCGGGGAAACGAACCTCAGCTTCGAAGAGGTGGATGCCATCCTCAAGGGAAGAACGGGCTATCTCTGGCAATTCGAGGGCTGCGACGTAGAACGCGTCCGGAAGAAGCTCTCCGACTTCGGCCTCAAAAGCGCCCCGAGGGGCTGGCGCTATCTAAAGCCCCGCGCAAAAAGAAACAAGGAAAGAGGTGAAAACCAACAATGAAAAAGAAAACCGCCAATAAAGCTTTATTGGCCCCCATCATTCTGGCGGCGGAGCTCGGAGCCTCCGCCTACGAGCCGCTGGGCGACTTCATGTCCAGCATCCCCAACGGGCCTACCCAGCATTACGGGGCAAGGCCGCAAAACAGCAACGTCGAGTATTACACCGACAAGAAAGGAAACCTCAGAAGGAGGAAGAAATATGAATAAGCAAATAGCGGAAGACATCAAACTCAACGAAGAGAAAATCAAGACCATAGACAGCGCCATCAAATTGGTGGAGGAGGAGAGTCCATTATCGATGCTCCTCCCGAGAACATATGAGCTCCAAAGCCGAAAGTGGAAACTCGAAGCCGCCAACGAAATGCTGGAGTATTACCAAAGCAAACTCGGTGAGCGCGAGGAATTGAGAACCGGCAGGCATTTGTCCGTGTATGTGTCTGGCGAAAACGCAGAAAAAGGAATCTCGCTTAGAATCTGTCTTGATCATGATACGGTCGACAAATTATATGACCGCGTATGGTCGTCTTATTCCGACATCAGCACGTTCTTCGAATCGCATTTCTACGAATTGTCCAGGCATATACTGCACTTCGATTTGGGGCTAGTGAGTGATTTCTTGTTAAAATTCGGCTATGACCCCCGATTCAAAGAATACCTTCATTCCTCGAAGGATGATTTCGACAGAGATGTTAGGGTGGCGAAAAGAGACATCGACAGACTGTTTGAAGTCTTTGAGGATAAGAAACTCATGGATCGCGTCGAGGACGTCTTGGACGCCTACCTCGATGCGGTGTTCGAGAGCAACCCAGAGGAGGAATAGCTGCAACGACCGCAGTCGTGAAGAAACACAAAACTAAAAATGGCGAAAGCCAAGAGGAAAAACAAATGAACAAACAAATCCAACAAATCATCGAAGAAAACAAAATAGCCGTCAGCGACATCGACTTCTTGCTATCGGCGCAGGAAGAGAAGAAAGATTCCAGCCATTCGTTCTTTCACAAGAACTGCCCAACGGTCAGTTCGCTGAAGAACGCGAAGGCGTGTTATGAATCGGTAAACGAAGCCCTCTCTTATTTCCAACAGCAGCTCGACAAAAAGACAGAGCTGAAGATAGGGAAATACGTCAAAATCTCCCCTGCCTATAACTATAGAGGGGCCTTTTCTTTCTCTATTTCCTTTGACGATGCAGAGAAGAAAAAAGAGCTCTTGAAAGCCTCATTCGAGGCCGAAGATACCCTAAACCGTTGGCTCTATAATCATCTCAGATCTTTATGCTCATTCTTGCTCAATGACGTATCTGATCGGTTCTCTCAAGAATATTATACCTTAGACAGAGCTCTCGACCTGCCTGATGATCCTGATGATTTCCGACCAGCTGAGGAAGTGGAAAAGAGTCTGAAAAAGGCAGTCAAAGCTATCGATTTCTTCTTCGGACTCTCCAAGAATACCAAATTGTGCAAGGTCGTTGATCAAGCATTCGAAGTAAGCATCGAAGCCATTCTCAGCGCATCGCAAAACAACGAAAAGAAAGGAGGTAAAAAATAATGCCATTAGCAGTAAAAATCATCTTCACCGTCGTTCTCGCAATCTCGATCATGAGCATTTTCTTGAAGAATGCCGTCTGCTCGAGTTCCAATGAGAGAACCTCGGATACCACGAAAGCACTTCGCTTCGTCAGAAACACCATCCTATCTTGGGCTTGGCGCATAACGCTCATAGTGTTCTTATGGGTGTTCTAAAGGAGAAAAAATAACAATGGAAAACAATAATACCATCAACAGAATCACCAAGGGCTATAAGGTCTTCGACAAAGATCTCAAGTGTTTGGGCTTCCAATACGAAATCGGGAAAGAATACGATAGTAGCGAAGAGACCGAAACGTGTGGCGGTTTCCCCTTCTTCCTTACGATCGACGAGTGCTCCCACTCTTATCGACAATCCGCAGATAATCGAATCTGCGAGGTGGAAGCGTCCAAACTCAAGGCCGACAACGTATACGACGGCCTACACGTCGCCTCCCATATCAGGATTATCCGCGAAATTCCGAAGGATGAGGCGATGAACAAAGGCAATATTGGCGTCTGCAATACTGGTTTCTGCAACACTGGCAATCGTAATACCGGCGATCTTAATTACGGTAATCAGAACAAAGGAGACTCCAATGTGGGCAACCAAAATACCGGTAACTCCAATATAGGCGATTTCAACTACGGTTACTTCAATAAGGGCAACCTTAATACCGGCTTCCGCAATGAGGGCGACTACAACATTGGCATTCGCAATAAAGGCAATTACTGCGTTGGGGTATGCTGTACCGAAG
>Ga0326511_10001809_pt1 | contig 17553 bp, 17 predicted proteins | sample 0_2496_0518_D_FD_203701 | JGI IMG/M metagenome (GOLD analysis project Ga0326511, IMG submission 203701) | Bovine rumen microbial communities from UC Davis, California, United States - 0_2496_0518 | ecosystem: Host-associated > Mammals > Digestive system > Stomach > Rumen | place: USA...
CTAGCCTCTTCCTATGAATTCATATATTTATATATTTATACAAAACTCTTATTTTTTGTTTACTAAATCTTTTAATGCTTTACCAGCTTTGAACACTGGAGCTTTTGATGCAGGTATTTTGATTTCTTCTTTAGTTTGAGGGTTTCTACCTTTTCTAGCAGCTCTTTTTCTAACTTCAAAAGATCCAAATCCAACTAATTGAACTTTTTCTCCTTTTTTTAATGAGTCTTCTACAACAGCTACAAATGCGTTTAATGTACCTTCAACTGATTTTTTTGTTTCTCCTGTTTTAGCAGCCATTGCTGCGATTAATTCAGCTTTGTTCATTTAAATTACCTCCTATAAGATTTAAAGTTATGTACCATATTGCCTGAACTAAGCAATACATGTACTTCTAATTATTTTAATTCGTCAAAAATAGATAAAATCCTTCTTTTTTTTCATATTTTTAATAAATTTTTAATTTTTTAAATATTTTAAAAATTTTATTTCCCATAGGCAATTTTAAGATATCTTCTTTATCAAATATTTTTAATACTACAATTGCTAATCCATAAATAATAATTGCTACAACTATTGCTATTATTATAGCCAATTTATTTCCTAATATTCCTAATAAATTAGAATAAATAAAATAAGAACATATTCCCATAATTACTGTAGCAAATAATGGCTTAAGTACAAATTTTGAAAATGTTAAATTTAATTTAATATTTTTAATAAGTGATGTAATTGCAATTGTAAATGCCACAGCATGACATGCAACAGATGCTATTGCTGCACCATTTACTCCTATTTCTGGTATTGGAACTAAAATTAAATTCAAAATTAATTTTACTATAACGCCACAACCTAATGAAATGGCAGGTATCCTTAATTTTCCAAATCCTTGAAGTGCCCCATTTATAGTTTGATCTAATATTGTAAATATTATAGTTAGAGAACTTATTGCTAAAATAACTGCTCCATCACTTTGTCTTGGAAATAATAAGTTTAATATTGGCCCAGCAAATATACACATTCCTATCGTACAGGGAAGTCCAATCAACATTGATATTAATAATGAAAATGAAGTTTTCTCTGTTATAGTCTTTTTATCTTTTCTAGCCCTTGCTGCAGAAATTGCAGGTACTAATGCAGTAGAAAAAGCAACATTTATAGAAAGAGGTAAACTAGTAAGCATATCAACTTTTCCACCTAGTATTCCATATTGAGCTATAGCCATATCCTCTGACATAAATTGTTTTAAGCTTCTTACAACTGTAAATGAATCTATATTCTTGTTCAGTGAAGACATTATTGCTGTTAAAGCTATTGGTATAGAAACCAATAAAATTCTTTTTATTATTGTTCTAACTCTTTCATATTTATAATTTACAGTATGTTTTATCTCATTTCCTATTTCCTTGCTTCTAACTTTATAAAACATATATAAGTATCCAAATCCTGCCATTGTTGCTAAAGTTGTAGCAAGCGTTGCTCCTCCTGCCATCCATTCTGTAGATACATTAGAAATAATTGCAATTATTTCTACTAATATAATAGTAAGCGCAGTTTTAAAAACTTGTTCAATTGATTGTGACCTTGCTGTTGCTTTAATATTTTGTCTTCCATTAAAATACCCTCTCATTACAGATGATATAGCTACAAAGAAAATAGCAGGTGATAATGCAACTAAAGTCATTTCGGCTTCTGGAATTTGTAACCAGTAGTTAGAAATTATATGAGCTCCAAAAAATAACATTAAACTTCCAACTAAACCTATTACACTAAATGTAGCAAAAGCAATTTTAAATATTCTATGCGCACCTTTATGATCTCCGTATTGCAACTCTTTCTGCTACTAATTTAGAAATAGCATTTGGAACACCAATTGATGAAATTGTTAGTAACATTGCATATATTTGGTATCCTGCTGCAACTATTCCATTTCCTCTATCACCAAAACCTGATCTATTTGTCAAATAAAGTGTGTATATCAAACCTAATAATTTAATTAAAACCTGAGAAAAGATAAGTGTTATAACACCTTGTAAAAAGGTTTCTTTCTTAGGTACTTTTTCTTTTATTTCTTCTGTCATTTGACCACTCCTATTTATTACTATATTTACATTTTACTTTTCTATTATAGATTTAATTACTAAAATATTCAATAGTTTTAAAAAAATACTTTTAAAAAAGCTAATTACTACTATTAATATTACTAAAACACTTTGTTTCTAGTGTCGCTATCATTTTTTGGATAATTTTGTAAATTCCTATTGACAATACAAAATTTTTGGATTATATTGTTGTAGAATTTGGAAAAATAAGGAATTTTGTTCTAAATTTATATTTTGATTCAAAGGAGAAAGAAAAATGTTGAATTTTGTAATTTGCGATGATAATTTAAACATTTTGGAAAAATTATCACAAATGTTAGAAAAAATATTTATCAAAAATGATTATGAAGCTCAAATCACCTATAAAAGTGATAAACCGGAAAAAATATTGGAATATGTACGTGAAAACAAAGTTGATGTTGCAATACTAGACGTTGAGCTAAAAACAAATAAAAGTGGACTAGATTTAGCAAATGAGATTAGAAAAATTAATAAAGATATCTATTTAATTTTCACAACAGCTCATCTTGAATATGTAATGTTGGCATATAAATACAAAACATTTGATTATATTCCAAAACCAATTACATATGTAAGATTAGAAGAAACAATTAACAGACTATTTGAAGATATCAATGGATTACCAAAAAGATATTTAAAAATCGATAATAAAAATACTATTATTGACCAAGCAGAAATTCAGTATATAAAAAGAGATGGTATGAAATTAGTTTTCCACACTCCTTCTCGTGATTATGACACTTATAGTTCATTCAATAAATTTCAGGATAGACTACCAGATAACTATTATAGATGTCATAAATCTTGTGTTGCTAATCTTGACCAAATAAAAGATGTTGAACCAGTATCTGGAATTATTACTTTCAGAGATGGCTCTACATGTGATATTGGTCCAAAATATAAAAATGATTTTATGGAGGTTTTAAAAGATTATGGAAATTTTGAATAATATTTGGATGGCGTTAAGCACGCCGAATGAAAGTCTTGTAAAGACTATTTTGATTTTTGCAACATTTTTTGAAAATTTTTTAAGTATGAAACTATTTGTTACTATATTTAACGTTAGTGTCACTAAAAAATCTCAATATATATATGTACTAATACTTTCTTTATTTTTTATGTTAAGTATGAATATTTTTCCTGCACCCTTTAATGTATTTATTAATTATATGTTTAATATTATTTTGATTATTTATACATTCAAATTATCAGTGTTGAAAAGTATTTTCGCAACTTTTTCCTCTGCTATAATATTTGGCTTGATTGGTTCCCTGCTCTCTAATCCATATTTAGCTTTATTAAATATCTCTTCTGATGAAGTAGTATCCGTACCAATATATAGAATCGGCTTTTTAATAATAATGTACATTTTTTTATACTTAATAATACTAATTATAAAACATAGACATTTTCACTTAAATCTTTTTGAAGACATGGATTTTAAAACAAAATTTTCAATATTAGCTAATATTATTTTGGGATTACTTTCCTTGATTACACAAGCTATAATAATTTCTTTTTATATTGATGTTTTACCATTATGGATAACATTTTTAAGTTTCGTTTCTTTGCTTGCATACTTTATTATTAGTATTTATAGTTTTACAAGGATTGTAAAATTAACATTAACAACTAGAAAATTAGAAAGTGCAGAATCATATAATAGTACATTACGTATTTTACATGATAATGTTAGAGAATTTAAACACGATTTTGATAATATAGTTACAACCATTGGTGGTTATATTAAAACAGAAGACATGGAAGGATTGAAAAAGTATTATTTAGAATTAGAAGATGATTGTGAAAGAGTAAATAATTTATATGTTTTAAATCCAGAAATTGTGAATAATGATGGAATATATAATCTTCTAACTAAGAAATATAATGAAGCAGATTCTAAAGATATTAAAGTTAATATAACATTTTTATTAGACTTAGGTGAACTTCATATGAAAGTTTATGAATTTGCAAGAATTTTAGGAATATTACTTGATAATGCAATTGAGGCAAGTTCAGAATGTGAAGAAAAAATAATAAATTTAAGCTTTAGAAATGATACTAAAAATTCAAGAGAATTAATTACAGTAGAAAACACGTATAATAACAAGGATGTAGATACAGAAGAAATCTTTGAAAAAGGTGTATCTTGTAAAGAAAATCACACCGGTTTGGGTTTATGGGAAGTTAGAAAAATAATTAAGAAAAATAATAATGTTAATTTACATACCTCTAAGAATGGTAAATTCTTTTCTCAAACTTTAGAAATATATTATTAATATAATAAAAAAGAAAGTAGTTAATTGCTACTTTCTTTTTAAGGATTGTATTTATATAACCTTTAAGTTATACATTGATAAAAATATATTGTACGAACTATTTTTATCAATGTCTTAATTATTAGTCTTTTTTAATCATACTAGCAGGCATTTTAGGTTGATGCCAAACCCACCATCCAGCACATGCTGTATTTGTTGCTTTTGCATATTTTTCTGCTGTTTTTGCTAAAAATTTTAACATAACAATCTCCTCCTTAGTAAATTATTTTAATAAAAATATTACCGGTATATATTTTTTATTAAACTATTTCAGCTGAAGTATCTCCATATACTTCATAACCATATTTATTATTTGTTATCTTATATACAAATTTAGTTATTGTTATAGTTTGAAATAAATTAGCTAATATTAAAATATTAGAAATCATATTATTTTGAACAATTGCTGCTACTAATAATGCAATTGTAAATGATATATATGAAACTATACGTTTCTTTTTTCTTACTTTTTCTTGTAAAATTGGAACACTTTCAGTATCTGCTGGTGCATATAATTTAATCATAATCATTCCAAATACCCATACACAAGCAATCACAATATATTTTACTATTTGTGACATAACTATATATTTAGAAATAAATGGTATTATACAGTAAAAAGTGCATGTAAAAATCAAACAACCAATATGTGTTTTTAAATGAACTCCTCCCGATGCTCCCTTATATATAAACAAAGCTACAAATGTAAATAATGCCCATTCAAATATTCCTAATATATATGCTACGAAAAGCATAATAAAAGTCTTTGGAATTTCTCCAAATAGATTTTGTAATCCGTAGTTTATTACTTCTGCCTTTTCATCATCTATATCTGGCATTTCTTTTCTTATCTTTTGTGTTAAAAAGGCACAGATTTTATCGATCATTTCTCTCACCTCTTTTATAATGAGATAATATCATTATATTTTTGGAATTTTTATTATACTTTACGAAAACGCTTTTTTGATTTATGAAATTTTTTTTTGTTTTTTTGTAAAAGAAAGATTGGATTTTAAAAAATATGATTAAAAAAAGAGAGTTCTTTTTGAACCCTCTATATGTTGGTAGCGAAGATGTGATTCGAACACATGACCCTTCGGGTATGAACCGAATGCTCTAGCCAACTGAGCTACTTCGCCATATTTAATTAACGATATCTATTATAAAGGTAGTTTTACCTTTTGTCAAGATAAAAATACAAGAAATTTTAGTTTCTTGTATTTTATTCATTTTAATGTTCTTGCTCATAACCATTATTTTCTTGAATATTTTCTTGGCTTTTATTTATCTCAACTGCTTCTACTTCTGTTTCCGCTTTTTCAACTACAGTAGTTTTAGATTCTTTTCTTCTTTTTTTATCTTTATGCTCTAACATTTTTTCTAAATTTGTTATTGCTTTTTCATCTATAATATCAGCATTGGCTTTTTTCCATTCCTGATAACCTTTATCATTATTATCTTCATTTTCTATTTGTTCATCTGAAATAAAAAAATTTCTAATTGTTTCTAGCCAAGCTGTATTTCTTTCTCTAATCTTTGTCATATATAACCTTAAAGTTTCCTTTAAGTTTTCACCTCTCTTATTATTAATTAAACAAATACAATTTTATTTTAGCATAAAAAGGAAGAAAAATCAAGTATTTTTACAACTTTTGTAAACCACCTGATTTTCCTATATTATTTATTTATCTTACATATTCATTTAAAGGTCTAATTTTATAATATAAATCTCCCATTTCTTCTGTTGGCACATACCCTGATTTTGAATTTATAACATCTGGAATTCTATTAACAACGCTTCCACAAGTAAGTTCAACTGTAGCTGGTCTATTTATAATTAGAGTTGTTTCTGGTTCGCCAATTACTGTCCACTCGTTTTTATCAAAATCATCTTTTGAATATACTTTTCCTATACATTCACTCTCTATTGTTATTCCCTCTTCAGTTTCTGTAGTAACAACTGCACTCATCCCTGTTGCATCACCTGCTTTTACAGTCATTCCTAGTGTAGAAGAATAAATATCTTCATTGTGAGTTTGTGGAATTGTTTTTTGTGTTTGTGATTTAACTGTTAATCCTAATTTATCACATAACCATCCATTTACATTCCACATATAAGATGGTAAATATTTCCCTTTATTTATCAATTCTTGTCTTTCTTCATTTGATATTTTATCTACTGAAGCTACTTGTTTATCAAACTCTTCTAATGTTAAGCCTGCCCCATGTGCTTCTGCTAAAGCTATTCCATAATCTTCTACATTATAGCTTGAACTTCCCTTTATTTTCTTAATTGTTTGAGTAGAACCTGCTATAGATGAAATTAATTGTCCCCAATAGATATCTTGATATCCGCTTCCAGTAATTGTACATCCATTTTTCTTTGCTAATTCATCAATCTTTTTTGTTACTTCAGGGTTTGAATTCATTGGATAAAATGCTTCTTCACAAGTTGTAATAGCATTAATTCCAAGTTTAGCACATAACATTAAACTTTCTTCTACATCTTTAATTAGACTCATTGTAGTTATTATTGCAATATCAGGCTTTGTTTCTTTCATCATATTTTCTGCATCTTGAACAGAAACAACTTTTATCCCTTTATTCTCTGTTCCCATTATTTCTCCAATGTCTTTTCCAACCACATTAGGATTTGCATCTACTGCGCCTACAATTTCTCCACCTTTTTCGTATACATATCTCATTGTATATACACTCATTTTTCCAGTTCCATATTGAACTACTTTAACTTTTCTATCCATCAAAAACACTCCTTTCAATTTACCTAAATTATTAACAATTTTAATTTTTTTATTCAAAATAATTTTTACCTTTAGTAATTAAAAAATAAGTAATTTATTTTCGACATTTTTTGACAAAAATGGAACATTTTAAACCTGTCCCTCTTGTTCCAAAAATCCTTTTAATACATTAGCAAATCTTTTACATGCAAATGGCAAATTTTCTTCAAATGTTTTTTCGTTTTTACCGTTTGGACTGTCTGATATACTTCTTATAACTGTAAATGGTAGTTCATTTAAATATGCAACTTGAGCAATTGCTCCACATTCCATATCAACAACATCTGCATCAAATTTTGCACGTATTTTATCTTTCATCGCAACATCTGTACAGAATATATCTCCTGTTGCAACTACACCTAATTTTACTTTATATTTTTTTTCATCTAAATTTTTAATTGAATTTTGTAGTCTTAGATTTAGGTTACTATCACATTTAACATTATCTCCAACACCTGGTATATATCCTTTACTATGTCTAAATGCAGTAAAGTCGAAATCATGTTGAACTGTATGCTTACCAATTACAACATCACCTATATCTAAATCATCATTTATACTGCCAGATACACCTACATTCATAACATATTCCACATCAAAATTGTCTATTAACTTTTGTGTTGCTCTTGCAGCATTTACTTTTCCAATTCCACAATGTACTACAATGCATTTACATTTTCCTATCTTCCCGATTTTAAATATTGTTTTTCTAATTTCTTTTTCTTCTAAATCATCTAATATTTTTTCTACCGCTTCTAATTCTTGCTGCATAGCTACTACTATTCCTATATTCATTACGCTTCCCCTTCTATTTCTCCATTTTTATATAATCTTCTTTTGTCATCAAATAACTTTTTATCATCCCATTTATCCCTTCTACCTTAAAAATCTTTTCTAATTTAAAATTACTTTTTTCCAGTACTTTACTTGATGCTAAATTTTTTTCCATAACAAATCCTCTAAAATTTCCCGTTCTTATTTCTTCAAAAGCATATTCTATCATATATTTTAAAACTTCTGTATAAATACCTTTGTTCCAAAATTTTTTATTTAAATATACTGTAAATTCAAAACAATCTTCATCAAATATATCCAATTTTATTAAAAAAACACCTATAAATTCCTCTGTTTTTTTATCTATTATAGCAAATGGGTATTTATTTCCGTTTTCAAAACCGTTCAAATATTCTTGTATCATTTTTCTTGTGTCTTCGATACTTTTATGAATTGTCATATTTAAATTTTCTATTACATCCTCATCACTTAAAATATCATATACATTTTTTTCATCCTTTATATTTACTTTTCTTAGAATACACCTATCCGTCTCTATTTCTTTCATATTCTTCCTCACCTCTAGCCCAATTATATATTAAAGAATCTTTTTATTCAAGTACTTTATTTTTATAATTTATACAAATTTTTTATTAATACTTGCCACATTTTAATTTTTAGTATAATATAATAACAGTAAATTGAAAGAGATGCAAAATGATAACAAAAGAAAGGAGTAATTTATAATTAAATAAGCGCCTGGACATTTTTTATTCATTCCAAATGTATATAATGTTGACGAGGTCTAGAGTTATCGAAAAATTCGGCGGATGCTCTAGTGGCTTTAACTTAAGGTCATAATATTGATTTAAAAAGCAATAGTGATATTGTAACAAAATTCAATATAATTAAGTTTTATTTTGCGTGCTTTCAATTCCAATATTTAATTTTTAAGGAGGATTACTATGTGTGGAATTGTAGGTTACATAGGAACAAAAAAAGCAAGTCCTATTCTTATTAATGGACTTTTAAGATTGGAATATAGAGGCTATGACTCAGCTGGTATTTCAACAATCGAAAAGAATGGTCTTTCTATTATGAAAGATAAAGGAAGAGTTAAAAATTTATATAATTTAGATGGAATCGATGATTTAGAAGGAACTATAGGTATTGCTCATACAAGATGGGCAACTCACGGAAAACCTTCTAAAGAAAATTCTCATCCTCATATGGATAATTCTAAAACTTTTAGTGTTGTTCATAATGGAATTATAGAAAATTATAATGAGTTAAGAAAGTTCTTAACAGATAATGGATATACTTTTTATTCACAAACAGATACTGAAATCGTCCCAAATTTAATTCATTATTATTATAAAAAATTAGATGGAACAGATATAACAAAATTATTAAAATCAGTTCAAAGTGCATGTTTAGATTTAAAAGGAAGCTTTGCTTTAGAAATAATTTGTAAAGACTTCCCTAATAATATGATTGTAGTTAGAAAAGACAGCCCACTTGTAATTGGAAAAGGCGAAGAAGAAAATTATATTTCTTCAGATATACCAGCTATTTTATCTTTTACAAGAGAATTTTATCTTTTAGAAGATTTAGAATTTGTAATTTTATCAAAAAATGATGCTAAATTCTTTGATAAAAATTTAAATCCTGTTAATAAAAAAGTAGAAACTATTGAATGGAATGCATCAAGTGCTGAAAAAGATGGTTATGATGATTTTATGTTAAAAGAAATTTATGAACAACCAACTGCAATTAGAGAAACAATTGGTGCAAAATTAAATGAAGGTTCAAAATGTGAATTTGAAGAACTAAACTTTACTAAAGAATATTTACAAAGTATAAATAAAATATATCTTGTTGCATGTGGTACAGCAATGCATGCAGGCTTAGCTGCAAAAAACATGTTAGAAAAGATTTGTAAAATACCTACTGAAGTTGATATTGCATCAGAATTTAGATATAGAAATCCAATTATTGATGAAAAAACATTATGTATTTTCATCTCTCAATCAGGAGAAACTGCAGATACAATAGCAGCTCTTAAGCTTTCTAGAGAGAAGGGTGCTAAAACTTTAGCAATTAGTAATGTTATTGGAAGTTCTATTACAAGAGAAGCAGATTATTCTATATACACACATGCTGGTCCTGAAATTGCAGTTGCTTCAACAAAAGCATATACTTCTCAAGTAACACTTTTATCACTTTTAACTATTTATTTTGCAGAAATTCTAGAAATATCTAAAGAAGAAATATCTAATTTAAAAAATGATATAGAAAAATTACCTTCAAAAGTTGAAGAAACCTTAAAATGTGCTGAATTAATTAAACAATTTGGACATAGAATTTACCAAGAAAAAGATGTATTCTTCCTTGGAAGAGGAATTGATGAAACGGTTGCAAAAGAATCTGCATTAAAGCTAAAAGAAATTTCATATATACATGCAGATAGTTACCCAGCAGGTGAATTAAAACATGGGCCAATCGCTTTAATAGAAAATGATGTAACTGTTGTAAGTATTATGACAGATTCTAAATTAGTAGAAAAAACTGTAAGTAATATACAAGAAGTAATTACTAGAGGTGCTAAAACATTAGTTGTCACAAATCAAGCTGTTGATGATAAAATGTTTGATACTGTTATTCATATACCAGAAACAAATACTTTTGTATCACCTATTTTATCAGTAATTCCACTTCAACTACTTAGCTACTACATTTCTAAAGAAAAAGGGTTAGATGTAGATAAACCAAGGAACTTGGCTAAGTCAGTAACAGTAGAATAGTAATAATTTATAAAAAGAGTCATAGACACATTTGAAATTTATTAATAATTAATAATTTCAGATGTGTCTATTAAAATTTGTTTCATATTTTCTTAACTTACCCTATTAATAACTTCACAATTATTAAGCATACCGCTCCTGGAAGACCAAGTAGGCCTACTAATATGCTTGTAAAAACATTTAGACCAATATGAAAATTAAATCCTGCTCCTATTAAATTAATAATATAAATTGTAAGTCCTCCTAGTACTGAATTTAAAACAAGCTTTAAAACTTTCTTTAAAGGTACAATAAAAATTCTTCCAAATATAAAAATAAAACATATACAAGCTAAATAAGTAATTATATTGTTATCCATTTCTCTAACCCTTCCCTAAATCCAAATTGTTTGGAAAAGAATTGTGCTCGTAATTCCTTTTCAAAGTCTCCAAAAATAATTTCTTATTACCATTAATATGTTTTATATTGGACAAATATTACTAACCAGCCTCTTCATTATCTAGAAAAGAATATTTTTTGTCATTTATCATATCAACCTTTATTCCTCTTGCCTTTGCAAGTTTAATTAAGTAATCAAGTTTTGCTTGATTTGCTTTTATTTGATAAGTATAATAATCCACCAAATCATCTTTTGCATATTCAAAATTCATATTATTACTTTTTAATTCTTCTCTAGTTTTTATAATTGTTCTTATTAATTCAATTTCCTTTTCAATTTCTGTTTTTTTTATTAATCTAGTTTCCCTTACATATTCTTCTTGCATACCTATCCCCTTTTTTATTACAATATAATTAAAGTTCAGTAACATTTCTTTTTAGAAACTATCACAGTTAAGCAGGACAATGAAATTATAAATCACTGAACTGTAACCTATTATATTCAAAATTTGGTAAAATTATGCGAAACCCCTTGTTTTTTTCTCGATTTTATAGGATAATATATATGTATGATTTTAATTTATGAAAGGGCTATTTAAATGAAAATAATAGATAAATTTTTGAATTTTTTAAAAACAGATAGAAATACATTTGCAACTTACATACTTACATTAATAACAGTATATTTGGCAGTAGATAGAGTAGTTGAAATGTTACTTATGATATTTACAGGTGTATCTTTTTCTTACTGGGGACCAATTCAATATACATTTGCATTAGCATGTCCTGTATTTGCATATTTATTCTCAGGACCTTCAAAGTTTGCAACCTCTAAAGCAAAAAAAGTTACACTATTTTATATTTATGTTATAGGATTATATATAATAGCTATTTCAATGTTTACACAGTGGCTTAATATGGGAGTCTGGTTATTATTACTGTCAGTTCCAAATTACACTGAACTTATAACAGAATTTTCAGATTTAGTAACCCCTGCTATGATTAGTATTTCATTATATTTACCACTAGTTACTATCTTCCCTCTATTTAAATGGCTATTCTTTGGAGTTAATGATAGTAAAGATAAAGTTCGTTCTATTTGGGATTATGGTGGAATTAATCTATCTGATAAAAAAGCAGGTACTGGACCATATACAGCAGAAGTATATTTGTGTTATGATGTAGAATCAGGCAAATCAATTACAATACCAGAAAATTCTAGATACCAATCTTTATTTGTATGTGGTGGTTCTGGTTCTGGAAAAACTTCTCAAGTATACGAACCTATGATAGCAAGAGATTTGGAAAGAAAATTTTTCTATAGAGAAGTTTCAAAAGAAATGGGATTTACTGCTTTAAAAACAAGAATAGCAACTTTAAATGCCCCTTATGATAATGATTATTTAAATAAAAACTTTAATTTAAACATGCTTACCCCTGCTGATGATAAAACATCTATTTTTAAAGCATATATGAAAAAAATGATATTAAGTACATTTGGAAATGAAATAACATATAAAGATTTGGGATTAACATTAATGGCTCCAGATTATGAAGTAATTAGTCATATGACAGATGTATGTAATAACTTTGGACTTAGCTATAATTTAATAGACCCACAAAATTCTAATTCTATAGGATTAAATCCATTTGTATATGATGATTCTTCTAAAATCGCTATAAGTATTTCATCTGTATTAAAAGCAATGTATAATACATCTCATAGTGATGTTGATGAAGCATATAAAGAAGATATAGTAATGCAAGCAATTGAAAACTTAGCAATTCTTTTAAAAGAAATGTATCCAAGAATGAATGATGGCAAACTTCCTAATATGGAAGATATGTTGAAAATGTTTACTAACTTTGAATTAATTGAAAAAATGTGTGAAATATTAGCACATAATGAAGAATTAAAAGAAAAATACAGTATACAATTAGCATATTTTAGAAAGAACTTTTATCAAAATGCTCCAGGAAAATCTAATATTGAAAAATATTTATATACAGTAATTAGCCAATTAGATAATTTACTTAGAATCCCTGGAATAAAAGGTATTTTATGTAATAGAATTAATAACTTGAATTTTGACGAAATGTTATCAAATGCAAATGTAACATTTATATGTACAAGACGTGGAGACTTAGGTGCTGCAGGGCACAAAGCATTTGGTTTATTCTTCCTTATTGCTATGCAAAATGCAGTATTAAGAAGACCAGGTATAGAAGACTCAAGAATACCTCATTTCTTATATATCGATGAATTTTCTGATTTTATTTGTAAAGATACAGAAGCAATGTTTACAATGTATAGAAAATATAAAGTTGGAAATATAATATCTGTACAAAGTTTACAACAACTTGAAACGTCTCACCTAAGGGAAAACTATAAAAATACAATTTTATCTAACTGTGCTAATAAAATTTATACAGGAAATGGTGTTGTAGATGAATTAGAATGGTGGTCTAATGAATTTGGAACAAGAAGAGAATGGGTTTATTCAAACTCTATGGATATGAAGAAAATGGAATATGATCCGAAATATGGTGGTGTAAAATTTGATTACGTTAAATTCTTTAAAGCTGGTAAACTTCAAACTATGGCTGCCAAAAATTGTGCATTTAAAATTAAGGGATCAAATGGAAAACCTATTGTTGGTGAGGGTAGATTTGGATATTTGGAATCTAAATATAAAGAACCACATAAAACAAAATCTTTTGATTTTGGTAAATATTCTGATGGAGTTACAACATATGCAGAAGATGACGATTCTTCGAAAAAGAAATTTGATTATAAAAATATTGATTTCAAAGATGAAAGAAATGAAATTGATCCTATACAAACAGATACAACAGACTCTAAATATTTATTTAATAACTCAGATGCAATAGTTGTTAATTTAAAGAAAAAGAAACAATAAACAAAATTACTATTCATAAAAAAATAAGGAATGAATTCTGTATTGAACAGAATTCATTCCTTTTAAGTTAATTTTAATTCTTTATAATTATATTAAGCTTAATATTTATAACAAAAAGAATAGTTTCTTTTATTCTCCCCTCTATTATATTATTATAATGTTGCTCCTATTATTCCTGCATCATTTCCTAAAACTGCAGTTCTAATAACAAAATCCTTTCTTTCAGCTTTTACTGGATTTTCCATTCTAACTTTTTCTCTTAATTTTTCTAAAAACACATCCTCAAAATGAATAAAGCTTCCTCCAATACCAATTATTTGTGGCTCAAATATATTTATTAGATTTACTAATCCTAAACTTAAATTGTCGATAAAGTCGTCTATTGTATTTTGTATTTCTTCATAATCTTTATCCCCAGGTTTTGAGTCTCTTATTATTTTTAGAAGTTCTTCTCCTCTCGTTGTATCATCTACGCCTAATACATTTCTTAAATTATTCTTAAATACTTTCATTGATGCGTATCTTTCAAAGCATCCTTTTCTTCCACAGGTACACTCAATTCCATCTTTTTGTATTACCATATGTCCAAATTCATATCCTGGTATATTTCCTGCTGTAAGTAATTTTCCATCTATAAAAGCTGCTCCTCCTATTCCTGTTCCGAGTGTTAGAAATATACTTCTATCATATCCTTTTAAAACTCCATATGTATTTTCTGCTATTGCAGCACATTTAGCATCATTTCTAATTGTAATTGGTAAATCTATTTTTTCTTGTATTTTATCTTTAAGATTATAGTTTTTTATCCCCACATTTCCAGATGATAAAACAACACCATCTATAGCAGTCCCTGGCATTGCTATTCCTATTGACTGAATTTTATACTTTTTCATAAATTCTAAAGAATTTGAAACTATGTATTCTTCAATCGACTTCTTTATATTTTTCTTTTCCACTACTGTTAATCTTTTTTCTATCTTTTCCACAATTTTCCCATTTTTGTCTACAATTCCAATTCCTATGTGGCTTCCTCCAATATCAATTCCAATTTTCATTATAATCTACCTCACTTTATTATTTTAAAAAATGGAAACCTCTAGCACATCTAAAGATTTCCATTTGTTTAAAAAATTCGTTTTTAAATTTATACTCCATATGCTGAGAATAAGAAATTTCCCATATAAACTTGGATACATGGAACTAATACAACTAGTACGAAGAATATTAATACTACACCAACTATAGCATAAACAACTTGTGGTAAAGCTTTCATTACTTTTTGCATGATATTATCTATATCTATTTCCATATATTCAACTAATTTTTCCATCATTTCTGTTAAGTCAGTTTGCATACCTATTTTTAACATTTCTGTTATCATAGGACTTGCTAATCCAGATTTTTCAAATGGTTCTATCCAAGATGAACCAGTAATAATATTATTTATAGATGTTTCTATTATTGAAAGCATAACATAGTTTTGCACTACGTTTTTACTTACATCTAATGCTTCTTGGATTCTCATTCCATTTTTTAAATTAAGAAGCATTGCTTTCATTAATCTTGAAAAATCTAATGCAAATATTAATTTTCCAAATATAGGCATTTTATATTTAAAGTAGTGAAAGTTATACTTTCCTCTAGGTGTGTTAATATAGAATATAACTGCAGCCACCGTTGCTATTACAATTGTGACCGGTATATACCAGTGTGCAATCAGACCATTTAAGAAATCTGCAAACCATAAAGTAACAGCAGGCAATGTATCTTGTGTTCCTAATTCATCAAATACTCCTTGTATTGCTGGTATTGCAACTAATGTTCCAACAAATAACATTACTAGTAATAATATAAATTGAGCTATGTTTGGTATTAATATAGATTTTATTTTTCTATTTAATTTATCTGTATCGTCTAAATACTTAACAGCTTGCTCTAATGAATTTGTTAAAGAACCTGATAACTCTCCAACTTTTATCATATTTATATAAATGTAGGGAAATATATTAGAATAATATTCCATTGTAGTATACATATTTTCACCATTTTCAACACCTGCTAATATATCTTCTAATACACCTCTAAAAGATAAGTTTTCTGTACTTTCTATTAATGTGTTTAAGGCATGTATGTTGTTAAAGTTTGCTTTTTTTAATAGATAAAAGTTTTGTGTAAACACCATTATATCTCTATTAGTTATTTTTTCTGACCTTGCAAAATATAGATTGATTTGTTCTTTTGCAGTTAATGTCTTTTTCTTTTCTCCACCTAATTGAGTGGTATTTACATTTTTCATTATTTCTTGAATATCAGTAATATTCTTTTTTCTTTTCTGTTGAGCTTTTTTATTTCTATAAGCTAATTGTTCAATAGCTATTGGTAGCAAATCATTTGTTTTTAATGTTTTTATAAGTGATTGTCTACTATTTGCTTCTACTCTATTTCTTACAATTTGGCCTTGCTTTGTCATAGCTCTATACATATAGGTAGGCATTTATTTTCCTCCTTCCACTTAAATTAAATATACTAGTTATTTCCTTTTTTTATTTTTAATTGCATTATTGTTCTATTTAATATTTCAATATTTTTTTCTTCTATTTGAGCTTTAGCTTGGTCTAATGTTATTCTATCATCAACGAATAGGTGTGCTAAAGAATTTATTAAACCAATGCTTCCTTTTTCTGCATTACTTTGTATTGCATCTTCAATTTCAGATACACTTAATTTTTCTTTTCTTATTATACCAGCAACTATGTTGTCTACAACCATTACTTCTGGAACCAACACTAATTTTCCATCTGTTCCTTTTAATAATCTTTGAGAAACTACAAGTTTTAATAATGCTGATAATAGGTATTTTATAGATTCTTGATCCCTTACTTCATAGAAGTTTATCATTCTGTCTATTGTTTCTGCACATGATTTTGTATGAAGTGTTCCTATAACTAAGTGACCAGATTCTGCCATTTCAATTGCAGCTTCCATTGTTACTTTGTCACGAATCTCTCCTATTACTAATATATCACAATCCTCTCTTAAAGAGTTTTTTACACCATCACTAAATGTTAAACTATCTTTTCCTTGTCCAATTTCTTTTTGAACAATTAAAGATTTTTTAGAGTGATGCTTATACTCTATTGGGTTCTCAAGTGTTAATATTTTTTTATTTTGATTTTCATTTATATAATCTACTAATGAGTTTAGAGTTGTACTTTTACCAGAGTTTGTTTTTCCTGTTACTAATATCAATCCTTGTGGTTGATATGTCATTCTTCTAACAATATCAGGAACTCCTAAAGATTCATATGGTGGTAAATCATTTTTTATCAATCTCATTGTACATACTGGAACATCGTCTGATAAAGAAATATTTACTCTTAAACGAATGTCTTTATGCACATATGACATATCTAATTTTCTAGTTTTTTCAAATA
>Ga0326511_10001810_pt1 | contig 17549 bp, 19 predicted proteins | sample 0_2496_0518_D_FD_203701 | JGI IMG/M metagenome (GOLD analysis project Ga0326511, IMG submission 203701) | Bovine rumen microbial communities from UC Davis, California, United States - 0_2496_0518 | ecosystem: Host-associated > Mammals > Digestive system > Stomach > Rumen | place: USA...
ATGGCAATTATTGACTTGCTCTCTATTCTTCCTGTCTTCAATTTACTAAATCCTACCTTCAAAGTTGTACGAGTCTCCCGGTTACTTAAAATATTACGGATATTTAAGATTGTCAGATACTTCAAGCCCCTTGAGATTATCCTGGCTGTTGTGCGTAAGCAAAGTAATATCCTGCTGACGGTTTTGTCGTTAGCCTTATTTTATATCTTCTTTACGGCACTCATCATGTTCAACGCGGAAGAGGATCTCAACCCTGAGACAGGAGAGTACCTATTCAAGAATTTCTTCGATGCCTTCTATTGGGCTGCCTGTACATTAACAACCGTCGGATATGGAGACCTGTATCCTATTTCCACTATAGGAAGGGTCATCAGTATCATATCCTCCATGATCGGCATTGCTATTATCGCCTTGCCATCTGGTATTATCACGGCAGGTTACATGGATGAGTTAAGAAACAGGAAGAAAGACAAGCATAAGAATAATAAGGAAACAGAGGGTGATAAGAAATAAGTTTGTACCCACCAATTATTCAATCAAATTGGAGTGACACCGTCTGAGTATATCAAGAAACGGGAGTAGTTCTGCGTTTTACCAACTCTATCGCTTCCTTGCCTGTCAGGTGCTCAATGTCAAGACGGATGGCGAGCATACGGCTGAGACCGTGTTCCAGCTCTTTCTGTAGTGCCTCTTCTTGATGGGGATTGTATTTGTTGCCAAGGATTCTGGCGATGGCAAGTTTCTCCTCCTCATCTTCAACGATATGGATTCTGCCAAAGGCAATCACACTACGGAAATAGGTGGTGTACTCGGCTGGCTTCACGTTATCCTGGTCAATGACACAGAACGATGCCTTGTCACACGCCCTGATGGCATCCACCTTGTGACCAGCCAGGGCACTGTGGAAATATAGTTTCCCGTCATCATAGACATAGCTGATGGGGACAGCATACGGATAGCCTCCATCCCCCAGCAGAGCCAAAGTGCCGGAAGTTGCCTTTCTCAGGATGCCAATACTCTCTTCGTCTGAAAGCTGCTGGCGCTGACGTCTCATCTTTCTGAATTCCTGTATACTCATTTTACGATTCAATGTACTTTGTTGCAAAGTTAGTCAATTCTGATTAATTCACGCAAATAATTCCATCATTTTCTTTCATTCCTCCATCTTTTTTCGTAACTTTGATGTCTTCGTCATCGAACTTACTCTGTCTCGGCAAAAAAATGAATAAATTCTTTTGTTTTGCTCTCGACTTTTCGTAACTTTGTAAGAATTTGCTGGATTTCTTTAAATAAAGGCAGTCTGGGGAATTGAAGAAAAAGCGGGTTACGAATTGGAGACCGTACTCAATTCCACGTTCTGCTATAAATTGCTATCAATGAGCACCCGATGAAGAGCCACCAGCCGTTTTATGACTCATCATCGGGTGCAAAGTTACGAATAAGTGAGCAAAACACCAAATTTATTTGAGTATTTTCGAACGTGAGTAACTTCGAGACCTCGTCTCAAAGGTAATCATTCCTTTTGAATTACCAAAATCATTAATTGTTTTTTTACTTTATAATTTCTAGATTTATTTCTGTTTTGAACTCCCTCACATAGATGCTTTGGTAACTATTCTAACTTTTTAATCCTTTGACAAAGTTCAATAGAGTCGACTTTCAGGTTCCAGTGATTTAGAAGAACTTCCTTATTGAGGATAATCCACTGATACACTTTTTTCATTTCATCATCAGGTAGGATGCCTTCATCTGCTTTTGAGCATTGTGGAGTATCCTTTATCAGCACATGAACAATCCTTTTGTTTTCCCACCACACATTAGATCCATCTACATAGATCTCTATCCGAGGGTGGCCCAATAAAAATTTCTCACCAATTCCTATCGGTCTCAATAACCCCGTGTATTTAGGCTGTAGAGATGTCAGGTAGAAACCTCTTTCTATACAGGTACTCATTTACATGTTTTTTATATTGATTCTATATCTTCAAAATCAGTGTCAGGGTATAGTAAAGTCCCAATGAGGTAGATTCCTACAAAACATAAAACTGTTAGGACAATATATTTGATCTTCATAAATCTATTTTTGGAGGTTGGCAAAGAGATCTTTTGTAGGCTTCTAGTATATAAATCCTATTTTGTTCGTTCTCGAATTTCGAATAATTTCATTGTCACAATAAGACCTAACGCTTGAAATATCTTGATAGTGTCCATAGAGGATACTGTCAACAATCTGTTTTCGTGCAATGTTCTCGATTTGACCACCACTGAAATCATAGCTCTCGGCAAGACTTCTTGCTTCTTCACTACTAAGAGATGGTAACATGACGTTCCAAATATGTTTTCTGGTGTCCACCGTCGGTTTGTCAAAACAAATTTTATAAAGGAAACGACGTTCGAATGCAGAATCCATATTACTTGTGAGGTTGGTTGTGGCAATCATTATCCCAGAGAGATTTTCCATAGCCTGAAGAATAATATTCTGACAGGCATTCTCCATCTTGTCTGCAGCTGCATTGGTATTGCTTGAACGTTTGTTGATAATGGCATCTGCCTCGTTGAATAGTAGAATTGGGCAGATGTCATACTTCTTGACCATTGCCTCGTATTTACAGAATAATTCTTGAATCTTCTTCTCACTCTCGCCAACCCATTTTGATTTCATTTCGGATATGTTGACTTGAAAGATTGGTCGTCCTGTTCTGCGACTCAGCTGTAACACGGTTTCTGTCTTGCCTGTACCAGGGGAGCCATAGAAGAGACAAGTGAAACCTGTACGCATATTTGCTTCTTTAAGACGCAGCTGAACATCCTTGAACCTATCTACAGACAGTAGTTTGGTCAAGCGTTCTATCTCTTCTGTTTCACGTTCATTATAGAACATACGCTTTTCCGCTATGGCATCTGGCATAAGTAATAAGCTGCTTATGATTTCTTCCTTTGTATCTATGTGTTCCTTAAGTTCTACAAGTGAAGTTTCCATAATTTTATCTGTAAGACAGAATTTGTCTGGTTCAACCATGCCATTGACGGTGTAGTTTTCCATCCACCCATTTTTCATCAATATACAAGTGTTGGCATTTAGAACGAAGACAAAAGACTTTATTCCTGATTCTTCAGGGAGGATTCGTATAATCTCCGAAGACGAAATATATTCAGAATTGTTTTCAACCTTATCCTTTACTGTGATAAGAATCACCATCACAGCAAGGTCGTTCAGCTCAGACGTAAGCAAGTCTTTTGAGAATGTCAGATGCCTTGTTGACTCCAAGAGCCGTCTGACGCCTTTGACTATAACATCGTAAAGTTCATCGTCACGTTTAAGCATCTCAATCCATTTGCTAATCTTTGTATACACATCGTATGCTGTGTAGTCTTCATATTTCTTGGGGGTGTATGGGGTATTGTCTATGACAGCCTTCATAAACTCATCACGGATGCGGTATTCTAAGGAGCATCTTGACATACTCCATTGCACGAAATGCCTATAATGTAAATCATCCAGTTCTTCTCTGTGTATACGAAATCTGATTGGTGAACATTTCGTATAACTTGCCATATCTTTCAGAGATTTAGATTCATCGCTATTTGCGAGTATGGCCAGCATTATCGATTGAAAATGGGTAACGTTCAGTTCCTTGCGGACAATGTTGATAGCGTCATCGCACATATCGAAGAACTCTGGTGAAAGTTTACTATCGCAAGATTCTTCATATATCTTCTCAAAAGCAGATGCCAGAGTAAGTTTCTCTTGTTTCTTCTTTGTTGTCTTCTTTTCTTCCTTTGCCATAGTCATTTTGTTTGTGAAATCTGTTTTATTCTATGTGTTGTGCTAATAATCCAATCTTATTTGATTGGCGAATCTTTCTGAGAGCCTTTTCACGTATCTGACGGACACGTTCTCTTGACATACCAAGTGAGCAACCAATCTCATCAATTCCTTCCTCTTTACAATCAATGCCGAAGCTACGCATCAGAATTTCCCTTTCCTTGGCAGAAAGAATCTGGTTGAGCATAGCTACCATATCGTGATGTAGAGACTCCTTGTCTAAGGAATCGTCAGTATTGGAACCAGAAGAGACAAGGTCACCAACGGATGTTTCTGTATCTTCAGAGAGAGGTGCATCCATAGACAACGTTTTGTCGGTTTGCTCAATGAGCATGCTTGCCTTGTTCTCGCTGATACCAGCTAACTCTGCAAACTCTGCTATAGTTGGTTTTCTTTGTTCTGTCTGCATCGTCTCATTTAATAGGATAGAGTACATATTGAGAAGTGCCTGTTGGTTAAGAGGCAACCTGATGATTCTACCATTCTCACAAATCGCAGAAGTAATAGACTGACGAATCCACCATACAGCATACGATATGAACTTGAATCCTCGTGTGTCATCAAAACGCTCTGCCGCCTTGATTAGACCAATGTTTCCCTCGGAGATCAGGTCAGACAGGTCCATGTTGTGCTGATGATACTGGTTGGCTACGGAGATGACAAAGCGAAGGTTGGCTTCTATAAGTCTTTGACGTGCCTTGTCTGCCTCCTTACCGCCTTGTTTAATTTTTTGTGCGAGAATCACCTCTTCGTCTACTGTTGCCATTGGGTAACGACTTACTTCCTTGAGATAATTATTTACTGAAATATTGCTTCGTTCGGTAATGTTCTTGGTACTTTTGAATTGTCTCATTAGTTGCTGTTTATTTTGTTTATTCAGAAGATAGAAAAACTTTATTGCTTGAGCTCTCTTTTAATTACTATTCTTAGATTCTTCAGTTTGAGTAGAGGCTGACCAAGATATGACGAAATCTCGTAGCCATTTACCTTCATCCAATTAACCGCTTGGTTTCTAATTTCGTTGTCATAGGCGATTGTCACTTGTAGAGGCTGCTGTGCCGTGAATATACCAGGAACATAGGTGGTGCTGTCCGGTTGAGCTGTGGTGATACCGAGAATAAAAGGCACGAGGGTACCATTCAGGGAGCACTTGTCCGCCTCCTGCTCGAAGCCCAGTTCTTTCTGTATTCCTTCTACTATCTTCGCCAAGTCGAGCAAGGCATCCGTTAGGTCGTTTTGACAGATGGCATCCAGTTCTGCGGTCAAATTCTGTTCCATCCCCATAATGTCGATACCTTTTTGTTTTCTTGTGAATTCCACTTGAAAACGGAATGATTCATTCTTTGCTCGTGCAGCCAATTGCGCCTTGCGTTTCTGATCTTTGTTCTTACTCATAATTATTATAGTTACATTTAGTTAAGAGGAATAGCCCTCCATATTATATATCTTTATACGAACGAAAAGGCACAAAAAACGGCATTTTTGCAGGTAGATATGCAAAAACGCCGCAGAAGATTATAGAAAAAATAACGCTATTTGCTATTTATCGCATAAACTCGAACACTTAACCTACTTGATTACGACATCTATTCCTCCAATAGCTTCATGTGGGGTTGCTGTAAGAACCTTGTCTTTAAGTTCTTGAGAAATGGGGAGAGAGCGGAAGTCGGATTCTGCATCGCGATGGATGGGGATAATGGCATAGCGGGGATTCACCTTCCCACAAACAGCAGCCAAAGCCTCTTTCGAAGCATGACCAGAGGTATGAAGGTATTCTATGTGCCAATCCCTGCTGTGAATGAAATCGTATGTTCGTTGTTGAAAGGCTTTGTGTTCCTTCAGGACATATCCACGAAATTGTGAATAGATGAGGCAGGTCCTTTCTGGGTTCATCAGCGGATATAGCTCGTCTATCATTTTACGAATCTGGTAGTTATTCCTGATTAGCATCGTAATACCATTTCGAGGGAGATTCTTCTGTATTTCTTCCTTATGCTTATTGTAATAGAGTTGACCTCCAAAACGATAACGCCATCCTTTAGGGTCAGAACCTAATGTTTCGCTAATAGTCTTCATTTGCATCCACTGATAGCCATCAACCACAAAAGGTCTGCCTTTGAATTCCTTGTTGGCATTGTAGAACGAGGAAATACGGTCGGCATCCATAGAACTGCACATCACAAAGACATTATCGTATCTTTTCATCAGCTCAATAGCACTCTTCATCAGTTCTTCTTCCGATTGCACCCTACTGTCATTACGGCTCAGCATAGTACCTTCTGTTATGAGAACATCTATCTTGCGACGAGTGATATATGTGGCGATTGTCGGCAACAATCCCTTGCCGCGATAGCCATGATCGCGGAAATCACCTGTGTGCAATACAGTATGGTGGTCACATTCTATCACAAACATATAGGCATCAGCAGCAGAATGACTTACAAAATAAGGGGTCACCCGAATGTCACCAATTTCGATTGTTATTTTAGCATCATATTCGTGGAAATTCTCTATCGCATCAATACTCTTCCGCAAAGCCTCTTCTCGCTCTCCTTTTGCATTAAAGACCTGTTGTCCCTTTAGAACTAACATCATTGCTTTGCTGGCTTTCCCGATGTATTGCGGAATCCCAGCTTCCATCACTTTGGCTTCAAAACTCAAGTGGTCACCATGAGGATGGGTATAGAACACAGCATCTACCCCTCTCAGCAGTTCATCCAGATTCTCGGGCTTATCATAGACATCCTCAGAAGGGTTATCGCCCTCAGGCAGGTTGTGCCCAAGGTCGATAAGTATCTTTGTTCCTATCTCAGACTTTATCTCTGTGATACAGCCACCAATTTGGTGTGAGCCGCGATGAATAGTGATGGTCATAAGCGTTCTTTTATTACAAATTGCTCTTTATCAACGATCCATCATCTTTGCATGTGTATATTTCCATATTAGGAAGGAATCGTTTTCTAACAAAATGAAAACGGTCACATATGGTAGGTGACAAGCCCTTTTCTTCGCCAATTATTACACAGGTGTGTATTTTACCAGACAATTTTTGAGGAAATGATTTCCCCTTTGGAATATTGATAATACCTAATTCAACTTTTTGTTGTACCATCTTTATAATATTGACTGATATGTCCTTGTTTTCATTTAGGAGTTTATGGAATTGATCGTTATAGAACCTAACTTGAATGGGGGATAAAGACGTTTTCTGAGGGTCATCTTGTTTCAGTTCCATAATGATGATATCGCCATCCCATGTTATTGCCAAGAAATCGAATTCTCCGTAGTTGGAATGAATATCTTGGGGCAGGCTTCCATTATAGTCCTTCTTCAAATCCAAAATCAAATCCTTTATGTTCGATATGATATCATCGTTCCATGCTGTTTTAGTGGCCTCATCTTTGAATCCAACGACCATTTCTTTGTCAATGATAATGAAATCATCTTCAGTCTTTGTGTTAAAGGTGTATCTACGCCCGATAAGATTTTGATAAAAACCTTCCTTTTTGCCTTTGTCTGATTCGTAATAGCGTTTTAAATTAGGAGCCTCTCTTATGTTGCTTAGATACTTTACAAAATTATCCTCTGTTGGATGTACAAAGAAATCTGTTGGAGCGATTTCTTTATAAGCATTAGCAGCATCCATTTTATAGCTGTTCCGGCGAGATACAAAAGTTAAGACTCTGCCGGTTCCTCTATATACAGAGAACCAAGACCGTCCTTGTTTGGGGTCATGTCCTGTTTGGAAGTCGAGTTCAGGAGTCTTTTTCACGAATTTGATGAGCCAAGGATAATCACTAAGAACTTTTGAAATGAAAGAGTCATCCATCGTTCTGTCATAATAAGTGATGAAATTTGTTTTTTTCATATTGCCTATTTATAAAAGTTAAACATTCCGTAAATTCTTTTCTTCATCTCTTCTCTCAACTCCTGCGGCTCCAACACTTCAACTTTATCTCCCATTGCGAGCAGCTGGCTGACCAATTCTGGCGTTATACATAGCTTATAGGTAAACTCGGCAAATTCACCATGCTTGGATTTACCTTCCGATTGGCTTTTGTGGAGCGGAGTAGAGCGAAGATAATCTGCCAGAATGCCGTAGGTGAGGATTTTGACTTTTGTGACGGGCAGGTCGTTATTCACAAAGATGCCGATAACATTGGCAAAGTACTTCCTCGCATCGAAATCTTCAGGCAAGGTAAAACTTTTCGTAAGCACTTTCAGCGCAAGTATGCGGTCAAGGGCTATTGTGCGCAACCCATCTTTTTCTTTAATAAATCCCAATAGATACCAACGTCGATTGAAGACTTTTAAAGCGTATGGCTGAATATGTAACGTCTGCAGATGCTCTTCCTGCTCACTTTCATAACGCTGGTAGTCAATCCGTAGCTCCATATTCTTTTGCATCGCCTCAATGATAGCATCCAAGAACGCTGTGCCTAATGGAATCTCTTCCAACAAGATTCTGTCCTTCATGCTATTGAAAGTCACAAAGTCCTGCGGGATGCTGTACTTGCGCAACAACCACTTCTCCAATTTTTTCTCCTCCAAGACCTCTGGGTTCTTGACATAATATACATTACCATGTGAACGGTCGCATACTATCTCTACACCGAACATCTCCTTGATACCCTTGCGATGTTCGTGGAAAGTGCGTAGGGGGATAGGTTGCCCGTCGCTGGCTGGGCAATCCTTCCATAACATATTAATCTCATCGATTGTTAAGGGATGACTGGTCAGCAGCGTGTCGAGGAGCCAGATGTATTTATTGTATGTTTTGCTAATCATTTGTATGCAGGAGTATTATGACATTACTATCTATTCATTAAAAATACATGGCAAAGATAAGCATTTATTTCGAATAATGAATGAAAACTCCGCTTTAATGCTTCTTTTTAATATAAAAAGAGGTGGATGAAAATAAAAATACCGCATAGGGGGGTAGCCTAATACCCCCTGCTTGCAGGGAGTGCCACAATTGTGGTAGCCTAATACCACCAATGCGGATTGATGCCACAATAGGGGTAGCCTACTACCCCTTTATGGCTTCCATGCCGCAATGGGAGTTGCCGCACACCAAGGTTGAGCAAGCTCATCGGACAGTAAGCTTGTAGAACAAGGACATTCGTTCAAACGTTAAAAACCAAGAACTTTTTTCGACGGTGTACCATTCGAATATATTGATGTACCTTTGCCCGCAGATTCACAAAAATAAAATTTGACTATGGAGGTTATATCAATAGAACGCAGTACCTACGAGGAACTGTTGACGAGCTTCAACAGCTTCGTCTCACAAATGAAGGCAATGGCTAGTAGAGGTACAGATAAGCGGCTTGGCGAGTGGCTCGACAACCAGGACGTGTGTCAGATACTGAACATCAGCCCACGAACGTTACAGACGCTACGCCAGAACGGGACGTTGGCTTATTCTCAAATCGAGCATAAGACTTACTATAAGCCAGAGGATGTAGAACGCATCATTCCGCTTATAGAGGTTAGAAAGAAAGATGTCCATTCGTATAGATGTCATCAACGGAAGGGAGGTGGTATATGAATGAGCTGATAATGCCGCATAATGCAGGTGTGAAACGAGTGTTGGATAGTATGAAAGAAGTGCTGGCATTGTACAAGAATGTCGCAGGTAACTATCGTCCATTGCTTGATGGTGAGCGATATCTGACAGATAGGGAGGTAGCTGAAATTCTGAAAGTCAGTAGACGAACGCTACAAGAGTATCGCAATGACGGAGTGCTACCTTATATTCTATTAGGTGGGAAAGTGCTGTATCGTGAGAGTGATCTGGAAAAGGTCTTGGAATCATGTTATCATCCGGCTCGTTAACCAAAGGGAAAAAGAGAAAGTACCAATAAGTCCGCAGCATGAATAATAACGCAGAAAGGCGAATGACAGACTATCGCTAATCATTCGTCTTTCTGCTTTGAAGTTTTTGAGCCCCACCCATTATATCGTCTTAATGTCCTTGAAGGAAGCATTGAGCTTGTCACCCAGCATCGTCAGGTCGTTATTAAGTTTCTGGCTTGTTATCTTGGCATATATCTGTGTTGTAACGATGTTCGTGTGTCCCAATACGCGGCTTACACTCTCGATGGGCATTCCCTTTGAAAGCGCCAACGTAGCGAATGAGTGCCTGCCACAGTGGTAGCTTATCTGCTTCTCAATCCCACAGGCCTCCATGACCTTCTTCAATTTCTTGCACATCGACCAGTAGTTCATTTTGCCGAACACCAGTTTGTCTTCCTGTAGGTGCTTGTAGCGGTCGATAATCTGCAAGGGTACATCCATCAGTTTTACTTGATAGGGGATGCCTGTCTTATGTCGATGGCCGATTATCCACTTGTCACCGTTGATATCTACTATGTTGTCCGTAGTCAGTTCCTTCACGTCGATGAACGACAGAGCGGTGAAGCAGACAAAGACGAAGATGTCGCGAACGAAAGCCAGGTTGTCATCCTCAAACTCATGCGTCACGACGGATTTCAGTTCGCCTTCGGTCAGGAACTCCCTTTCCTTGCAGTTAGGACTGATATGGAACTGCGCAAATGGGTTACGGGGAATCTTGCCGTTATAGTGAGCCCTCAGCACGACACCCTTCAACCACATGCAACGTTGCCAGATAGTGGCATTGGCCAGTCCTCGGTCTGTGCTGAGATAAACGGAAAAGTCCTTGATAAACTCCGGTGTCAGTTCTAACATTGACATGTCCGTGCGACGATAATGCGACTGGATAAACTCGGCCACATCCTTTCGTGAGCGCTCCATGGCCCACAAGGTACTGGCAACTCTGTCCTTTCCCACGCGCTTTTTCTGATTGGCAATGTCCTTGTCGAAAGCATTTAGCAGCGTCTCATATTCGCTACCAAATCCCTGATAGGAATTGCGCACCATCTCTGCCGTCACGAAAGCCTCGCGGTCTGATAAATGCTGGTAGTGCTTGATGATCTGCGCCTTGATGTTATCCAACTCACGGTTAATCTGCAAAGCCTCCTTGCTTCGACCCTTGGCACAATTACCCTTTACGTCCCACATATCAAGTGGGATGGACTTCTTACAACTGAACTGGCTCTGAGTGCCGTTAATCGTCACCCTGCCCATTACAGGCACCATACCATTCTTCTCCTTACTCTTGTTCACATAGAACAGAATGTTAAAAGTACTTCTCATGTTTCTTACTCCTTTTTTAATTTTGGCTGCAAAACTACTATTTCTTTAGGCATCCATCGCTATGCAAAATGTAGCAGTTTGAGGAATAAGAAACTTGTGAAGAAAGGGTGGTGAAAGATGCGCCAATCTGCCCAGATTTGCGTTGTCGTTTTAGGAGGTTTTACCTGTCTCAGAAGCCAATCTTGGGGTTACGATTTGGCAACCTAACTCCTTCACGAATCCTCCCCAATTTGCTTTTAACCCCAAATTTAACTTCTTTGTTCTTCCCTGTCTTGCCTTTATTTTAGGCCGAATTGCGTTAATTCTCCAAAATCCGTTGTTCTTTACAAGCTTTTTTTGTAACTTTGCAAAAGCATCTTCAAAATAAGAGATTATGGTGTTCGAAAAGGCTCATGAGGTGGAGAACATCGTGTTGCCACCGAATTGGTAATAACAATATTATTTACTTATATAGAACAAAGATGAAAAAGATGTATCTATGGATGCTGGCTGCCATCCTGACTAGTGGTTCTGTGCTGGCAGCGTGCAACAACAATGACGACAAAGACAACAAAACGACGGTAGACGTGACGGTGCTCACGGAGTGGCAGGCAGGAAAGACGGTCTCAAATGAAGTTGTGGAAGCCTACGGAGGTGTTGACAAGTGCTTCGCTGCGGAGCCTATCCCCGATGGTGTATGGGCGAGGATGCAGGGAAAGACTTATAAGGAGAATCCGCACATCGGGCGTGGTGACCTGCGCCATATCCGTGCACTGCATTGGGACTATGACCATCAGATGCATGTTGGTGAGATGATCTGTAACAAGGAGATTGCTGACCGCGTGACACGTATCCTGCGTCAACTCTTCGATGCGAAATACCCCATCCAGCGGATGCTGCTGCCCGATGTCTATGGCGCTGATGACGAGACACAGATGCGTGACAACAACACGTCGTGTTTCTGCTACCGCGTCGTCGCTGGCTCCACCAAGCTCTCAAAACATGCCCGTGGACTGGCTGTGGACATCAACACACTCTATAATCCCTACTACAAGGACAGAGCTGACGGCACCCGCTTCATCCAGCCTGCCACGGCAGCTGAGTACTGTGACCGCACGAAGTCATTCTCCTATAAGATAGACCATAACGACCTCTGTTTTAAGCTCTTCACCGAGGCAGGCTTTGAGTGGGGTGGTGACTGGAAAACGTGTAAGGACTTCCAGCATTTTGAACTGAGGGAGTAGCGAGAGCAGAGCCAAACTCGTTTGAGCTCTGCCGAGTCACGACCGAAGTCGAACGAAGTTCAACTTATCGAATAAGCGAGAGCAGAGCGATGCTATAAAATAGAATTAAGATGATGAAAAAAGTAATTAACACCAGTGCAGCACCTGCTGCCATCGGTCCGTACAGTCAGGCCATTCAAGTAGGGAATCTCGTATATACATCAGGACAGATTCCCATCGACCCAGCAACAGGCTCATTCGTTGAGGGCGGCATCAAGGAGCAGACCCGCCAGTCGCTGAATAACGTGAAGGCGATTCTGCGTGAGGCAGGTCTCAGCATGAGTGATGTCGTCAAGACCACCGTGTTCATGGCAGACATGAATGACTTTGCTGCCATGAACGAAGTGTATGCGGAGTTCTTTGTTGAGTCCTATCCTGCACGTTCAGCAGTAGCCGTCAAGACACTGCCGAAGGGTGCGTTGGTGGAGATAGAAGTGGTTGCTTTCAAAAACATGTAACCATATAACATGATGTGGCTCAAATGCCGATGTACAAAGGGATTGAAGTATGTTATATGTTGCCCAAACATGTAACATACATATAACATACTTATAACATAACTTATGCACTCTTGACCGGAATCACCAGATAATGGGGACGATTATTGTACGACAGGTGTTCAATTCCAAGTTCTTTCATGGCGAGCCCCAGATGTATCTTGGTGCTGCGGTCACTTTTGACGGAAGGATACTCCGCTTGGATGATTTGTAAGATCTGTCTGCTGCTGAGTTTTTGGGCATTCTCACGCTCTCCCGGTTTTCTGAAACATGTCCTTACTATCTCGGCAATGTCTTTCTGCTCCATGTAGTTGAGGTTCAGTTCCTGGATGCGCTTCACCTCTTCATTATTGAACCAATAGGGTACTTTTAATTCCCTAATCTCATGGAGCACTTGCGCATACAACTGCTCGTAGTCAATCTCACTCTCGTTGTCGATGAGTTGTCCTTTGGGTATCGTCAGACAGATGTACCGTCGACTGCCCGTGGCATCGGTCAGCGGATGGGGGTTGTTGGTGGTGGCGACGAAGGAGGCAAACCTCGGACGGTCCTCCTGTGAACAACCGAAGATGGGACGGCCGTTGACCTTCGACTTCGACAGGGTCTGCTTCAGGTGGGCATGCTGACTGGGACGTATCGCCTCCAGCTCGTCGAGGTTCACCAGCAGGTTGTTGGTCAGTGCCATCTCCTTGTCAAACTTGTTCGAGAGGTTCAGGTGGTCGAGGAAATACTCCCGCAGATGGGGTGGCAGCAGACGGGTGACGAAGGTTGTCTTGCCACACCCCTGCGCACCTATTAAAGTAGGTACGCACTCGTTACCATGGATGGTGTCCAGCTGCAACCAGTGGGCGACCATCGAACGAATCCATACCGCAAGGAAACCATGCTGCTCCGTCGAGATACCCGGTATCCTGGCGAACAGTCTCGACACATGGTTCTGTCCGTCCCATGCAGGCAGGTGCTCCAGGAAATCCTGAACCGGGTTGAACACCGGAACAACCTCAGAATGAATGACTTCCATGATATCCGTCTTGGGTTTCCCCTCACAGATGTCCTCCCTTTTGGCACGGATGACGATGCTGTTGAGTGCCTCTTGCGTCAGTGTCCGATAGACGGGCACCTCAGCGGGAAGGGTTGCAAACTCCAACTTTCCGTTCAGCACGTTGCGACGGAACAGATAGTTGTCTTGGAGGAACAGCTCCGCTTCCAGAGCAGCCTCCAGCGAAGGCGTAAGAGCCTCGCCACTAATTGTTAACTTTTGACTCATTTTTAAAGGTGATTTAAATGAATGAATATAGTTTTAAGTTAGGATGTTGAATCCAGAACTTTACAATGGTAATTGCGTTGCAAAGTTAATACATTTAACACGCCTTGTCAAGAGTTTTGGACGAAAACTTTGCAAAAATCTATTAACAGAACAAGGAAAAGAGTTAATAAATGCAAACATGTTATATGTATGTTACATGTATGTTATATGTTTGGGCAACATATAACATGCTTCAATCCCTTTGTACATCGGCGTTTGAGCCACATCATGTTATATGGTTATATGTTTTTCGAAAATTCTTCATAGAATCAGTTACCGACTGACGGGCATTCAGTTACCGACTGAAGCCTGTTTTCATTACGACTAAAGCCCACTTTCCTACCGACTAACGCCTCCATTTGACGGAGATGCCTCGCATCCCTCCCTCCGCTATCTGTTATGGGTGTACTCCGATACCTCCTATGGGTGACGCAAGACATCCCCATGGGGGTATAGGAACTATCTCCAAGGGGCATAGGCGGCACCTCCAAGGGGCGAAGGTGCCGCCTCCTCGTCCCGGAGGTGCCGCCTCCAAAGGTCGGAGGTGCCGCCTCCATCACCAATAGGAGGCACTTATTTTAAATTCCGCCAATCTTATTCAAGATTCCGCCAATCTTATTCAAGATTCCGCCAATCTTATTTGCAAATAATCCCATCATTTTTGTCGATCGTGTGATAGCCACCCAACTCGACCTGTTGAGACTGATGCGGGAAGAGGATGATACTGTAAATGATACTGTAAATCCTGCCGATCACTCTACGATGCAGTGTGTTGGTGGAATGAGTATGGTTTATCAGTATTAGCACCCCTGTCAATATATTCAACTTGAAAGAAACCATGAAGTTGTAAAAAAACCTAATTTATTATAGATAATGTGCTGTTTTACGGCAGGAAATGATAATTAATCACTATCTTTGTGGCATAATTACTACTACATTATTTATAATATGGAGGATGTAAACAGAATAAAGTTGGTTCTTGTTGAGAAGAAGCGAACCAGTAAGTGGCTCTCTGAGCAGCTTGGCGTTAATCCGTCAACTGTCAGCAAGTGGTGTACAAATACTTCCCAGCAGTAGAACGAAATGAATAGCAATGAGCGACATAAGAAAATATCAAAGTGCGGTTGATGCCATCAAAACCGCAATTTTACAGAGTCAAGCACGGGCTGCTAAAGCTGTCAATCAAGAACAGTTGGCTCTTTATTATGGTATTGGTAGGTATATCTCCATGAATACTCGCAACAAGAATTGGGGAACAGGAGCAATAGAAACAATTAGTAAGCAGTTGCGTCAAGACCTCCCTGGACTACGCGGATTTGGTGTGTCGAGCCTAAAGAACATGCGCATCTTTTATGAGGCATGGTGTATGATAGAACCAAATTCGCCAATTGCAATTGGCGAATTGAGCGGAGCGTCATCAAAGATAGCAGAAGATACTAAAGAATCTATTGACAGTCAGGTAGATACAATTCGTCAATTGCAATTGGCGAATTTCCCAGATTTCCCTTTAGCAGAGTTTCTTAGCATTAGTTTCACGCATCATATTCGAATATTGGAGAATGCGAAAGACACAGAAGAGCGTCTTTTCTATATACGATATTGCCACAATTATAAGCCCAATACAGAAGACTTGCCTGGCATTATCAAAAAGCAAGACCTATATCACCATCAGGATAAGATGCCTAACAACTTCCTTGCTGCTATCCCTGACTATAAACAGGCATATCGCGCCATTCGGATGTTCAAGGATGAATATTTGCTTGATTACATCAATGTAGAAGAGTTGGGTATGCACGATGAGGATGTGGATGAACGAGTGATAGAGAGCGATATCGTTCATAATGTGAAGAACTTCATCATGACCTTCGGGCGTGGGTTTGCTTTCTGCGGTAGTCAGGTTCATTTCGACAAACTTGGGCATGACCACTGGATAGATCTTTTGTTCTTTTGCCGAGATTTGAACAGAACCGTGGTGTTCGAGCTAAAGAATGGTGGCTTCAAAGTGGCTTACCTGGCACAGTTGAGTACTTATCTTCGGATTCTGAACGATGATGACCGTCGTAACCACGAAGAAGCACCCATAGGCATTATCCTCTGCAAGCATGCCGATAAAGATTATGTCGGATATATTATGCAGGACTTCCGTCAGCCCATGGGCGTTGCCACCTATAAGACTGCTGATGAGATGGATCCAGAACTATTGAAAGCCTTGCCTCCAAAGGAAGAGTTACAGAGAGTGTTTGAGGAGAGTAGTAAGAAAGAAGGGAAAGATATTGAATGAATTTTCTTGAAATATGGCACATTATTCAACTATTATAAGAGAAGAAGAATTGAAGAATCGGGTCCAAATCAGCTGGAGAACTATACATAGGTGCGGGTTTAACTCTTGTATTGCCTCCAAATTGGTAAGATAAGCATTCAAATGGACTCTTCGATTCTCAGACAGAACGGATTTGAAGGCTTCGTGTCAATAGCAAGCCTAAAAGCAAATCCAAATCAGATACCACAAAAGCAGGGTGTCTATGTAGTTCTGTTCCCTTTTGATAAAGAGCCGAATTTCCTCCAAACAGGTACTGGTGGCTTTTTCAAGGACAAGGATCCGAATGTGACTATCTCTGAATTAGAATCGAAATGGGTTAGTGGAACAGATATAATATATATAGGTAAGGCAGGAGGTTCTTCTTCTAAGGCAACGCTTCGATCGCGTCTAATCCAATATCTGAAGTTTGGCATGGGTATGAAGATTGGTCATTGGGGTGGCAGGTATATATGGCAACTGTCCAATTCTGACAATCTGATAATTTGTTGGAAGCCTACCAAGCAAGATGCTCGCGATGTTGAAAGCGAAATGATAGAGCAGTTCAAACGAGAACATAACAGTTGCAGGCCATTCGCAAATTTAAAAGATTGACTATGTGGTATCGAGATAAGACTTTCTGGAGGAATCTGCTGATTACCGTTGCAATCTTGGGTGCAATGTATACATGTACCGCCTATTTTGCTATACAAGATCGTGAGCGACAAGAGGAGATACATAAGCATGGTGAAGAGGTGTATGGCAGAATGCGCCGTGCCGTTGATAGCGTGAAACACCAACCTTTGAACAAAAGCAAAGTAAACAGTCATGGAAAGTTATTTGGTAAAGACGATGGCGAAGATAATGACCCCTATGATGACCCTGACTTCGATGACTTGGTACCTGGCGAAGAATATGATGAAGAATTTGTAGACCGCTCGAAGGGCGATCCTGAATTATATAAATGAGATTATGTTAGGAGCAATAATTGGTGATATAGTAGGCAGTCGTTGGGAGTTCAATCCAACAAATGACTACAGTTTTGAGTGGTTATCGAGCGAGAACGGCTTTACAGACGATACAATTTGTACGGTGGCAGTGGCTGATGCTCTTTTGAAAGGTAAGGACTTTGGTGAGAGCATCCATGATTGGTGCCGACGTTATCCACATCCGATGGGAG
>Ga0326511_10001811_pt1 | contig 17542 bp, 22 predicted proteins | sample 0_2496_0518_D_FD_203701 | JGI IMG/M metagenome (GOLD analysis project Ga0326511, IMG submission 203701) | Bovine rumen microbial communities from UC Davis, California, United States - 0_2496_0518 | ecosystem: Host-associated > Mammals > Digestive system > Stomach > Rumen | place: USA...
TATATATCTCTCGCGTTTATTTAGGTATTAAATAAAAACGGAACACAAAACAACACATTCCCTGGCTTTTATGTTTAGCATGGCGCACGCAGACAACCACCTGAAAACCCCTCCGAAGAGGGGCTTTTTTATTCTTTACCGATTTTTCTTTGGTTGAACCATAGGTCGTTTTTCCGAATGCTCGGAGGGTTGCCCTTGCCTTCTCCGCCATTCATCGTGCGCTCTTCTCTCCATGTGCCGCCACTAGTGAGGATATGTACCTCGCCACCGCTACGGTTATGAGATTGCCACATGCCGTCGGAGTCCCTAATTGCTCCAGGGCGATAGTCAGGCAAGTTCGGGTTAGTCACGATAAGACCGACCGTGAACTCATCAGGGTCATAAACCCCGCCAACCCATTGGTTGAAGTAATGGACCGATGCAGCAGTGGAAGTCGATTGAGGCTGCACAGTAATAGAGAATGATGACGGGAAGTTGAGATTATACGTTCCTGACGATTCACCTACAACAGTAGTAGAAAATCTTCTCGCTCCATTGAACTCAGCCCAAATGTTATACATTATGCCGCTGCTTCCTTGATACACGCGAGTGCGCGTAAGCACGGCGCTAGTAATGTTGCCAGTAACCGTTACAGAGTTGTCATTATTAAGTGTCCATTGGACATTCGAATACTGGATGTTAACGCGACAGTTTGCCAGCGTTATGCTAGCAGCTGTCACATCGTCATAGACGGCTGTGATGTTAGGGGTTCCTTCGCCTTCGACTCTAAGGTTAGCCCCAGCATGAATAACATCTACATCGTAATTGATAGTTGGATTAGCCATTTATCCTCCTTAAGAGATGTTGTCGTACCAGTCTTCCCATTCGTCGAGCTGGTTGCTTATAGCGTCTCTTGCCGGGTCCTTATCGATAGTACCGCTCGTAGGCTTGATAATGCACTGGAGAGCGTGTAAGCGAGAACCAGTCCACGGAATCTGGTTAGGGGTCTGGACTAATTCGTCAGGAATACGCTTCCTGTCATAAGTAGGATTCTCGATGTAATCTGGGAAGTTGTCCTTACTGCGTAGGCGGAACTCATGGTGCAGATACGCTTCTTTCCCCTTAGGAACGACGAACGTAATACTGCTACGCATAGAGACTGTGCCCCAAGGCAAACCACGACGCGTACCTTCTGGAGTTTCGAATGCGGATGGTCCTTGTAAGATTGACGAGTCATAAGCGGCATCACCACGCTGGCCTTCTACTACTGGGACGACCAACGAACGGAAGTTCGTGTTCTCACAGTTGATAGAAAGGATGACCTGAATATCGTAGTTAACAGTAATCTCAAGGTCATACTTGCCGAACCACTTCGGAACGTTTTCCGCCAGATGCAAGTTAATGGTTTCATTATAGATACCGTAATACCACGGATAATCCGGGTCATCAGGGACGGAGTCGCGAAGATAGATAATCTTGTCTTCATCGTCTGGCTTAGCTGGAAGACGGCACTCACGGATACAGCCACACTCGTCCTTAATGAGGACCTTGTAATAGCCATCGTCATCGAGTTCAATAATGCAGTCCTCTGCGTCAGGGATATGGTAGTTTCTCCACATAGCTGGGCGAGGCTTACAGCCATCTCCACATGGGGAACAGCCTGGGTCAAAGACGAGAAGGTCGCAAGACTCTGGGTCTGGGACCTCAACGTCCCTTAAGCAATCGAGATTAATAATAGAGCCAAGGTCACAGCCATCAATTACATCGCGGTGATATTCCGCGTCATAGATGAGGCTAGAGGAGCCGTGGTCTACTCTTAAGAAGGTATCCGTTTCCTTCATTTTTGGGATACGGATTCGGTTAATCTTCCCGCACTGGTCAAAAAGCCAAACGTATGGGTCATACGGGTCGACTTGAATACTAAAGTCACAGCTGTATCGTGCAGGTTTGCACCCGCCACCACAAGGGTCACAGCTACATTTATTACATCTGCTCATACCTCAATTATATGAGAGAGATTAGTTTGCAGGGGAAACTACGCGTGTGTTGTCGCAAAGTTCACCCCAGCCAGCATAACCAGAGTCGACAGCATTGATGCTCGGATATTCCACGCCGTCTGAGTAGATTCTGCCGTGGTCCCAAGCGCAGACGTGACCGCCTGGGTGTGCGTTGTTGTAGTAAATCGGCACGGCAATGTTGGACGGGGGGACTTCAAAATGGAGAGTACCATTAGCTGCTTGAGCAGTCATATCAGCCCTAGCAGATGTATAAAAGCCCTGCATGATTCCAAAGCCAAGCCTGGTGTTCTGCAAACACATTTCCGGAGTCGTGCCCATGTTGTCCACGTCGAAGTTCAAGACCTGTGCCCAGCCTCCAGAAGGAGCTGGTGGGGTAGGCTGAGGCATCTCGGCAATCATTTGGCGCAAAACAATAAGCGTATTCGTAATCTCGGTAAGCTGGGTCTGGTTGTCATTCACCTCTGTGATGAGGCGGTTAAGAATCTCCGTCGTCTGGTCTGGGAGGTCCCTATACATCTCTGGGGTGATAAAGGGAATTCTCTGTTGAATCATACCTATATTATAAAATGAAGTTATGATAGACGAACAAACTCAATCTTTTATTGACCAGTATAGGGACGCTCTCGGCCTACAGCGAGATTTGAGTTTACAAAATCTCGAGAATGCTCGCCGAAACGCTTATACGAACACCATGGCAAACGCCAATACGGCTGGCATGATGTATTCTAATTTCCCTGAAAGGGCGAAAATTCAGTACGATTCAGAGGTATATCAGCCTGGTAAAGTTAAGATTCAAAATACTTACCAGACTGGGCTTGATAACATCAGGAATAATGTTGTAAATTCGCTCAACACTATCGCCGACCTCAAAGACGCGATTAAAGCTCAAGAGGAGGCTAACGCTAAAAACTCTGCTACCCAAAGCCCAATGGAAAGAGCCAAGATTAACGACGCTGGCGACTACTCGTATGCAACCAATGGCGTCACTCAGTATCGCAACAACAAGGGCGAAAATATTCGCTTCGGTACTGCTGCCAAACGTGCTGGCTATTCTACTGTTGGCGACATCCTCGCTTATGCTGGAGATACTCTCCGTGCCGACAATGAAGCTGCAAGGCTCAATGAGATTTGGGAGCTTGGCAAACAGAATGGCATGTCTGGGTTCGACTACAACGTTGGCGATGATTACCAGGAAAATACTTACAACTTCCTAGACGACTCACAGACAGCCTTCCTCAATAGCCTTGGTTTGAAATTCTACTAATGCTATCATGGAATTAACTAACTAAGGAGAACTTATGGAAGACGCCAAAAAGGCAAACTCTATTATCCGTGATGGCTTCGCTCTGCTTACCGTAGAGGCGGACATCAAACGCTTCGAGCCAATCAAGGAAATTTTTAACACTGCATCTGGCATGCTCCAGGGTGACAATAAAGACTACATGGAAGCTATGCTCAAAGGCTGGATGGTTTCTCAGGCTAACAACATGGTCTTCCTTCTCTGGCGCCGTGGCATTCTCACGCCAGAAATCGAAGCCGCTTACCGCGAGCTTCCTTCGACCGAAGAGGCGGTCAAAGACTACGATAAGTTTGAAGACGAGCAGAAGGCTGTCGCTGACGACCTAGAAGCACAGCGCAAGGTGTTCGCCGAAAAACAGCACGAGATTGATATCTTCAAGGCTGTTCTCAATGGTATGAGTAAGCAGCAAGCTGAAGCAAGGTACGAAGAGTACAAGGCTCAGGTTGCAAAAGCAATGAAGGGATAACCCATGGGCCGACTCTGGACAACCGTAGGAGGAAAGCGACGCCCAACTGCTGAGGGCTATCGCCAGATGTATGAGAAGTACCAGAGTTCTGCAAAAGCAAAGGCGGAGCGTGCCTCACGCAACAAGGCACGCCGAGCCGCCATTAGCTCTGGTAGAGTTCATAAGGGGGATGGTAAGGAAATCGACCACCGTGATTCTAACCCAAGGAACAATGCCAGCAGCAACCTAAGAGTGGTTTCACGCTATACGAACCGCAGTAAAAAGGAGAATTCCCGTCGTCGTGGGAGCAGGAGGAATAAAAGCGCATGGGGCAGATAAACAAACCTCAAGAGTATGACAACCCTTACCGGATTTTAGCGGCACATATTGTGTCCGCTTTTTCTGTGCCAAATATAAAACGAGCCCTCACGAGCTCGTCCTATATTAAGAGTCTGATTATCCACGAAGCCAAGACTATGGACGTGTCAGGGGCTTTTATCGATTGCATTGACCAAGAGATTATCGCCCATGACAGAATTCGTAGGAAGAATGTCTACATGCGCCAGCTTGGCGAGTTCTATTTCTCAGAGCTGGACCTAGAACGCCTAAGAAAAGAAATACGCCGATTCGCTGAGGAATTCGGCATATCTCTTGATTAGTTATACTGACGAGGGCTTGCTTCAAACTCGACTGATACCAAATCGGCCTGGACTCGGAAGGTCTTTGTTTTGATGCGTGCCTGTACTGACGAGCACCTGACCCTGATGTCCATGATGTCCATTCGGTAGATAGCATTCTCTTCGAAGGTGTCCTCGAATGGGAATGGGCTTTCGACTGGCTCTTTGGCCGTAATCGTGTCCCAAACTGGCTGGCGCCAGTAAGTGTCATGACCCCTGAACTGGGTCATATTTTGTTTGTCGCCGTTAATGGCAACCCACCACCAGCGGTTGGCGTTATTGAGAACTTTTACGTGCAAGCGGTTGACCGTGAAGTCAGAAGCATTGCCCGGCATGTTGAGATACTTCGTGTCACGTCTAAAGACAATCGGCGTATCAAGCCTTCTCCAGGTGTCCTCGGCATAAAGACTCATGACCATCGGATAGTCTGGGTGAATGCCGACAATCTCCTCAGTCTCGTTCCAACGAGCATCGCAGAATGGAATATCTACATCCTGGAACCATGGGAACTGCTGGTAATTCATCATCATATCCCAGATGAGGCACTTGGCCTTTCCGTCGATGCTGTCGTAGTAGTTGAAGTAAAGCTTATTAGCGTAGCCCCAAAGCTTGCGAGGGCGGTCCATATCCACACGGTCGTAATGGCTGTCTACTGTGGTTGGCAAGCGTGACCAAGTAGCACCCGAGAACCTGCGTAGCCCTTCCTTCTGGTCGTACGAGTAGATGACACCTTTGTAGTTGCAGATGTCGCCCTGCGTCTGAACGCCAGCGGAATCCACGTAAGTCGATACCTGAGTCGGCATGCCTGACTCCAAACTTGCAGCAGATTTACTGCCATAGGTTCTAAAGATAGAGAAGAACGCTTTGCCGATAAACATAATCTGGTCAGAGGTGTACTCTACCATAGCCGTGATTGGGGTAATGCGAGTATCGTACGGGCTGCGATTAGGTGTGTAGAACCTGTAAGGGAAGCTAAAGAAGTCTGGGCCAACCTCGTTAATCGCCGAACACTGGACTAGGTTCGGGTCGTTCTTGAATCCAGCTAAGTAGAGGCGGTTGTTATGAAACATAATCAAGCTCGCTCCTACCACTGGGCGAGCATCTGAATATTCATAGCTCTCCACAGTTTTCTGGCCGCTGAGTGATACGGTAGAGGAAATATTTATCACCGAGCCTTCGTACGGAGTACCAGATACGGTTATGCCGTAAGTCGCTAGGTCTACGGTCTCTCCACTATTCATCCAGCCAGCGACGTGAGTATCCGGGTCTGTCTTGTATTCAAACACGTAGTATCCAGAAGCCTTGCCGAGGTCTGAGTTAAACCAAGTCGTCTCGTCTATGGTTATAGAAACCTCGCTGCCAGAGCTGTTTGGGAAGACTCGCTGGTCGCTCCAGCGCCCAATCCTCATATAGCGCAAAGGAGATTCCCCGTCGACTACCGCAACAAACGATAGAGGAGAGTTCGCCCCGTAGGTATTTGGGAGTGTTATCTGAGCAATGTTAATCTGCTTGGCGTCAGGGTTAACCTCCATTAGCTTCCAATCGTGCATAGGAGGATTCTCTACGCCTGCATACTTGTCGACTAGCCCCTTAGTGTTATGGTCATAAGCCATTAAGTACGCTCTCGCCCCGTTGCTGACGCAGAAGATATCGTAGATATCGGTACGGAGCGAAACCCTAGCGCCCATCTTCATGTTGTCGATACGGTCGACTGGGATACAATGCCATTCACTGTAGACTAAGCCTAGCATTGGACGGCTTGGGAAAGGCTCGTAAACATACTTCTCGTCCACAGGGGTGTTTTTGTCACCTAAATGAACGACGGCAGCTTCGTGGTTACCGAGGCCTGTCGCAGCAATTTCAATCTTCCTGCCCGTGTTAAATGGGTTCTCAGAGCGTTCCTGGCTAATCTCGTCCCAAATCTCCATGCGTACATAGAGGCGGTGCTTACCATTAGCGTTCTGCGGGACCGTAGTCATCGAGTAAAGCTCGAATTTCTCAAACGCGTCAGGAGACACATCGCAGAGGTCGATAGCGGTTTCGTAGATAGGCTCTGCGTCTGGGGCTGTGGAAAAGTAGATAGAGAGAATGCCCGTGCATTCGCCCGTGTTCTTCAGGATAATCTGATTGCCCACAACAGTCTTGCTGTATGGCATCCAAAACTTAATCTGCTTTCCCTGCCACATCTCGATTACTGTCTCTGGCTCCTGAGTGAGTTCAATATCATCTCTCTCAATCAGCTCCTCAGGGAGGAAGATTTTCTTCGTGCCCTGAACCGATGCTGAGTTGCCACGCTGGGTGGTGAGGTTGTCAGAGTTGTAACGCCCGTTAATGTAGTACGGGCTAGAGTATGGGCTGGAGTTTACGTCATCAGAAACCGTGTCGAGGCCGTAGTTCGTGTTGATGGTGAAGCCATCGTGAATACGGCGGCTCGTACGAGTCTGCGACTCAGGTTGCTGATATGAACCTGGGTAGAGCGGATGATTAGCATAATAAGATTTAGTGCGTCCATGTGGATGTGAGCTATTCTGCCATCTCCAAGCCATACTAGATTTCTCCTAAGATTGTTGGTTCTTCTACACCGAAGCGTCTGTTGAGTATCTGAATTGCTTCGAGGTACTTCTTGTTGTCCAAGTAAGAGGCGATATCCGCACTGAAGCTAAAGTCCATGCTCTCATGGTAGTAGACTGTCATCATGACATCTAAGATGAGATTCTCTGCAATAGCCGAGAGTTCAATCTCGTCATCCATGCTCTTAACTGGGTTCGGGATACCATAAGCGATGTAGTCCACGATTACAGGCACATCCAATGGGCGGTCAAAAACTAACCAGATTTTATCGTCCTCCTGCTCAATCGTATACTCGCATGGCTTGCCAGATTCTTTCAGGTAAGGGATGCCATTGTGGTTGTAGAACTCAATCGTATCCTCGTTGCAGATATCTAGCTTACAGAGATTACCGCCGGTCGAGGTCCAGAAGTTCATCATCGGAATATTTGTAATGCGCCTGAACCCATCATTGAGGTCCCAGCGATAGTGGTCCTTCGCGTCTAGGTTGAAGGTTTTGTGCTTAGAAAAGATTTTATCGAGCTTAGGGACCATTGGGAGCGAATTGAAAGCCCAGTTCAGGCTGTGAATGATAAACTCGGACGGGACATCATAAGTCCCATCGCCGAGGTGCGTCCTGAACATGTCGCCAAACTCTTTAACAGTATACTTTGCCACAAAGACCCCCTACTTTTTTACAATAGTTAGTTTCTTTCTCATGCTTTTATTGTAAAGCGTACTCATAGGCTCACCCGTTTTTTCGCTTAGCTCTCTGATTGTCAGCAACTCCTCGCCATACTTTACAAAGATTTTGGCGTTCCTAGCGTGATGAATGGACTGCCTTCTATTCGCTGCTTGTTCTTTCGGAGTAGACCATTTGCAATTTTGAGGACAATAATCGCCGTCATTATTAATCCTGTCTAATGAACGCCCTTCTGGCCTTTCACCCATATCGTTCAGGAAATTTTTGAATCCTTCAGGTTTTTCTAGCCACCTGTCGCAAATAGAAATTCCTCTTCCTCCGTAATCTTTATATTGAATATGGTTCTTATTTAATACCCTAGCTTTCATACTTGAATAAGAACGATAAGTACGCTTATGACGTTTCCACGCCCCACCACTGTTTTGTGGCCTATATTCAGCGTCTCCGTGTCTTCTGAGTGCTGCATAATGCTTCGTACAATAGCCTTTAGAAAATGCAGGCTTTTTGCATCCCTCGACAGAGCACTCCCTATTGCGGTTTCTGGCCCATTCAAAAATCCGTTCAGGGTTAGATTTTCTCCATTCCCTATAATGTTTGTCGCACAAGCTTCTTGCTTTGACTGGCGAGCTGCAGCCGTCACTCTTACATTGGTTCATATGCGAATTATATAACAGAATTATAAACTAGTTTACATACCTTTATTATAAGTTGAGCCCTGATGGGTAAACAAAAAGCCACCGTGGGCGTGGTGGCTCTTTGCTCATGAATAAACCGAAAATTGAACTTAACGTTAATTTTCTGCTTCCAGTCTACTTCTTTTTATTGTTCCTGACAAGCTCGACTGCCATGATTACCAGGCACAACACATTGCTAACGATTAGTGGAATGTTCTTTGTGAGAATACCGCTTATGGCCCAGCCGAGGTTCCCCCCGCTAACAAGAAGTTTGATATTCATAGGTTTCTTTGCGAGCATGCCCCCTGCTCTCAGCCCGGTTGCAATCCAACCGCAGACCTGCGAAATAATATACATCATACTTTTAATATAGCAAAAAGCCACCCGACGGGGATGGCTCTCTGAATTTGTGCGTTAAATCCTTTTAAGGACAATTCTATTATAACAAAAGACCCCGATTACTCGGGGCCTAAGTTGAGGTGAAAGAAGTCGAGCTGAATCTGCATAGCCTTACGGAACTGCGTGTCCTCGACGTGTACATATAGCCAGGCTATTGCCCGGCAGATATCGTACTGGTCAATCTCGGCTTTATTAGCGCAGTACTCAGCCCAGGCCTTCTTCATCACGTCCTCAGGAGGACGGGGGACGTCAGACAAGTAGTCGTGGTGCAGTTCGTCATGAATCGGAACCGGCACAGGGCGGACGAACGCGTGTCTAATCTTATAAGCGTAACCGTCCTTCCAGTTATATCTGGTGAAACAGATATGATGTTGGTTTATCTGATGTTTACGCTTAGGCAATTTAATCACCCCACTTCGGATTCGAGAATGTCTCCAAACAGCGAGCAGAACGCCAGCACATCGGCGGCGTCGTGGATGGTCAAATCTCCGTATACAAGAACCTTATCCCCTAAATCGGTTAAGTTCACGTTGTACTTGGAGATGAGGCTCCAAAGTTTCTTGCTGTCGAATGGGCCTTTAACTACGGCATAGAGATGCTTCATACTCCTCACTCCTTTCAAAATGTACAAAGCAAAACTTCTAACTCCAGTATACCAAAAAGCCCCTACAGGGAAGAGGGGCTTTCTGTGTAATAAACGGATGGGCGATACTTAACAATATCGCTTAGCTACGGTGAGATGAAGCACCGTAACTAAGCTCAGTATAATACTAACCGTCAGTTCGAACCATCCCTTTCTTTAATTACAAATCGAATAGCACTGTTGTATTGGTGCCTCCAAAACCACCAGTGACGACCGACCATGACCCCATAGTAGACTGCATCGCTGCCGGAAAATGTACAGTCACACCAGAGCAACCCTGAAGCATACTACTCCAATGTCCCTGTGACGTCGTAGACAACACGGGGAACCTAATCTCGGTTAGAGACGTACACCCCATAAAAGCTTGTTGCATAGTGTAATAATTCCTGCTAGTCCCAGTCGTTTGTAGTTTAGAAAAGCTGACTGTCCCAGTAAGGCTAGTACACCCATTGAATGCAGCTCTTAGGGCGGATGAGCCTGTAATTGTTTCCAGGTTAGAAAGGTCAACCGACGTTATTCCGGTGCACCCATAGAAAGCGCTTTCGAGCGTGTTTGCGCCGATTGATGTAATTTTAGACAAATCTAAGGTTCCAGTGAGAGAAGTACAATTCTGAAACGCATAGTAAAATTCATAACTTCCACTGTATACAGAAATGTCTGGAAGCTTAATAGTTGACAATGAAGTACACCCAGAACACATATATTCGAAATTACGACTGCCGCGTTGCAGTGTCGTGGCGCTGGACAAATCTATTGATGTCAGCGCTGAGCAGTTTGAAAAGGCATAAGAGAAGGCCCCCGCGCCAATATTATCTATTGACGATAAGTTCACGGACGTGAGCCTGCTACATCGAGTACACATATTCTTAAACGCTTCATCGTATGTCCCTGAAACCGACCTCAGGTCAACCGACGTTATTCCGGTTGCACCCATGAAGGCAGAGGCTAAACCAGCGCGGTTAACATATGTCACATTCCCCAAATCTATATTCCCGGTTAAGCTGGTACAACCGAGGAACGCGTATGATAGCCCATCACTACTAATGTTGGTTACCGAGCTAAGGTCTATACTCTCAAGCAAAGAATTGCCATAAAAACAGTAGTATAGCGCGTGGTCGCCAATCAGTTCTATATTGCTAAAGTCTACCTCTCTGAGAGAACGGTGACGGCCTGCGGCCGTAGTCCTATCAGCATAAAAGGCGTAAGCAAACGTATATGGGCCTAAAGCTGTTACGCTGTCTGGCAGCGAAAATGTCCGCTCTCCATTCTCAGGGATAATGACTCTTTGGTATGAGACGTCGCCAGAGGTATAGGTGTCTACCTCTCTAGGGATACTGACGCCACTCCCACCAGATATGGAATTGATAGCGGTTGGGAGGTTCACCATATTTTTATTAGCTGGAACGGTTCCGCCTTTGCCTTGGACAGCCGTATATGCGTCTAGGATATTATCGTTTAGGTCCTGCAATTCAGTAGCGATACTCATTACTGCGCTCCTGTTCCGCTGTTAAGCGTTTGTAAAATCGTTTCGACGTCGCCAATTATGTCGGTCACCGCCTTCTGAGACATTACGTCTGTGGTTGATTGTCCTGTTGTTTGGACGACCGTAGGTCCGCCACCGCTTACTGTCCCCCATGTTCCATCCCCTTTCAGGAACTTAGTGTCATCTCCCGCCTGAGGAGCAGGAACAAGCCCTTTTGTACCGGAGGCGACAGAAGTCGCGCCAACAAAGATACTGTCAGCAGCTTTGAGCCTGATACGCCCAGCCAAATCTTTTACTTGGTAGCCTGTCAGCTCATATGAAGTGTTGTCATCAATTGCCATAATCCTCCTTTACCCTATACGCTCCGCAATCATTTTAGTCCCAACCGTATATGTCATGCCGAAGTCGGCAGATAAGCCGTAAGCGGTTTGCGTCGTAGGCTCAACTATATCGACGAAAGTTTCATGCGGGCGTACGTATCCACCAACTTGCGTCATGCAAATCGTCGTTTTAATTGAACAATGCGTGAAACCGCCTGAAGCGTTTTGAGTTAACGCCAGAAGACCGCATACCTCAGAAGTGATTTTCCATTTGCCAGCAGGTAGAGTCAAAGTCAGAACTGGGGTGTAAGCAGCGACAGTAGTCTGCGCCGATAAGTTGGCGACCTGAATAGGGTCGGGGATTGATTGCGGGTAGATTATCTCCCCGTCAGTATCGTGTAGTGTAACTAATCTTGCCATAATTCTCCTTCGGTTAGTCTCCAACCCTGAAAATGTACATTAGGGCGCTTGACATTGTTGTCGTCTGCTGCGACCAAAACTGAAATCTGATTTTTGCTCCACTGCTAAAATCAAAATACCTGCTTGCTTCTACGGTAATACGCTGATTCGTAAACCCCCAGTTGCCAGTTCTGATGTCGTCGTCGTCGTATGTAACGCCAGAATCTTGGACCTTGATACCACAGAAAACGTTATTATTTTGGCTTGAGACATCTCCAAACCTGATTGAAGCTGTTATAAAGTATTGCCCAGGCTCCAGTATGATATCCTCTGTGCTTGTCGCGAATGACGCATATGTCGGGTCTATAATAACGCTTCGCCCAGATGCTTTCGAGCAGCCAACTCCTACGAATGTTTGAGTAGGAATACCTGAAACTGCCGAATTGCGCCCAATAGCGACTAAATGCATATAGCCAGGCATCGTCGACCAGTCAATCATGCTAGCCGTGATAGCCCCAACTTCCTCGGCAGGTGCTACAGTTTCGGCGGTAATCGTCTCGATATTGACGGTCTTGTCGGCAGAGCTGTTAGCGGTAAACGTATCGACTGTTGTACCGTTCTGCTGAATGGTCAGAGTGCCGTTATAGACGGTTGGGATTGTCGGCTTACCAGTAAGGTCAGAATACAAGCCAGACGTAGCGACTGGCGCCAGAGAGGCAGCCTCGGCTTTGGACTTAATCTTAGTCGCTAAGTCCTTGACCTGGTAGCCGAACAGCTCGTATGAAGTATTGTCGTTAATTGCCATAATTCTCCTTACGCCAAACTAATAGTATATGTGCCATTGTTATAACTTACGTTGATACCTGTACCTGCAACAATCTTCGGGGCCATATTCCTGGTTGCTACACTCCAAGTCCCCCCATTGGAGTTTGTAAGAGTGTAGACAAACACTTGGTCGACTGGCTGAGAGGCTGTCTTAGAGCTAACCGAACGGACATACTGGAACTCTACTGAAGTAGGACTCGTAGCGTTGTTCACGTAAGCCATGAAGGCTTTACGAGTCTGGGAACCAGAGGCAGGATTAGAGTTCGAGGAAGCGCGACAATAGACGATGCTACCAGCGTTGTACGCCGCGATGAACTTTGCCCAAGAGTTAGCCTCGCCATACGACATCTCTACTAGCTTCGCCGTAGTATCTTTCCACGAACCATCGCCATGGAGAACCTTTTCTTGGTCCCCAGCGGCAGGCTGGGGCACTAATCCTTTGGAACCAGGCGCGGCAGAGGTAGCGCCGACAAACGTATTGTCGTCGGCCTTGCCTCTAATTTTGTTCGCTAGGTCTTTGACCTGAGCACCTGTGAGCTCGTAGCTCGTATTGTCTTCTATTGCCATAGAGCGTTCCAGTCCGTAGCGTTGATGTTATTCGTAGCTGGGATGGTTGGCTTATCCGTTAGGTCATTGTAGCTGCCTGACGTAGCAACTGTCGCCAGCGTAGGCTTATTAAGAATCTGAGCGACTCCACTAACTGCATTCCAGTCAGAGTTAACCTGTGCTGCTGGAATTGTCGGCTTGTTAAGCAAGTCGTTGTAGCTACCAGAGGTTGCTACGGTAGCGAGCTCGTCTGCCTCGACGTAAACGCTAGTGCCATCAGAACCGTTGTTCGTGAACGCAGATGTCTGGGTTGGAATCGTCGGGATTGTCGGCTTATTGGACAAATCATTGTATGAGCCGCTAGTGGCAACAGTTGCCAAGCTGGAGCTATCTGCCTTGAGGGCGAGTGCGTCCGTGGTGGCTTTCTGCGTCATAGCGCCATCAGTGTTCTGACCTATGCTCGGGTAAAGAGTGACTTGCTGAGCGTCTGCAGAGAGAGTACCGTCAGCTGCGATAGACAGATTAGAACCAACCTTGACTGCGCCTAATACAGTGCTAGATGCGATAGGGATATTAGCGATGCTACCATCGTAAACATCTGCAGTGGTTGTGCCCTGAGCGTCAGTAATAGTAATCGTAGCGCCAGTCTGCGTGCGGACTACAGTGGCTACTGGGCTGAAGCCGTCCGTACCATTTGTGCCATCCTGACCAGCTGGGCCCTGGATACCTTGAATACCCTGAGGACCCTGGACGCCCTGAGGACCTTGCGGGCCTTCTGGACCGGTAGCACCAGTGGCACCGTCCTGACCAGCAGGACCCTGAGGCCCCTGAGGGCCAGTCGCACCAGTCGCACCAGTATCGCCCTTAGGGCCCTGAATCTGGACGCCATCGCCATCAGCTGGGAAAGAAGTTCCGTTCCAGATGTAGAGCTTACCATCTGCTTCGACGTAGTAGCCCTTGCCTTCGTCGGCTGGAGTCAGGTTTGTAGGCAGGTCTGCATATGTGGCGACAGAACCAGATACCGAAATACCAGCACCCTGGTCGCCCTTAGGGCCTTGAGGGCCTTGAGGACCTTGCGGAATAGCGAAGTCAAAGACAGCAGCAGAAGCCGTGCCGGAGTTAGTCACGCTAGCAGAAGAGCCTGCTGGAAGTGTGGTCGTAGTGCCAACTGCTACAGTTGCAGAAGCGCCTGCTGGACCGGCAGGACCTTGGATGCCTTGAGGGCCTTGTTCGCCCTGAAGACCTCGAGGACCAGGCTCACCTTGAGGGCCCGCTGGACCCGCTGGGCCCGCTGGACCTGCTGGGCCTGGTTCTCCAGGGTCACCTTTTTCGCCCTTATCGCCCTTCTCTGGGAGCTGAGTGTAAACACCATCAGAAGAGTATAAAAATGCTGCGCCAGTAGCTTCATAGACTACTAAGGCGTTGCAGAATGCGCCATTCTTTGGTGGGTTAGTCGTCTCGTCGCCAGTCGATGCTGGGATAAGAACCTTGCGGAAATTCACATATTCTACTGGGTTCTTAATGACAACAGCCGCACCAGTGGAGCAACCATCTTTTCCACAGGCGCACTTAGGTTTTCCACAGGATTCGCAAGTCATATTACAACTCCGGAGCTTCTTCGGTTAATTCAATAAAGCGATATCCGCCAGTCTTGTTATAGACAATGGCGATATTATTAGCGAAGTCGTAAACGGTCTGGCTGCGAAGCTTGAGAGGATTGTTCTCGTAATCGTAGTCACTGATTTCGACTGGGCCAGCCCAAGTGATGATTGAGCGGTGCTTGTCGTCGATATAGAACGTCGTATTGATGTTCGCAACATGGACAAAGCAATCCGCTAATTCTTTGATACCCTCGACCGTATCTACAACGACAGTCGGGATAACCGCAACCATCGGGCATTCTGGTTGCTTTTCGCGGATACAACCACGAGCATGGCGTCCGTATTCGCAAAATCTAGTTTGTTGGCAAGGCTTAGGGCAGCAGCGCTTCTTTGTGCACTCGCAGGTCTTGAATGGACGACCGCAAGTTGTACAATTCGGCTCTTTGCATTCACATTTGCATTTGCAATTGCCGCCGCAGCCGCACGAATGATTCATTTCTTCTTCCATACTTTAATTATATCTGTCGGGTTTCAGCCCACTAAAAAATGCCCCCGAAGGGGCATTCTGGGCGCAAGTTGAGATGCTCACTCCACAAAATCCTTACATAATTATAGCAAGTTTTGTGTTGCTAACTGGAATGAAAAGCTTCTGACCAGTAGCCTCGGAGTTTGTCGTAGGCTCACCATTCTCACCAAGATAGTAGGTAGCATCGATAATATACTGATGGCCTTCTGGGATGTTCACGAAACCAGTGTTCTGAACGCGCATAAGGTTATCAGCATGCTTGCCAAGCATTAGAAACACAGCAGCATGGCTCGGGCCAGCAAACTGCATAGTTGGAGCGCCAACCTCGTTCTTAATATAGCCAGCACGAACCTGGTTCTCAGGGACCGTGATATCGTTGTTAATCGGCAAAGCGATAACGTTATCGTTGTTAGCATTTGGGAAAATGTCCGAGCTTCTAACACGAACTGGAGTGCGAACGACATTCCCAGTCGTCGCGTCTTCTACGTCGCGTTCAGCGAGGAAGTAATCTGGCAGAGTAGCGAGGTTATCAATGGCTACGTCTGCGATGTTGATGGTTTTAACTTTTGGTTTGCAATCCATAATTATCCTTTCCTTTAACCAAAGATTTCATCGTCTAATAAGTCAGTATTGAGCGAGTGACCGTATACGCCATGTGTCTTGTCGAGGCTCGTAACAGCACCAGCGCCACTAATTGCGGCATTAACGTCAGAGTAGATGTTAATGTTGCCGAGAAGAATCTTAGCGTCATTCGGCACGCCTTCAGGCAACTGCCAGCGGTTAATGATTGGCGAAATCTGATTCTCGATAGTCGTGACACGACCACGGAGATTATTGATTGCCGCCCATAACTGTGTGAAGTCAACATCTAAGTTGTCAATGAACTGCTGAAGATTGAAAGTCTCGAACTTATTCGTCTCGCGGTTGAAGATATAGACATCGCCATCTTCCGGAGCTTTCGTCTGGTCAACATCCTTGAGCTTCGACATCGAGATGATGCGAGAGAGCTCGTCACCCGTAATGCAGAAGCTCTCACATTCGCCTTCATAGACCAAACAGTTCGGGTCGTCTACTGGGGAGAGATATAGGCTGGTGCAGGTCTCTGCTTCCTTCACGATGTCCGTGAGGTCGAGGCAGTCGCCACCCCAAGAGGTATCTAGGCAGATGCCAGTAGGGTTTTCTGGGTCGAGATGGAAGTCGACATAGGCATTAACGCACTTGGCATCAATCTTGTCGCAATCTCTGCGGTTGAAGTAGTCTACATTGGTCAAACTCATTACTGGCCCTCCCTTACGGCGACAATCTCGCCAGTTGTTTCGTCTAAGTACAAGCGGCATACCTGGTTGGACTCTGGGTTAACCGGAGGAGCTGTCCTAATCGGGATAGTGGCCCATTTTGCTTTTCCACCAGCTTCCCATTTAAGATAGCTCGTGATGTTGGCATTAACAGGAGGCTGCAAGCTCTTAACCTTGCCATCCTCATCGGAGCCGAGGATGTAATCGATTTCGTCGTCGCTTTCCTCGGACGGGTCGATACCAATCCAGCCATTCTTGCCGTCACAGTTTTCGCCACAGTTGGCGTCCTTGCGATAGACCAAGATAGCGTTGTCCTTGACGGTTGAAGCGTCTACATCGCCGATATCGCCCAAATGGAGGATTGAGCCAAGCTGGCGTGCAGAGATAGTCTCACGGCCGCATTCGCCGTCGTAGATTAGCGACCTTGATGTTAGGTCAGTCGAAAGATGCGTGCAGGTCTCTGCCGCCTTAACGACTGGCGTAAAGTCGTACCAAACGCTACGACCGCCCAAATTAAAGCGGAGGTATGCTGGGTCTTCGCTGTCCGCCTCTATAGAGAGAATTGATTCAGGGCAGCCACAAGGACGCGGGCATTTCTTAGCGCAGCAGTCGCACTTAGGCTGACACTGACCGCAATGACCGCAATCCATGAGTGGACCGCCACACATATTGCACATGCTCATACTCATATTATAAAAAGCCCCCATCTCTGGGGGCTAAATTTAGTTCGCGTAGGCTACGATTCGGCCTAAGACTGCATAATCTTCTGGCTCAGCCATAGCATCGCCATCATCGATTTTCTTCTTAAGCTTCGTCGCCATCCCGATGGCTGTGCGAATCTGGTCATTGTCCACTAGTGCTCTGATGCGACGCATCTCTGCGACAACAGATGGGTCACTGCCGCCACGGGTCTGCCCTAAAACATTCCCGTATGCTTGGCGCACGTAAGAGGCCGTATAGCCTCTCATTGCTCCTGAGCCGAGAGCCATACTGTCCAAAGCATTCAAGGCCTCTTTGCAGTTAAGAAGTTCATCTGGGCTAGTATATTCAATCACTATCTCGACAGCAGGGAGGAACTTTTCTTCCATGTATTGCTGCTTTCGAATTTCAGCCCTGTCCTTATAGCCCTGAGCCTTTAGGATATCAATATCATCCTCTGCTC
>Ga0326511_10001812_pt1 | contig 17539 bp, 22 predicted proteins | sample 0_2496_0518_D_FD_203701 | JGI IMG/M metagenome (GOLD analysis project Ga0326511, IMG submission 203701) | Bovine rumen microbial communities from UC Davis, California, United States - 0_2496_0518 | ecosystem: Host-associated > Mammals > Digestive system > Stomach > Rumen | place: USA...
ACTACTCCGCGTCCGCGTCCTACAATCTCCGCGACTTTACCGCCTTCGTAGCCTTTAGCTAGTAGCTGTTTGATAGTCATATATTCTGGTTCGTTTATCTTAGACATGGTTTAGCCCTCTTTTATCTCAATCTTTACGCTTTTACGACCGGTTATATGGTACTCGCCACAATAGGGGCATTTATACACCCTCGCTGGCGCGTGTCCGGTGTCCTTTCGGTTATGCGACCTCTTCGGCGCGTTCATAGCTTTAGCTACGCGCTCCGCTGTCTGTCTTGACCTAAAGGCGCTTTTGCCTTCGCAAGCTGTTACTACTGAGTTCATGCGCCCCCTATCCTAGAACCCATACCGCTAGGGCCGTTGCTATTACAAAGGCCGCTACGGCTAAGTCTTTTAGCGCTAAGTCTAGGCTGCCGCTAGGCTTGCGGATGCGGTTATAGTACTCGATGTCGTCGCGCGTCATATCTCTAAAGTTCATACCGCGCTCCTAGCCATGCAGATTAGGATTGCTATTACCGCGGCGCCGGCCAACAAAGATATGGCGGCCATTAAAATAGCGCGGTGCTTCTGGCTGCGCATCCACTCCGTCTCGGCCTTGCGTAGCCCCTTGCGTTTGCGGCTCTTATTAGTTTTCATGTTTTTACCTCCGTTGTTTTTGCCAAAAACTTTTCGATTCCTTATAGCTCGGGGGCGACTCTCAGCGCCCCCGAACCTTTACTCATAAAGTGCGCTCCGCCTTGCGTCGGCGTAGTCTTTAGCCTCCATGTCTGCTTCTGCTAGCGCGTCCCAGTCGATGTTTTCGCTGATGATCGAGCGTAGTAGCATTTCTAGCCTAGGCTCCTCGCGGTCGCTAAGCTCTATGCCGTACTTTTCCAAAAGGTCGTATATTACGCTGTCTACTACGTTATCCAGGGTGCGCTTATCTCCTATGCCGTCGCTATGCCATTCCAGCGCTAGTTTAGTTAGCTTATTCATGGCTACCTCGCATAAGGTTAGCCACGGTTTTACTTATAAGCTCCTCGGCCGCAGCGTCTACGTCGCGCATCCGCTCTATGTCGTACTCTATGTCGCTGCGCCTTATTTTGAAGGCGTGCCAGCGCAGATGCTCTAGTAGAAACCTCGGGTCGTATAGAAACACCCACAGGGTGTCTAGCTTGTCGTTGACTAAGAAATAGTTAATATACTCGGGCCAATACTCAACCGGCGGCTTATCCTCCACTATCGACTGGATATGGCGCGCGCTGCTTAAGCATTTGACCTCTACGGCCGTTTTAAGGTCGTCGGTGTAAGCGTCTGGGCTTTCGATATGGTTAGCGTCGTCCGCTTGCCATACGTTGCCGCGTATTAAAGTGAGGCCGAGCTGCTGCTCCGCCTCCTTAATAGCTTCTTCTTCTAGGTCTTTGCCGCGCTCGCGGCTGCTCTCTAGGCCGTCGTCGTCACCGGTCCCCTCCGCCAGGCGTTCCGCTACCTTCTGGTAGAAGGTTATAAGCGGCTTTTCTGTATCGTACATCTCGCCGGTCTTGCGACTCTTAGCGAAGATTTTACCTATGGTAGTACCGGTGCGCTTGCCCTCTCGGAAGCTCAGCCACTCGGTGCTACCTTGTTCTACCTCAATTATTCGCATGATACGTACTCCTGGCCTCTGTTAGCTCTTCGCGCCGAATGGTAAACATCGTCTGGATCGCGTGGCGCTGCTTGTCGGTCGGGTTAGGGAATAGCTCGCTAACGGCCTTAGCGTAGTCGTTTATGGCCGCTATGGTTGTTAGCGTGTCTAGCTTCGCCTTAATATCGTCGAAAGTAGGCCGGCTAGCGTTACGTTTCTCGTTAGCCTTAGCATCGTCCTCGCTGTGCGTTTCTACCTTGTCGTCGTCGCTGCATACTAGCGATAGCGCTAACTGAGCGGTTACGCGCCTGGCATAAGTTACCGCGGCCCCGTACTTCTGGGCCTCGTTACTTTTTGCCATCTCTGGAATCACTATTTTAGCGCCAATCTGCCACTCGCCGGCTTCGTCTAGATATTCGATATAGTCGCCGTTTTCGGTTGGCTTAATCCTCATTTTGGGGATAGTTTTACCAGCCTTAGCTATATCCGCTAGGCTGGCGTAGTTGTAGTTGTAGCCCTTGCTGGCTGCCTTGATAATCTGGCTTTCTTCTTTTACTTGCATACTGGCTCCTCGTTTACGTACCAGCTATATTGCCAAGTGCAGTTATTAGCCTCTGCGTAGGCGTTCATGCGGTCTGCTTTATGCTGCGAGTAGGCGTTAGCTCCTAGTGCTAGAAGCCCGAGCGCCGCGGCAAAGATAAGACAGTTTTTAATAGTTTTTTTCATAAAATGTACTCCTTCCGTTCGCTACTGGTTGCCCGACGCCGAAAAGTGAGTGTAACCTGTGGCTGGTTACGTAGTAGTGTGTGTTTTACATGGGGAGTAAAGACCATGATTGGAGTCAAAAACGCGGTGCCGAGCAATCAGTAGCGAATCCTTGTTTTAAGTTAATGTCTACCGGCCGCTGGCTGAGAGGCTTTTGTCACACCTAAAAAGTTGAATGTCTGAATACTGATAAGAAGTACAACGTTAAGCCGTAACGTCTGCGGTAGTATAATGAGAAGAAAAAGCCCCTCGACTAGCGGCCGGTTTAATAAGAGGTAAGCCGTCCTGGTATCGCCACTATTCAATTACTAAATGCAATCCGGCGGCTTATCTCTGTTTTTAATAAGTTCGCTATTCCAAGTTGTTAAGGCTCTTAAACTGGCAAGCCGTAGTTGTTTAATGCGTCTACGGAGCTATCAACTTGCTGATAGATAACCCCGATAAACGCCAAAAATCCCCTACAGAGTAGAGGTTATTATCTTATGGTAGAGCGCATCCATGGTAAGGATGAGGTCCCGGGTTCAAATCCCGGTCGCGGCTCCATAAAAGAATAACACAGTTTATCTCTGCATTTTTGACTGCTCAACTTTTTTATGTGCGGTTTGATATTTTTATATTATCAAAAAATGGCCTAAAAGTCAATGGGCTAATGCTAAATTGTATGGTATTTTTCGTACTGCCTCTGCAAGTCGCTATCGACTACGTGGGCGTACATCATGGTAGTATCTAGGCTAGCGTGGCCCAGCATGGCGGATAAATACCGCATATTGCCATTATTTTTTAAGAAATTAGTAGCGAACGAGTGCCGGAGGGTGTGAGGCGTTACTTTTTTTGTTATACCGGCCCTGGAGGCCGAATTACGCACCAATAACTGTATGTTGGTGGCCGTCATGCGCTGCTTGTGTTCAAACGACACTATAAGCGCGTCTGAGTGGTCTGTACGGCTTTTTAAGTACTGTTCCATAAGATGCTCGGTGCGCTGGTCGATAAAGCATAGACGGGGCTTGCGGCCCTTGCCTATAACCGTAAAGCGCCGGTCGACTATCTGGCCGCGATTAAGTGATATAAGCTCGGATAGACGGATGCCGGAGCTATACAGCAGCGAGATTACGAACGCGTTACGCAGGTTGTACGCGCAAGCTATCATAGCGTCGATCTCGGCCTCCGTTAGATATACAGGCACGGTCGCTTCACGTTTCGGAACTGGTATAAGCTGGCTCTTGATGCAAGGCACGTCCAGCAGGTTTAGATACCCCACGACGGCCCGAAGCCGGATTACATACACGCGGACGCTATTGGGCCGACGAGTCTTGGCTAGCTCCTCGCGCCATCTTCTAATATCCTCTAGCGTGAGTTGATCTACCGGCTTATCTGGCACAGATAGCAAAAACAGCCGCTTACAGGCTTCGTGTATCTCTTCTGTACGGCTTGATTGGTTCTTGAATCGTATATAGTTGTCCCGGTAGGCGTCGAACGCCTCAGATATTAGCATATAAAAAATACTCCCTCTTAAAACTTCGTAGGGGAGTATCTTATTACCTAGAATCCGCGCTCTGTTAGCTTTATCTTGCAGATGCGGTTAAAGTACTTAGCTGGGCATTTCACGTATGGTCTAGTCGAACTCTCTAGTGCATTCTGTATATCGGACTCGCTTAGGTGGTAGACGCATTTTAAGAAGAAGTTGCGACAGTTTGGCGCCTTTAGCCTTTCGATTAAGAATCTGGCCTTGGCCTCTGCCTCTTGCGACGATATGCGGTTTGTGCGAGTTTTCCACAGGCCTTGGTTGTTTTGAGTTTTCCACATACCATCATTGTTACATTGTTCATTGTTAATTAAACTTCGTTTAATAACATTGTTACATTGTTCATTGTTGATTAGCTCTGCTAAGCTAGTAGCTCTCCCCATAATTACCTCACTTTATTTAAGCGCTAAAAAGACTGCCGCTCCTACGAGCCTTTTTAACTTTATTCATGATAGCTTCTTAAACTTGGAGCGCAAGCTTAAGCTGCTATATTTTTAGGGGATAAAAAATCCCTTTATCGGGATTATCTATTAGCAAGTTGATAATCTTATCTTAGCAGATAGAGGGCTATTTGTCAATATGCGCGGCCTGCCATTCTATATACCATTTTTTATAAGCTTCGACTTTTTCCGTAACGTACGAGTTGCCACCGTTCTTATGGTAGACGTCGTACTCGTTTAGTATGTTTTGGTAGTTTGATGGCACGCCATTAAAGAGGACGGCTACTTTATCCTCTAGTATCATTTGGAATATAGACTGCTTGGCGTTATGGCGCGAGCTAGTGCGGTTCTGTATTAGCGCTGTTATGATAGTGGCTAGCGTTGGTAAGGCGCCTGCGGCGGCGCCAATTATAGCTATTATTACTGGGTCGGACATTTTTTCTGTTATTAGTTATTTCTTGATATAGGGGGCGCTTAAAACGCGCCCCCTTGCATCCTAGTTGTGAAGAAGTCGATCTGGAACTGCATAGCTTTTCTGAACTCAGCATCCGGAATGTTCACATAAAGCCAGGCGGCGGCACGGCACACGTCGTAAGTGTCGATAGTGTACTTATCTCGCCTGTAAGCCTGCCAGGCATCGCGAAGCATCCATGCTGGCGGTACCGGAACGGACCTTAAGCGCTCGTGCAGCTCGCGGTGGTACTCCACAGGCACGTAGCGCACGAACGCCGTACAGATTGCCCTAGCGTAGCCCTTCTGCCAATACCTCTTCTGGAAGCACAGATGATGCCTGTTAGTGGCGCTTGTCGAGGAGGCCCATCCTCTGCGTTTGCGCTTTTTACTCATGTTACCGCACCCACACGAAGCGGTCGCCGGTCGTAGTGGTGTCGATGATATGTAGAATATCCATCAGCTCGTCCAGCGGCCCGGTAGCCTTCAGCACGCGCCCCTCTAGCGTGAACTCGTACCCCTCCAGGACGGTAGGGTCGAAGTCGTCAGAGTAAAACTCGACCATAAGTTCCATGCTTATACCCCCCTTTACTTGCAAAAACTAGGTTTTAATGTGCCAAAGGGTCCACGACCCTTGCTGCTCGGCTAGCTGCGAGGGCCTAGCCGAACGGCAAGAGGCGCGGCTGCGCCTCTTGCTATCAGTCCCCTTTATGGTAGTCGCTGCTCGATTTAACGATAGCCATACCTAGTAAAGCGTTGATAGCCGCTATGATAAGTTGAATGGTTTTGTCTACCTGCTCGCCGAAGCCGAAGCCCCAGATATTAGCTAGGCCAATATAAAGAGTAGATAGCAAAGGTAAAATGATAGCTACGACGACTTTTAGCACGTCGTAAACTTTATTAGACATCGGGATAGTAACGCCGTACTTTTTGGCCGTATCTGATGCCAAATCTACGGTTTTTTGTAACTTTTCGATAATATCATCCCACTCTTCGAGCGTTAGGCCGGTCTCTGTGCTTTGTGGTTGCTCTGGCACGCTCGAGCCGGTGCTGGCGCCGTTAGATGGTTGCTGGCCGCTAATTGGCGACTGCTCGGCCTTATCTTCTTTTGGCTCTTCTTTAGGTTGCTCTTTCGGTTCTTCTTTCGCCGGTGCTGTAGTCTGAGTTGCCGCCGGTTTCTCGATTGCGGCGTACGCTTTCCAGCCCTTAGCGTCCATATTGGCGATGTCGCGATCTAGCGTACCTGCTGAGCTAGAGTACTGCCAAATGGCCCAAAAAGACCAAGAGCCAATCTTATATGGCATAGCGCCAGTAGTTGGCGTTGGTGGGTTCTTCACGTTATAAGTGTTAGGGTATCCGGCAATCCATAGGCCGTAGGTCTTAGAGATACTGGACCAGTTGTTGCCATTAACCACGCTTGCCGACATATAAATAAGTGGGCGTACCTTAGTTAGGCGGTAGACCTCGTCTAGCCATGCTTTGGCCCATGATACTTGCCCAGTCGTGCCTGGTTGTTCCCAGTCTAGAACAGGGATAGACTCGCCAAAGTAGTTGCGAGTGTTATTAACGAAAAATTGGGCCTCTTTTTTTGCGCCGTCCGTACCTTTATTTAGGTCTGGTCGCGCGAAGTGGTAGTGGCCTAGAAACTTGCCTTGTTTTTTAGCGCGCTGGTAGTGTTTGTCGCAGCTGCCGTCAACATACCCCACGCCTTCCGTAGCTTTGATAATTAAAAAGTCTTTAGCGGAGTCGCCGGTGCCGACGCTCTGCCATTTGCTAATGTCGTAGCCGTATAGTGCCATAGCTTGCGCTACGCATCGCCTGTACCATTATTATAGCACCAAAAAGCCACCCTCGCGAGTGGCTTATGGTTTTATTTTTTCTTCTTTTTACCGCCGCAAGGCATAATAACCTCCTATGGTACTATTATTTGCCAGGTATTATCTGAGTCGCTCCAGATATATACCTTATGCCGGTTGGTCGCGTCAAAGAGCGCGTACGTGATGTCTAACGGGCCGGCTAGGTCGGCGGACCCCACGCTGATATTGTTTTGACCGGTATATATCGTAGCGTTGAGCAGCGCCTCTAGCTGCGCGATTAGCGCCTCGTTCGTGATTTCTGTCGTGGTTGGGGTTGCGAGTGGGTAATAGACGGCGGTCGGGTTGGTCGAGAGCCATGTCTTGCATTTATCAACGGTGTTTATTTCGCTACTAACTCCGAAAGCGAATCCGACTGCATTGTCTGTTCTTATCGCCGACCCCACAACGCTACCGCCTGATAGTTGGTTCGGTGTTTTGCTCGTGAACCTGTTTGAGAAGTGTGGGATTAGTTGGTTGTTGTTGCTCGGCTTGACGTAATTCGACAGGACATTCGCATAAAAGTATTGGTTCGCCGTAGTACCGCCTTTGCTGATTGTTTCGCTCCCATTTAGCACGACCTTCCCTGTCTGCTTTTCGAGCCACCACTTGCCATTCTCTTTGTATATTCTGTCTTGGTATGTGCCGATTTTGCAGAGTTCGATTGGAGCGAAGTATGCGGAATAGTCGGTGGCTTGGTCTCCGAGTTCGATTTGGAAGTCGCTAATCGTCAATACGGAAGAGCTGGCGATTGCTTCGTTGGTGTTATCGGGGTAGAACAGGAACGATAGAACGGGCTTGTCTGACGCTGGCGGCGTAGCCGGAACGTTGAATGTTACGCTCTGTGCGCCTGTTGTCGTAGTCCGTTTGTCGAATAACTGGTCGCCGATTGTCGTACCCGTTTCCGTTCCCCAGAAGCATCTGATGCCTGAGTCTATGTTTGCTATTGTTGCGGATTTGTTATAGCTGACCGTCACTGTCTTCCCGTAGAGGTTTCGGCTGTCGGCGAGCGAAAGCTTCATGATTGAGTATGCGAACTTGTTGCCCAATGTCTTTGTGAATGTGATGCTGTCGCTTCCCTTTACCGCCGAGACTGCGCCACCGTTGCTGTCATATGTTGCGCTCATGTAGTCGATGAGGTTTTTGCCCAAGTTGATTTCGTACTCTTGCGCCCTGTATGGCTCGTATGCGGTGGCGGTTGAGCCTTTCTCCAACTGGGGGCTTATTGAGCCACTTGTCGTTGCCCCATTAGCTATGATGAAGTAGATTTGCTTGAGGATATCGCCTGTCTGCAACTGGTAGGTTGTAACAAGGTCAGGGTAGATCTTGCTCCCACCTCTCTCAACTGTGAGCTTTATCGTCACTCCTGACAGGCTTGCTCTATTTGCCGATAGAATCATTGGCTCGTTGGCTGTTATATTGGGAGCTTCGTAAAAGCCTTGCGTATATGCGCTTGCCGTACCGCTGAATGTCAGCTTGCCGTCTTTTGCGGTTCTAGTGATGCCATTCGTGGTGGATGTCTTGTCTGTGATGTTCAGTAGGTTCTTGCCCACGATTCCAACCGTCTGCCGTCCTGTGACGGTTTCGATTGGCTGTGGGTAGTTCGGGTTCGGTGCGGGGATTCCGCCAACGTATGGCTCGAATGAGGTGGCGGTTGAGCCTTTCTCAAGTTGCCATTGAACAGACAGATTGGCAGTCTTTGTTTCTGACGTATTAGCGTCAAGAACCATACGGAGCTTAGCTACCTCGAACGTAGTAGTAATAGTGCCTGCATTATATCCAGTAGTAGAGTTAGAAGGAATATAAACTGAGAAGTTCTGAAAACTATTATCGGAAGCAATCAGTCGTACATAGTATCCGAAACCTTTAGCTGTCCCACTAGTTTCACGAACTGACATTGTTAGCTGAGTACCACTAGGGATAGGCGTAATAGTATAATCTGACGACAATGTTCTCCAGCGTGAAGCTTCTGTATTATCGATACTGAACTCGCCATTATTATTCTTTCCTAGTGTCAAATTGTTTAGCGAAAGCAGGTTCTTCCCCGTGTAGGTCGTTTGCTCGATGTTGCCGTTAATATCGTAGTCGCTAATCTTGCCGTCCGGCTCCGGGTTATTGAATGATATACGGGTGCCGCTGGCCGTGCCAGTAGTAGCTTCGCGGTCTACTAGATAGAACGTGTCGCTGTTGCCGCTCTCTGGTAGTTCGCTAACTACAGTACTCTTTACTGAGCCTACAGGCCCTTGCGGACCGGTCGCGCCAGTAGCTCCAGTAGGGCCTTGCGGTCCCGTAGCCCCTGTTGCGCCGGTGGCCCCGGTGTCGCCCTTCTCGCCTTTAGGTATACCGAAATTAAGCACGGCAGCGCCGCTGGTGCCGGAGTTAGTAACGGTGGCGCTCTGGCCTGGGTTTAGCGTGGTAGTAGAGCCTACGGTTACGGTAGCAGCTGGCCCAGTAGGCCCCTGTGGCCCGGTGGGGCCTTGCGGCCCCTGTGGCCCCGTATCCCCGGTATCGCCCTTATCGCCCTTAGGGCCGCCGGTGTTTTTAAGCTTAAAATAGTTAGTTTTTAAGTGTGCGTCTATAACGTTTCTAGGATTGTTTACTGTGATTCTAGGCATACTATACCCTCAAAGTGGTTACAGGTAAGATGCGGAGCGGCCCATAAATAATGGTGGTTTTAACGCTCGAGTTTACCAGTTTAATATCGTATACGTAGTCGCCGAAGTCTATATCTGTATCAGTCTCGGCTAGCGGTAGGGCTAGGCAGCCTTCGTTGTCGTAGTCGCAGTCAGTACCAAAGGCCCATTGTACCGTTACTAGCGCGTCGCCGTCCGTCTGGTCGTTGTCTGGCTGGCGCTTAACGGTAAAGTAAAGCGTGTCGCCGGTCGTGAACGTATAGTCTGAGTCTATCTGGAGCGTCTGCGTATTTTTCTGCGGTATACAAAGTGGCTGTAGCCCTTGCGGCATAATATCCTGCATGGTGCCTCCTTATTTATTGTCGATACCTAAGCCCTTAACGAACTCGTCGGCCTTCTTTTCGATTTTCTCGCGATCTTCTTTTTTAACGTCGCTATATTTTTCCATAATCTTATAGGCGGCCATTTTAGCGCCCTTAACGTTAGCCAAAATGTCGATAAACTCGGAGCGCTCTTTAGCGTCCATTTTCTTGTCGCCTAAAATGTCGAAGCCCAAGTCGCAAAGCTTGCCTAGCTTTTTACCGAACTCCTCGAACTTGTCCCCCAAAGTGCGTTCTTTCTCTTCGATTTCCTCGATAAACATAGTGTTATACTACGCAACGCCAATTAAGCTTATTATAACATATCTAGTGGTATAATAAGGGCAAGTAACTGCGAGGGTATATGTTCATATGGACTATTGGGGATATAGCGGCCGTAATTATATTTGTTATTTTTATTGTCGCTGCGGTGGTCGAGCGCATAGATTCCGCTTGGTATGCTAGGCCGCATAAGGCCGAGCCGAAGGCCGAGCCTAAACCGGCCCCTAAAAAGCCTAACCCGGCTACCAGAGGAGATAGGATTGCCTATGCGGTAGCCATTCTTATCCTAGTTATAGTGTTTTTCTTATGGCGTTTCGCGCACGATAACGGCCTATAAAAATACCCCTCTCGCGAGGGGCTATTTTTATTGCTGCAGCGCGCTCGTGTCGGCTAAGTAGTTTCTTAGTAGTTGCTCTGCGCGTGAGAGTTTCTGCTGGCGCACGTTCTCTGAGTCGTAAGCCGTCGGAATGTACGACTTGCCTATATTCTCGGCCTCGCGTGGCGTGATATTCGCGCCGGACTGTAGGTACCCTAGGGTCAGAGCTAAGCTCTGGGCCTGATTGGCGTACTCGTCGCCGCCGAACATATTTACCACTCCGCCTAGAGGGCTATTTACTAGAGCGGTTCCTACACCTGGCTGCATCTGTGATAGCGTCTGGAGCTGCTGCAGACCAGTTAGCGCCTTCGATTGGTTAGCGCTTAGGTCTTTAGCGGTCGTCGTCGCGGTAGGGTTCTGCAACTTGTATATCTGCGCCGCTTGCTTATAGAGGTCGGCTAGCTTGCCGTAGGCCGTAATATCGCCAGCCGCCAATGCCCGTTCCATGCCTGCGCTAATTCTATCGAGCGAGCTTGGTATAGCTTCTTGCACTTGCTGCGCTTGGTTATACAGCTGTTGGGCCTGTAGCATAGAGTTTTCGTAGTTGTTCTGTATGCCTTGGGCCTCTTGTGTAGCGTTCTGGATAGCGTTTTGCCTATCCTGTTGCTGCATAGCGCCTAGACCTGCTTGGCGTGATAGCCGGCGCATAGCCACGTCGCCTATAGTCTGAGTTTGGCCTTTGCGCGTTATTGGGCTTATTTCTCTACCGCTAAATGTATCGTTGTTAAGCATTTCTGCCGCCTTTCCAGCTTTATTTATGGCCTTTTGGCCAATATTCTTGGCCGTACCCACTAGGCCGGTCTTTGCTTGTTGTACCGGGGCTTTGCCTTCTAGCTGCGCCTGGGCGTTGCTAGCGTTACCAGCGTACTTAGCCGCTCTAGCTTGCTTGGCCGGTTCCGAACCTGCCGCGAGGTCGTATGCCATTTGGCCGAACGCTTGTAATGGGTGGCCGCTAGTTACTAGGCGCTTCATATTAGCGCCGAAGCCGCCAGCGCTCATTTTAGCGCCGTTTACTATAGTGGAGCCGTCTACGAGTGGTTTCATAGTAGCGCGTAGCTCTGCGCCGTTGCGTACTTTAGCTAGCTTATTGTCTACGAAGTCTGCCCATGTTTGGTTGCCCTTATACATATTCTTAAGCTCGGTTAAGCGCTCTGGGGTTAGGACTTTCTTAGGGTCGCCGGCCGCTTCCCATAGTCTACCTTGTAGCTCGTCGCGTACTAGGTCTAGTGTCATGCCCTTTCGCTTTTCTGGGTCGGTAGATAGGTGGTATGTTTTATCTTTACCTTTATATCTTGCGCTTTGCTTTTCTAGTTGCCTGATAGCGTCTAGCGTCGTGTTGCCGTCGTTACTCTTTTCGGTACGCTTGAGCGCAGATTTAATCTGCCCAAGTACAGTTTTATACTCTTCGTCAGATAGCCCTATATCCGTTCTAATATCGTCTAGCCAGTCTCTGGTAATGGTAGTGTCTACATTCTTAGCACTTGAAGCTAGCTCGCGCGTCATTTGCGATACAAGACCATTCTCGCCCGTAACATGGTTAGATGCGTATTGTACGTCGGCCGGGGTTTTAAGGCCATAACTATTGTAAAGAGTAGCTAGAACGTCCTCTGCCGAGCCTACCGCGCGACGTGTTGGGTTGTCTAGATCGCCGTACTGCTCGAGTAGCGCCGCGCCTTGTTTCTGGCGGTTAACCGTTATCTCGCGCTCGAGCCTTGCTACGTCTGCTGGGTCGAGGTTAGGCGCTTCCTGTATATTACTCATATCAGTAGCACGGCGTACTCTTGGCGCGACGCTCTGAGCCTCTTGAACAGGCTGCGCCTGCGGTTGGGGTTGTCGGCGTTGGGCTGGCATAACGTCTTGGATAAGTTGGCCGCGGTTTGGGTTATTAACGTCTATCTGTTCGCCTTGCGGTAGCCTCTTATCTACGTCAATCTTGCGAGTAGGGAAGCTGTCGGCCAATAGCTGCTCCGTCGCCTTCATATATAGGTCTGGGTCGGTTTCGAGCGCGCCAATGAGGTTTTCGTTAGTGTATACGAGGTTACGGTTGGTGTTTGCTAGGTTGTCGTACATCTCCAGGATGTCGTCTGGCGTACCGGTAAACTGGCCTCCGTTGTTATATTCCGGCATAATCTGGGACCAGCTGCTGTCCTTAAGCGACGTGCCGTTTTCCTCTGATAGGAACGGGCGCATATAGTCTGGTATGTCTTTGCCTTTATAGCCTGTCGCTTCGATATAGTCTGAAGTCCTAATCTTCGGTAGCTCGCTCTTGGAGGCCACATTATAGCCGTCTAGGGAGCTGTTCGCGTAGTCTGCATAGTCTCTTGTAGCCGCTCTGAGCTGGTTGTAGGTATCGCTATCCAGTATATCCTTTAGTACTGCGTTTTTGGAGATAGCGTCATCGCCGGCAGCGTCGAGGAACCCGTTTCTGACGGCAGCCGAGATGTCGCTAGTGTTATCGTCGAATAACTTTCTGAACTGCGCGTTACTGTTCGGTATAGCGTTTGGTAGCTGCGTTTTGTTATTTGGCCCTAAAATACCGTCTAGTGTCGAGCCGGAACGGTCGGGCAGCCTGTACATACTTCTGCGCTGGCGGTTAACGTCTACGGCGCCGTTACCCGAGTCGTCGTATTGCACGTCGATTTGTCGGCGCGTTGGGGCCTCTTGGGCCGCTGGTCTGGTGTACTGCTCGGCCACATCGTCAACGATAGGCTTAGTGGTCGGGGTATCTGGGGCCTGCGGAGTTTCGCCATACTTGCGGTTTAGCCTGTCTATGCCGCTTCCTAGTACGCCCATAGCGCCAGCCATAGTTCCGCCAGCCATAGCGCCGCCTTGCGCGCCCTGCAGCGCACCTTGAAGCACGTCGCCGCCGTTAAGGCCGGCATATAAGCCGCCGCCGGTGGCTCCAGCTAGGCCGCCAGTTATAGCGCCTTTGCCTATATTGCTGTTGAGCGCCTTAGAGATAAGGCCTTTGCCAGCCGTTCTGTTGGCTAGCTTGCCGCCTACATATTGGCCTACGCCTGCGCTAGCACCGCCCACTAGAGCGCCTTTAAGCGCGTCGTCTAGCGTTGCGCTAGCCCCTTTCTCAATAAATGGGTTGGCCGCGCCAGAGACTACGCCTTGGCCGATGTTTAGAGCCACTTTCTTGCCAGCGCCTAGGCCTGGGATAAGGTCTGATACCGTAGCGGCTGCGTCTAGAGCTTTGCCGCCAGTCTTGGCGTAATAGTCCTTGTCGGACATATTCTCGTCGCCATGGAGGGTCTTTTTTGCGTATTGCTCCCACTCCTTCGTATATTTGCCGGTACCAGCATTCCCCGTGACGAGGTCTCTAACCGAGGCCGCGCCGGTGCCGAACATATTATATAGAGTGTCGCCTACGTTCTTTACGCTGTTACCTATACCGCTTAAAACGCTCTCTAATGGGTTGCTCGGCCCCTGGTTGGCCTGGCTTAATTTGGCCATAGCTTGAGGCATTAAGGCATCGTAGTCTGCTTGAGCCTGGTTGGATTGGCGGATAGCTGCCGCTGCTTTAATCGCCGCTTTATCCTTATCGGACATTCTAAAAGCCATGCGCCCTCCTATCCTAGCCTTAGGCCTAAGCGGTTGAGCAACGCTGCGTCTGAGCCGCTTAGATAGTTATAGTTGTACGTCTTGCCGGCCGCGTTAGCTAGCTTCTTGTTGCCGTTGTACTTGAGTATCTCTTGCAAGCGCTTGTACTCGTTGGAGTTGCCGCCGAACATATCGCCCACGGTATTAAGAATCGAGCTATTGTTCCAGCTGCCGCCATTACCGCCGTAGTATGTGCCGAACTTGACGGAGCCGTTGGTGTTATTATTGCGGAATTGCAAGCCGCCGGCCGTGTCGTTAGTCACGCCGTACTTTTGTGTCGGGGTGTTCGCTCCGTTGAGGTAGTTTTGCCATGAGTTCTGCGCTGCTAGCTGTTGTTTCTGGAGTGCCAGCTGTTGCTGTCGGTACGCGTCCTCGCGCTCGGCCTCTCTGGCTGCGTCGTAACGTTGCATAGCATATTTGCTAGCTTCGTCGTTAAGCTGCGCCAGGGTTTGCTGCAAGCTGAGCCTGCGCTGGTTAGCGTCGCTCTCGGCTGCGCTAATATCGTTAGCCTGGTTGGTCTGCATCTGAGTAACTGCCGGCACGTAGGCTTGCTGGTAGTACTTCTTATTCGCTATTTCTGAACTGCCGCCGAAAGAGCCGCCGTTGCGACTTGCGGCCATGCTAGAAGCCTGCGCTTGCCAGTTGCGCTGGTTATCTAGGTTCTTGCCTTGCTGGGCGTATTGAGCGTTGATGCGGTCTTGTTGCGCGGCCAAGTCGCCAGATATAGCGTTTATCTGGTTGTTCAAAGCTTTACGGCTGTTGTCGTAACTCTTCGACGTCTCAGCCATAATCTTTTCTAAGTTCGCCATGCGTATCTACTACGCAACGCCAAAATTACTTATATTATAGCATAACTAGAGATTGGGCGGGTACATATAGCTAACGCGCAGCTTGAACGTTATGCTATCGAATGGCTGGTTACCGCTCTGGGTTATAACTTGCGCCGACACTCTTAGCTTGTCTTTGTCCGGGCGCGCGAAAAGCACGTAGTAGTGCGGCAGCCCATTACTCGACCATATATCGAACATACCCTCCGTGGGGATAGTGACCGTTTTAGTCTCCGTCTGCTGCGTTTCCATGTTGTATACGGTAGTCTCGTAGCTAACTAGGTAGCGTGGGATAGCGCCTTTAACCGCCGGCAGATTGACTAGCTTGGTAACATAACCGAGTCCGCTGATTGACGTGCCGGCCGGTAGCACAATATCTATCTCTTGATTGCCGGCTTGCGCTAGGCTCATATAGTCGCTGTTTAGTATGAATCTATTAGGCCTGCTAGACATTCGCGTATATCCTTATATGCCACTTATCCTGGCCGGCAGATTGGCCGCAGTAAAAGCCGCATTTATCTATATCTGAATATGAGTAGTATTGGAGCGGGTAGCCCGGTTGGAATGTTACATAATTGCCGGCCTTTATCTCGCCGTTGGCCTCTCGCCAAAATGATATAAACGGGTAGTTGCCAAGGTTATGCTCTATCTCGACCCTGTTGGCTTGCGTCGTAAGCTCTTTGTAGCCGTGCGTGACGTTCACTTTAGCCACGTTGTTAGGGTTAAAGTCGGTCGTGATAAGTCCGCTAAAGATAAGAGGGCAGTATATCTTATCCGTGTCGAACACTAGCTTGGCCGATTGGCGCACCGTCGGCGCCGCCTCTTGCGTAGCGTTTGCTGGGAGTAGCCCGTAGACGCGCAAGTAGCCCGTGTAGGCCGTACCAGAGTCCGGCGTAAAAGATACCGTTATATTGGTGGCGTCGGCCTTAACTAGCGTCATGCGCGGCGCCATAACCAGCTGGTCTAGGCCGTACACGGAGCTAAAATCCTCGTCCTCTGACCATATCGCTATTGGCAGCGGCGTAAAGAGGAGGCTATGCGGTATTGTAAACGTTATGGCTGAAGAGCCGGCCGGTAGGCTTATCTGTTGCTGCTTATAAAATACCACCTTATCCATGGGGTAGTCCGAGTTGAGCATAAAGTGGGCTAGGTTTTGGGCCATTACTTTACCTCGTCTAGCACGTTAAACCCCTCTTTAGTTATCCATATGCCAGGGCGCCCATCCCCAGGCGCCTGGCCTATTAAAATACGTGGCATGCCGCCGGCATCGTAAAACACCTCGCCGTAACGCCCGTTAGATAGCTTGCCGCTAACCATTTGGCTATTCTTGCCATTAGAGATGGTCTTGGCGTAGGTTTCGGCGTCCAGCATCATAAAGTTATTATTTATCGTCTGTAACGCTTTCTGCGTGTCCTGTTTGCTATTTATTGGCGTAAAGCGATTAGGCATACTATCTTATCCTTTGCGTTTCAATAGTTAGTGTGTGGCTGCGGAATATAACCGGCTCGAAGGCCGCTATATGCTGGTAGCGTATCTGGCAGCGGTAGAACTCCCCGTTTACTTTAGTTGATGTCGTGTGGCGCGTCGGGATGGCCGGCACTCCGTAGTCGCTAGGGTTATCCCATACGTGATTAGTTAAGGTTGGTATCTGGCGCAATAGATCTATGCTGAAGGCGTACTTAACTTGGTCGGTATAGTCTAGCGAGTAGCCGCACTCGACGGTATAAGGCTGCGTGGCAGTCGCGAATTGTGGGCGCCATTTAGAGATGCGTTTTTGCTGGCTAGTTGTGCCGAAATGCTGGTAGGCTGTCTCTAGGTTGAACGCGATCGCTTGGCCCATGTCTGAGTAGTCGTTGCTGGCTGGGTCCTCATTTATCATGAGCATACCAACTCGGCTATGGCCGCATATAAAGCGGCTAGACGCGTTTTGGCGCGCGCTAGTGGCGCTAACCCACGTGTTAGAGTCGAAGGACTCCCATACTTTGAGGTTGATGTTGTAGACTAGGCAGTGGTCGTTAGTGCCTCCGGCAACGCTCGTGTAGTACACGTACAGGCGGTTCTTAAATAGGTCTAGTACGATGTTTTCTTTATTTGGGATAGCGTCGTAAACGTTCTGTATAGAGTTCTCGGTAAGGCTGGCCTCGCTTGCGCCATCGAAGATATAGATGCCGTTATCGTTAGCGAAGTAGGCGTAGTTGAGGTCGCATACTACGCTCTCTTGGCTGAACGTGCCATTCTGTGCGTTAGATGCGCTCTGCGTCCACGAGTCGGCGCTCTGGCTATACATCTGGTATTTGTTGCGGCGCGTCATAAAGTAAAGCACGCCGCCTAGGTTGAACATGGCCGTTAAGGGGTCGCCAGTCTTGATAGCAGGGAAGTTCTGGTAGAAGTCGACGCTAAACTTATCGTAGCTAGAGATAGTCTGCGGCGTAGTGTCTACGATGGTTAAGCTAACGGTGGTGCCGGCTATAGCCGTTACCTCGGCCGTGCTTGTGCCTTGCCCGGTTATCCAGTCGCCCACGGCTATGCCGCTTGGCGTAATGGTTGAGCTATCTATAGTTAAGGTGTCGCCCGGGTTGCCCTGTATAGTGTTAGTCGTGCTAAAGGCTGGGCTTTTGGCGTAAGTATAGCCGTACGGATAGGTCCATAGCGCCTCGGTATCTGGGTCTGTTGCGAAGTATATAAGGTTATCTGCGGTGCCGTTCATAATGTTAGACATATTCACGGATAGCGCCGTATCTGTCTGAAGATCGCGTACGTCTATAACCGTATCCGCCCAGTTATTAGCCGGGTCGAGTAGATGCGGCTTTTCTACCCCTGTTAC
>Ga0326511_10001813_pt1 | contig 17527 bp, 34 predicted proteins | sample 0_2496_0518_D_FD_203701 | JGI IMG/M metagenome (GOLD analysis project Ga0326511, IMG submission 203701) | Bovine rumen microbial communities from UC Davis, California, United States - 0_2496_0518 | ecosystem: Host-associated > Mammals > Digestive system > Stomach > Rumen | place: USA...
GCTGGCGGTCGCCGCGGGGGTGGGGCCGGGGGCCTCCCCCTCCCGTCTCGGCGCCGATCGGCTCACCACTCGCCGTCGAGGATGATGATCGGCCGCGTTCGGATCCGGCCGTCGCTCTTGGCCGCGTTGCAGCAGTAATGAGCTGCCTGCAGGTTGTCGATGTCCTGCGCGGCCGCCTGGGGTGAAGGATAACCAAACTCCCGCCAGCGTGAGATCGGTTTGATCTCGTCGATCACGAAGCTCAGAGGATGCTGCGCGTCAGACGGCTCGTCGTAGTGAATGGGACCCAGCCGTCCGCGGCAGATCCCGCAGGGTGCACCGCACGCCCGGAACCGGGCACGGTGCCGGCGCCGGAGCGCCCCGTTGCTGTACCGTGGGTTACTCATACGCAAAGAAAAAGCCTGAGCCTGGATGCGTCCGCGTTTGCGGATTCTTCCAGGCTCAGGCTCAAAGGCTCAGGCTCGTCGGATGTTGATCTTGTATTCTCGGCGGCAGTGTTTGCAGTACACGGGAAGCGCCCTGGCTTCCGTCTCCTGGGTCACCCTCAGGAGCTTCTGTTTGCCGCATCGTGGGCAGCTCAGGAAGCCGTCCACTATCGGGAAAATTATACCATTTTCGTCCACTGCCGTCAACATTATTTCGCCTCCGTGTCCTAAGAATAATATAGATTTCAAGTCAGAAAGAAATTATAAAGAAAGCCCGCGACGCCTGGTTTTTCTTCGTTTTGTCTTCGGTGCTTTCCGGTCTGTCCTGCTGCCGCTGAAGCGATACTTCAGGACATGGTAGAAGGCGAACTCTGTCGGCTTCTTTTTATCCAGCAGCACCTCGCTGCCTTCCGGAGCTGCAAGCTCGTAGTCGTCCTCCACGGTGACCGTGTCCACCTCCGGCTTCCTGGCGTTGCGTGTGCAGCTCCAGCCGTGCAGGCCGGGCCGAGACTCGTACTCCTGGCATTCCCGCAGTTCCTTGGTCATGTACCTGGCCACCATGCGAAAGTAGTTGCCCGGCTCATCAGCGTCCGGATCGTACCAAGGCGGCAGCTTCTCACCCGGCTCAGGGATGCCCAGCTTGCGGATTTCAATGTCGCTGCCGTAGATCCAGCAGTCGCGGATCATGCCGAAGTCGCGGCCCGTGCTGTCCACAACTACGTGCTGGTGCCAGCGGCCGGACTCACTGGTAAGGATCTCAGGCGCCCAAAACACCACTGGCTCCGGCAGGCCCGCAGCCTTCCGGGCGTCCCGCAGCTTCTTCAGGAAATACTTGAAGCGCAATTGTGCCTCTTTCCGGCTGTCTGGCATGTGGGCATCGTCATGTGTCAGCGTCACCCATAGGCCGCTGCCAGGCTTCGGGAAGTTCACAGCCAGGCGCAGCTCCAGCTTCTGGTAGCTGTAGATCTGATTCATCCGGCGCTGTGCTTCCGAGCTGGCCTTTTCCTTTGCCGCCCGCTGTGCCGGGGTATCGTACCGGCTGCGCCGGTTATAAAGCGCCGCGACCTGGATGCCGCCGGCGTCGATTCGTTTCAGCAAAAGAGCCAAAGCTAAAACTCCTTTCAGAATTTTCGGCTCTGGCTCTGTGGCTCGGGCTCTGATAGAATGTTAAGATCGTTTTCGCTTCTTCTCTGTCTGCGCGTAGTAATAATAGATGCTTGCCCGGAAATTGCACTGAGGGCATCGGATCATCTCCACGTCGCAGTCATTCATGTCGGGCGGGATGTACGCGGTGTCCCGATTGATCAGGAACTGTTCTCCGCAGCGGATACACTTCACGCTGGTGTTTTCTTCCACGATCCGCCGGACGTTCTCCCCACAGTACACCTCGGTCCGCCTGATCGGGAACTTCACGATTTTATGCCTGCCCACTCTCACGGGGCCTCACCTCTTCTTGTTATAGATCGGCGGGAGCTTCCCTCTGCCGCCTCTTCGCTTGGCCGGTCTGCCTTCGGAATCAACGAGCCGGCACCGGCTCGGATGATTCAGACAGGGATGGGCGCAGTCCTTCAGGAGATAGCAGTCTACGCAGCAGTAACGGTCGCCGCGCTCGTCGCAGTAAAAATGTTTGCAGAATCTCGCCATCTACTTTGTCTCCTTCTTCTCCAGCCGCTTCAGCCTCTCATTCATGCGCCTGCTGCCGGACAGGTCCGGGAAGTAATCGTCACATTTCAGCCTGTGTGCTCCCGGCGCTTTGCGCACCTTGCAGCCTTTCCGCCACGCGCAGCTGTCACAGTTCATACTGGCCGGTCCTCCTGAAGCTGTCCGAAAACGGGCAGGTGGCCCAGTGCGGGATATGAGCCTTTCCGTCCGGATCGCACTGAAAGTCGAACGTGCACTGAATGACCTTGCCCTCGTCATTGATGACGGTGTCCTCAAAGTCCGGAGTGGATCCCGCATGGTATTCGACCAGCTCCGCATCGCAGGGCATGTACCGGTTCGCCGGCGTGCGGATCCAGATGATCGGCGCTCCGCATTTCTTACAGTTTGCCATGGTTACACCTCTTGTGGTAATAGCAGTATCGGCCGCCCGGGTCATACAGGACCTCGAGATCCGGATACCTCGCCGCGAAGATCTCCCGCGTCAGGTCGTCCTGGATGTGCACTTCATACGGATTCCCGTCGTAATCGTCCTGCGGCCACAGGAACGGGACGCCCACGATCAGATCGCGGCAGGAAGGCGCCGCCTCTTTCAGGACCTGCTGCGCATCCTCTACGGGGAGGTGCTCGATCACATCCCCGAAGATGATCAGGTCATAGGCCTCGAGGAAGAGGAAGTCGCGGATGTCCTGATAGAACACTTTCCGATACATGGGGAGGATCTTCTCGCAGTGCGGCTCCCAGGCCTCGACGGCGTCCATGTTTCTGTACTCGGGAAGCAGCTGCCGCCACTTCCCGTCACAGGCGCCCACGTCGAGGATCCGCGCATCTTTCCGGAAGTACTGCCGGATCCAGCTGGTGATATAATCTTTCCCTACGTCAAGACTGGGCATCACTCGCCCTCCGCTGCCTCTTCTTCGTCTTCTTCGGCAAGATCTTCATGTTCTCCGCCTTCATAAACCAAAAGAGACAAACTGTCATAATCAGTTGAGCTTTCGGAAAAGGCACCTCCAAGAACTCCGCTTTTTGAAGTGTTCTTTCCTTTTTCAAGCCGTATCTCTTTCCCGGAGTCCATTGCTTTGAATGCAATAGTGATAAATATTTCTTTGATTAGTTCTTCGTTCATTTCATTTCCTTCTCTTCAGGGTCTGCCTGGATGATAGTCGGAGCTTCTTTTATCATTTTTTGGAGCTTGTAATGAGCTGTTTTTCCAATCATCCCGTAATTTCTGGCAATATCAATCTGCTTCTGAAGCGCGTCCAGATCGCCAAGCCTCCCATGCGGTTCGGGGACTTCGATGATAGGGCAGTCTTTCGGTCTGTTCTTAAATCTAAACTGCTTTCTTTTTGTAAGCGAACAAAAGTCCCCAACGCCTCCCGCACATTTGTGAAAATCGCAGGTCAGGCAAGTAAAAGGCATCTTCATGCCCTTGATTAAGACGCTCATACAAGCCCAGCCTCTCTAAGCCACTCGGTCAGTTCTTCGTACTCAGCGCAAGTCAGCTTCATGGACGCTTCCAAAAGCATGGCTTCTATCTCATGCTTGTACTCTTCAAGGCTCATGCTCACCCCTCCTTCGGCGGTTCTGGCCTCATGTCAGCCCCGCAGTTGGGGCAGAAGTTGAAACTTTCCGATTCTGTACAGTCCCATTCACAGCAACCGCAAACTGAACAGGTAAACTCTTTCATAATGTCACCCATATCCTCGGCTTCTTTTGTGCCTATCCAATGCCCACGCACCACAGGCCGCACATCGGCGGCGGGGCAATCCTCGACAATCTGCACAGCTTGATTCCAAGTTGGCACTGGCGCAAAATAGCTGTTATTGCTCCGCTTCACATGGTCAGCGAACTTTTGCATGACCACATCGCGTTCGATGCACTCAGCCATCGCCCGCCCTCCTGTTCCAGGCCTCGTGGTCCTCCTTCGGGACCTCCATGCCGGAGAGAATGCACTCTCCGGCCGGATGGGCCCACAGCCGCATGATCGGTTTTCCTGGCACGCGGATGGCCACATGTTCCTCATACTCTAATATAGCCCCGCAGAAGGGGCAGGGCTTCAGGTCCATCACTGCGCCCTCCTGTTCCAGACTTCCTTCGCCTTATTCGTCGCGCTGACGATCTGCTCATAGGCTTCATCCGGATCCTGACAATCCATGCTCTCGACTATCGATGAGCTTTGCGAGTAACACGTCTTGCATTGAACGAACCAGCAGCGCCCATAAGTGCGGTTATGTTCCAGCACAACCTTGACCTTCTCACTGCCGCAAAATGGGCACGGTTTCAGGTCAGACATCGTCGTCATCCTCCGCTTCCTCTGCTACATCAGGCTTGGCCTCGACTGTCTCGAGAAGTTGTAAAACAGTACAGATCTCATCATAGTGATGATTGACCTCTGCGATGGTATCGCAGTCGGTTGTGAATAATGGAGTTATGTCAAATTCATCATTAACAAACTCGCTCAGCACCCTGAGATGCTCAGCTCTTTCGAGCAAAAGGTATTTTATTCTATGAAGTCTGCTTTCAAGATCCTTGCAGGCTTTCTCCCAATACAGTTCAGAAGATGCGTGGTTTTCGTTTGCTGCGCGCTGGATTGCCCAGGCGCAAAGCATTGGGTGCGATGTCTCGTGGGCTTCGGTCAGTGTTTTATTTTTGGCTTTCCGATAATATGCCAGAACTCTCTTTACTTGCGGGATACTGCACTCTGAAGCATCAGCAACAAGACGGTTCGTGAGGCCTAATTCATGAAGTTTCAGTATACGTTCATATTTAGCGAATAAGTCAATGTATTCCAGCATGGATTAGTCCTCCTCTTCCTCGTCGTCCATCCCGGACCACCATTCCGGATGTGGGGCCTCTTCCGGCAGCGGCCACCATGCGACCACCGTGAAGAGATCCTGCAGAGGCCTCCCGAAGGCGTACCACATGCCGCCCCGCCAGTCGCAGCGCTGTTCGTGAAGCGTCGTGGTGTTCATGTCCACGAGGCAGAGGTATCGGCCTTCCTTCGGCGGTTCCGGGTCCCGGTTCCATGCCGGTTCGGCCGTGTCCGCTGCGGACTCTTTTTCCGGATTTCTGGTCTCCGGGGTCCTGACAATTTCCATGGCCGCGCCGCTGAGCGCGTCATAGAAGTCCGTCCAGGACCGATTGAAGCTGACCCACGACCGTTTGTCGTCCTGTTCCATCAGCTTCTGTACTCGCACCCCGCGGGAATCCCACTGCAGGTCCTCATGGTTGCCGGTCCAGCTGGGGCACCAGCTGAGGGGATGCTTTTTCATGGCGTCGATGTTTGCCAGGCGGAAGTTCTTCGAGAAATCGTGGTCATGGCCCCACATGATGTTGTGGAGGATGGCGTTCAGATTCCGCCGGCAGATGTCCCGGAGGATGTCGTCCTCGATCTGGCTGGATTCGCGGTAAGCTGCCGCGATCTCTTCTGCGCTTCTCGACGGAGCAGGAGCTAACGGTGTTACCGTTTTCGTGTCCGCTGCGGACTCTTTTTCAGGCTCCGGCCGTTTCCGGTTCCCGTCGGCCTCGCAGCCGTCCAGGCAGACGACCACGTCTTCCGTCTTCATGTCGCATAGGTTGTCGACCCCAACCCGGACCGATGCCAGCCGCTGGATCTCCGGATCACGCCGCGCGATCTCGTAGGCGCTGGTCTCCTGAAGGGTCCCGTCCTGCCACGCCTTCCGCAGCCGCGTCTCCTTCAGGTTTTTATCGATCACGTCAAGCCTGGCGATCCGCGAGGCGCTGACCTTGGCCGCGTCCGCCACCAGATCGCGCATTCTTCCCGGCAGTTTGTATCCGAGGTCCTTCAGCGCCGTGAGCAACTCGCGGATCCGCCGGACCTGCATGGCCGTGTCCGCGGAGGACAGCACCCGCGTGTCCGCGTTGGCCGCCAGCACCTTCAGCTCCTCGTAGAGCCTCACGCCGGCCTCCAGCTTTTCGAGGCTCTCGATTCCCGGCAGATTCACCGGCCCCTCGTGCAGGATGCAGTCCACCTTGTGGTGCATGCCCTCGGGGAAGAATCCCTCATCGGCCAGCTGCCGCAGGGCAGCCCGCCGGCGGTGTCCGCTGATAAGCATGTACCGTCCGGAGTCTGTCTTTTTGACGATCAGGGGCTCCATGAGCCCGAACATCCGGATATTGTCCGCGAGCTCCGGGATCCCGTCCATGCTGTAGAAGTTTGTCGGATTCGGATCGATCAGGTGCAGCTCGATCTCGGTGATCATCGTCCGGATCGGTCCCTTCGGCTTCAGATCGCCGAACGCGGCAGTGATGTCAAACGGCATACCGTTCATCCTCCTCTCCGATCAGATCCCGCACAAAGATCTTGTAATCCCGGCACGCCCCGCACTTCGGCGAGGAATAAACCAGCGCTTCCTGCTGGAAGGTCGAGCTGTCCACCGGCCGGCTGTACCGGATCTGGTGGAAGCACCGGATCCCCAGCGCCTCGAGGACCTCCTGCAGCTGGTAAAGAGCTTTCCGATGGGCGTCAGATCCCACCACGAACATCGTTGGCAGGACGCCGGCGATCTCCAGATCCGGATTGACCTTCCGCATGTTCCGCACCTGGGACACGATCCGCGAGAGGCCGGAGATCCCGAAGGCATCCAGCTTTACCGGGATGACGACCTCGTCAGCTGCCGCCAGCGCGGCCATGGCCGATGCGCTGAAGGCCGGAGGGCAGTCGATGAGGACATTGTCGAAGAGATCGTCCTTGGCGTACTTGTCCAGGAGGTCCCGGATCGCCATCGGGTTTGCGATCCCCGATCTGGCAGCGCTGACGTCCAGCGCCATGAGATCATCGTCGCCATGGATGAGGAGGACGTCCCGCATCTTCGTCGGGACGGGTCCGGCCGCGTCGCCGCGCAGCAGGGAAGAGGTCCCCTTCGCCATGGGCAGGCCGTTCGGGTTCGCCGCTGTGAACTCGCTCAGGTTACCCTGGGAGTCCGCATCCACGAGAAGCACCTTGTGCCCGTGGATCTTCGACAGGATCGCCGCGGTATTGATGGCCGTGATGGTCTTGGCGGTCCCGCCTTTCAGATTCATGATTGCTGTCGTTCGCATGTGTTGTTCTCCTTTTCGTTTTGTTTATTTATCTTCAGCCGAATTGCAGCCGGCGAAAGATCAGAATTTGAAGCACTCGTGCGCGATCAGGCCGTGCTTCGTCTCGAACCGGTACCGCGCCAGGCGGTGGTCTCTGTTGACGGATACGCACACACCCGTCACCCGCAGCTCGTCATCGCCGAGCCCGTAGCTCGTCAGCGTGGATCCGCCCTGGGCGTACAGGAAGACGGCGGGGATGAAGGATCGCGTCGATCCGATCTCCGGGGCCTCGCTGGCTTTCGGCAGGTCGTCGTGTTTTATGAAGTCCATTGTGTCTCCTCAGAAGGGAATTTCATCGAGTGAGACCTGAGCCTCGGCGAACTCTCCGGGCGCGAGGTCTTTCGGGATGGGATCCGGCTCTTCCTTCTCCTTTGCCTTCCGCTGCACCTCCTGCTGCTGCCGCACGGTGCGTCCGTCGGAACGGATCGTGTCCATATCGACATAAGGCGAGAAGGTCATGTATTCGGCGTCAAACTTCAGCTTGATGCTCGGTCGCCAGCCGTCCTTGTTTTTCCCGACGTCGAGGATGCGCAGGTTCTCGTCGTCTTCCTCTCCGCCGCGGTTCAGCAGCAGCACGACCTCTGCGTCCTGCTTCAGCTGCCGGCTCTCCCTCAGATCGTCAACTGTGACGCTGCGGTCCTTCCGTCCTTTCTCCGGCGTGATCTGGCTCAGGCCAACGATCGTCACGCCCAGCTCCTGTGCCATGCGGTGCAGGCCCATGGAGATCTTCGTCACTACCTGCCAGCGCTCCTCGCCCGGGCAGTTGATAAGCTGGACGTAGTCGATGAAGATGACCTCCAGCCGGTGCCTGATCGTTTTCGCCCGGATCTTCTCCATCGTGTCATCCTTCCGGAAGAACCGGACCGGGATCTCTGCGCTGCGAATCCCCGCCTCCATGGCCCGCCTCATGTCATCGTCCGAGATTTTTTTGTGCTGAGAGTTCGGCATCGGGATCCCGGCCAGCTGCATCTCAGCCATCAGGCGGTTCTGCAGCGGGGCCTCCGGAGTCTCGAGGCTGAAGAATCCCACCCGTTTCCCGGTCTTGGCGATGTGCACTGCAAACTGCAGCGCCAGCGCCGTCTTGCCGGCGGAGGAATCCGCGCCGATGATGATGAAGGTCCCCGGCGAGATCGCGAGAGATCGGTCCAGGAGATCGATCCCGAATCGGAGATAATCCACCGGCTTCGGATCGTTCATCCGGTCGATGTACGCCGAGATCATCTCGCTCAGCGACATGCCGTCGTCCGTCTCCGTGTCTCCCAGCATCTTCCCCATGTGCTCGTAGCCGGTCATAGCGTCGGCCACGTTCTTCGCGTTCAGGATGGTCATGGCTTCGGTCTGCAGGGCTGCGAGCTTCGCCTCGTCCCGCAGTGTCGCGAGGTAAGCGCCGACATTCGCAGCCGTCGGCGTCATCTCCATGCTGTGCGAGACCAGGTCGTAATATTCATTCCCGGCCCTGGCCACCACCGTCATCGGGTCGATCGGCCTTCCGTCGTTGAACAGATCCCTCGCGGCCTCGAAGACATGGCGCATGGCGGGGTCCCCGAACATGGCAGGGACCGCGCTCTGGAAGACCAGCCCGGACACCTCGTCCGGCGAGATCATCAGCGAGCCGATTACGGTGCGCTGCGCCAGCTGCCAGTTGCTCAGTTCAGCCATATGCGCTTCACCTCCTGGCCTGCCGGCTTCGGAAGGCGGACCTCCTGCTCGTCCTCCCAGCGTCGGTGGCTCAGCCATCTGCAGAGATAGGGAATCGCCCGGCCGTTATCGCGCTGCCACTCCTCGGATGCCATCTGCACCCTGAGCGCCGCACTCATTTTCCTCATGAGCTTGCGGTCTGCCTTCAGCTTATTCCACTCCGTGATCGCTTTCGCCTTGTCCTTCTTCTTGGGGTAGAGCTTCCAGAGCGCCTCGAACGCTTCCTGGTCCCAGATCTCGCCCTCGCCCCCCTTGGGGGGCTTTGGGGGGTTCTGTTCTTCTTTCTTGTTCTCTTCTTTATTATGGACCCCGCAATTTTCTGCGGGGTCACCCCGCAGTTTTTTGCGGGGTACCCCGCAGTTTTCTGCGGGGTTCTCCCTCAGAGGGTTGATGCCGGCGTAGATCCTCCGCCGGCCGTGCCCGCCGTCGCCGTCCGCGATCCGTATGTATCCGCCGGCCTTCAGCGCCCGCAGGTGATCCTGCAGCGTCCTCTCGCTGATCCTGAACAGCTTCATAAAATAGCTGTTCGGCGCGAAGCAGTATCCGCGCTGGTCCGCCAGGGCACTGATCTCAGCGTACAGCAGCTTGGCCGTCGAGGGCAGCTGCGCATCGTACCGGACCTGCGCCGGCAGTACCGCCCAGAAGCCGGGGTTTTCGGCATTTATGTCCATTCAGACCTCCCCGGCTTCCTTGACAGGAATGCCATTCTGTGGTAAAATTCAGATGTTCGCATGGAAGGATCTCCTTTCATGAGCCGTCGGTGTTGCAGCGCCGGCGGTTTTTATTTTTCCTCTGCGTCCGGCAGATGAAAGACGTTTTCCACGCTGATCGGCAGGAAGAGCTCCTCGATGCTGCAGCGCATCGCCTCTGCCAGCAGAGGCAGCCAGTAAGAGCTCGGCCAGCTGCCGCCGCGTTCCCAGTACGCATAGGTCGCGTGCGTGGTGCCGATCATCTTTGCCATTTCGCGGATACTGTAACCCAGGGCGATGCGTCGCTCCTTCAGATAAGTCAGGCCCGGATGAGCTCTGACTTCCTCCGCGGCCATGACTGCGGTGACCTTTGCGCTCATAATCATAATCCGAGACCAGCCCCCTCGCAGAACCGGACGAATCCCTCCCTGGGGATCCGCACGCGGGTGCCCATCACGATCACCGGGAAGCCCAGCATCGAAGGATCTTGCTTTGCCTGCATGTTGATGGTCTGAGAATCGCAGCGCAGCAGGCCGGCGATGTCTTCCGGCACGAGGATGTCCTTCTCGCATCGCCGGATTTCTTCCAGCGTCCGCATCGAGTCGGATTTCTTCTTGCTCATGGTTCCTCCTCCGCATATTTCAGGTCATACACGCATTTCGTCAGTTCGGTCAGCTGGTTCATGCAGCTCTTAAACTGTGCCGCCTCGTCTTCCGTGATCTTCCCGTCGGCAGCCATCCGCATCAGCTTCGGGGTCCACAGGTCCTGCAGATCTTTGAGGACGACCATCAGACGCAGGACTGCCTTCGGCAGATTGACACGCTCATCCAGCTCCGGCAGGATCTCGCTGCCGATCCTGCTCTTCATGCTCATGTACTGATAGGGCAGGATCTTATATCCGGAGATGTCCGCCATCAGCAGGACGGTCTCCTCCGTAGGAAAATTCCGGCCGTACTCATAATTCTGTACGGCATCGACTGAGACACCGAGGGTCTCCGCCCAGCGTTCCTGGGTCAGGCCTGCGGTGTTTCTCGCATTTTTGAAGATGATTCCGAAATTGCGCTCCATGGTGTTATTCCCTCGCGTAGGGTAAAATTGATTTAAGAGGCCCGGTATAGCCTGGAGGGGGCTGCCGCCTGCGGCTTATGAGATCCAATCAGAAAGGAGAAATCCAATGGAACAACGAACAGGAAGGAAGTAATAGGAGGGTAGGCGGAGGATCCTTCACCGGGCCGGATCCTTCAACATGCGTTGACAAGGTGCCGATGGGCGCCGGCGGAGTTGCACCGCCTCGGCTCTCAGACCGACGTCTGATCAGGCGCCCGCTTTCCGGCGCTTTCCGTTCTTCTCCGGTTTGATTCCGGACAGGAGGGGATGAGGCACCGACACGGTTCGGGATTTCCGAACCGCATAAATAAAATAATTCGGAAATCCCGAACTGTCAAGCCGGAAAATGATTAAAGTTCGTGATTTCGGAACTTTGCTACAAAAGAGATTTTCCTTATTGTATAATTTCAACAATATTTCACAGGGGTGGTCTCATGAACAGAATAAAAGACCTCCGGAAGGCAATGGGATGGACGCAAAGCCAGCTCGGGAAGAAAATTAACGCCTCAAAGTCAACAGTAAGCGAGTATGAGTCGGAAAGGCATCAGATGGATCCGGCTTTGATCTGCACCCTCTGTGACATCTTCGGCTGCACGGCCGACTATCTCCTCGGCCGGTCTGATGCCCAGCTGCCCGCTGTCACCTCGGAGCAGGCCGCGATCCTTCGCGCCTATGACAGCCTGCCCATCGAGATCAGGAAGGCCGTCGACGGCCTCCTTGCGCCGTATATGGGCCCTGAAAAGAAAAAAGAGACGGCCTGATCGTCCGTCTCTATCCTTGTACGTAAGTATATACTTACGTATATTTACTTTTAAACGAAATCGTTTATTTGTTCAGCAGGTCCACACCGTTGACCACGTTATACCCCGCCACACCGTTGGCGACCGTCAGATAGGGGAGGTCGTGGTTGTTCGGGTCGCATATGCTTGTCACCACAGTGATCGACTCCTCGCATGTCTCGTCGAACGTGCTCTGCATCTTTGATGTGACATAGATCACGCGGTCGACCGTTGCCTCCCAGACATTGAGAGCATCGCCTCCGGCCTTCGCATCTTCGATGAATGCGCTGTCTGTTTCCGGTGACCAGGTGTTGACGCGGAAGATCCCGCTTTCCTGATCCAGCTCGGCCGTGTAGTTGTCCCCGAAGGCATCGCCGAGAGAGTTGTCGAACATCTTCGCAACGACTGGCGCCATCTTGGACTGAGGCTTCGCTGTCTCAGCCGCTGCCGGCGTCGGCGTCGGATCCGGGAGCTTGTTCATGTCGTACACGTTAATGATCATCACGATGCAGAAAGCGATCACCACGGAGATCCCGATCAGGTAAAGCGTTTTTTTGCTCATACTACCACCTCCGCCGTCATTCTATCCGATCATGTCGTAAAATACAAGAGGGAACTATGAACTGTCCGAATCCGAAATGCAAAAGGACCGCGCCGGAGGGTGCGGTCTTCTGTCCCTGGTGCGGGAAGCGCCTCGATCCGCCCAAGCAGAAAACCAAGTCCAGAGGGAACGGTCTCGGCTCGGTGTACAAGCTGCCGAACGGAAAGTGGCGTGCAGCGAAGACGCTGGGATACACGCTCGATCCGATCCCCGAGGGATCCCCGCCGGGCACCATGCCGCACAAGCGCCGGCAGGTGGTGACGAAGCAATTCGACACCAGGAAGGATGCCATGGCTGCGCTGCCGTTTCTTACCGCTGCCGATCGCAAGCCCCGGCAGGGGACCGCGGTCCAGAGGAAGAAGACGGCCGTCACCCTGAAGGAGCTCTATGACCAGTGGTTTCCGACCCATGACCGGGGAAAGTCCACAATGAACTGCTACCAGGCCGGTTTCCGTCTCTTTGCACCGCTGTGGCTCGTCCCCATGGAGGACATCGACATCGACGACCTGCAGGACTGCCTGGACGATGCCGACGTCGGCCTGCGCACCAAGCAGAATGCGAAGACAGCCCTCGGTCTGGTTTACAAGTATGGGATCCCTCGGAACTGCATCCCGCGGGACCTGAACCTCGCGCCCTTCCTCCGGATCCGCGAGGGCGCGGCCGGGAAGAAGACAGGACTTTCCTCCGAAGAACTGGAGAAGGTCCGGAAGGCAGCTGTCTCCGGTGATGCCGTTGCTCGCATGGTTCTCTGCCACTGCTACCTCGGATTCCGACCGACCGGGTTCCTGGCCCTCACCGTCGCCGACTACAATCCGGACGAGAAGGCCTTCCTGGGCGGGATCAAGACCGATGCCGGCATCGACCGCACCGTCACTGTCTCGCCGAAGGTCCAGCCATATGTCGACGAGTTCCTTGCCTCCGCTGCCGGCGGTTATGTTTTTGGCGAGGCAGGGAAGACCCTCGGCATCAAGAAATACCGCACCGCCTTCTATGATCTCCTGAAGCGCCTCGGCATCGACAACCCGGTGGACGAGGAAGGCCGCCACCGTCTGACCCCGCACAGCTGCCGACACACTTTCGCGACGTTGATGAAAAAGGTGAAAGCCCCCGACGCTGACAAGCTGGCTCTGATCGGTCACACGAGCACCGACCAGCTGCGCGAGTACCAGGACGTGCCCTTTGAGGACCTCCGGGCGATCACAGATCTGTTATAAACATTTTCGACAGAGTTTTCGACCTATTGCATATTGATTGCATACTATGCCACCAAGAGGTCATAAATACCGCGGTTTCCCTGCTGAATGGCATTCAAGAGGTCAGCGGTTCGATCCCGCTTATCTCCACCAGGACGATTGGCGCAGCTGGTAGCGCATCCGCTTGACGTGCGGGAGGTCACAAGTTCGAGTCTTGTATCGTCCACCACAAAAACCACGGTTTAAACCGTGGTTTTTGCTTTATCCCGAACCTTTACGGGAATATTCCATTTTGATATATCGTATTCAAATCCGGAATAATCTTCAATCTGACAACAAGATCAGAATTATCTTCTCCGGTCACTTCCGATGAGTTCCGTTCTCCTACTGCATACCGTATTGCATAGCACTTTTATGCCGCCAGCGCCTGGTAGTGACGCTTTACCGTGTTCTTGTCCTTGCAGATGTACTTCATCGTCGTGCGGACGTCTTCATGGCCGAGCAGGATCGCGATCTCGTCGACAGGCATGCCCTTCTTGCTCATCGCCGTTGCCATCGTCCGGCGGAACCGGTGCGGGTGGATGTTTTCGACGCCGGAGGCCGCTTCAAGCCGCTTCATCATGGCCCGGACGCCGTTGTCGGTCATCCGATCAGATCCACGGCCGGGGAAGAGGGCCGGTTTGGTGTCTTTTCTGGTATCGAGATAACGCTGCAGCATGGAGATCGCCACATCGTCCAGATACACCGTGCGCTCTTTCGCACCTTTGCCGAACACGATGCACTCCTTGTTCTGGAAGTCTATGTCGTCCCGGTTCAGCTGGATCAGCTCCGAGATTCGGACGCCGGATGCCAGCATGAAGCAGATGATCGCCTTGTTCCTCGCGTTGCTTCCACAGGCCTCTTTCATCAGCTCGATCTCCACACTGTCGAATGGCCTGCGGATTACCTTCGGGACCTTGATCGGTTCCAGATTCGCGCAGGGGTTCCGCGGGATCAGCCCCTCGCGGTGCAGCCATCCGAAGAAGGAGCACAGCGTGTCACGGTCTCCGCTTACTGTCTTTTCGCTCAGGCCGCGGCCGAGTTCCTTCGCCAGCCAGTGCCGGAGATGCTCGACCGTCACGTGCGCTGGAGATACCTTTTCATCGGCGAGGATGCGCTTCAGCGTCCTGGCGTACTTGGCAAGGGTTTTCTCCGACAGCCCGGTCACGCGCTTCGCCTGAATGAAAGCCTGCAGCAGGTCGTCCGACCGGCCGTCGTCAGCAGCCTGGGCCATTGTGTCCATCTCTGCAAATGAATCCTGCAGCGCGTTCAGGATCGTCTTCATCTGTCTGACCGTCACGTCGTCCTCCAGTTTCCTCTGAAGGACCTCTTCCAGTGTCTTCCGTTCCTGTACTGTCACAAAAATCCCTCCTTAAGTTGATAATAGGGGAGAAGCGTGAGCTCCTCCCCGTGGCCTCTGAGGGTCGCTCAGAGGATCTCCGTATACAGCAGCGTCATCCGGATTACTTCGTCCGAGCTGAGGCTGTATCCTGTCAGCCAGTTCCAGATTCTCCGAATCATGCGCTTGCCTCCTCAATGGCCTCGAGGGCCTCGTCCAGACTGTCGACCGCGCTGCTCAGATTGTCGCAGGCCTCATCCATACGCTCATAACGCTCACTGTCCTGCATGTTCTCCGGCAGGTTATCACGTGCTTCCTCTTCGTCCTCCTGGATGCTTTCCAGATCCGCTTTGAGCTCTTCGATCTTTGCAGCGATCTCGCTCAGTCTCTTCCGTCTCAGGTTGTTCATCATGGAGCCTCCTTTCATTAGGCACTCTGTATTATAATATAGGGGTGCCCCTATTGCAAGCCGGAAAAATAAACAAAAATCAGGACCAGATTCTGTGCAATATGTATATGGACACCCCTATTTCGTTCTGTTATAATTCCCGATCAGATGGGAGGTGCTGCCGTGCCTTACACGAAAGCAGGAGCAAAGGCTACAGAAAAGTGGCGCAGCGAGAATCAGGATAGGATCTATGTTAAACTTCCAAAAGGAGAGAAGCAGAAGATCCAGGATCATGCAGCTGCACGCGGAGAAAGCCAGAACGATTTCATTAAGCGAGCAATCCATGAAACCATGGTAAGAGACAATGAAACCCCGGAGGCATGATCCTCCGGGGTTTCCCCTTTGTCTGTCAGTTTTTGAACTCGTCCCTGATCTCTTCATAGCTGGGCGGCTCGACCGGTGTGTCCGGATCCGGACACACATCATCCGGATGGCAGCCTTCCTTCTTCGGCCCTTCCTTTGCATGTGCCGGTGTCGGCTCTGCTTCCGGAAGCCCGGTCACGATGCTCGTCAGAATCGACAGCAGGCCTGCCAGCAGGGAGGCGGACCCGACCGCCATCCAGTTGACGTCCTGGATGAACGCCGTGGTCCCGATGGTTGCGATGGCCGTCTGGGCGATGGTCCGCAGGGCGCGGATCATCGCGGCCTTCCAAAATTCTTTTGTCATGACTTACTCCTCTCCGATCAGCCGGGGATGTCAGTGATCTGGACAACATCCCTGGGATCAATCTTGGCGTCGCCGAGCGCGATGGACTCCAGAAGCTCATGTGCCGCCTCGAAGATCGTAGTGGACGGGTGCTCGATCTCGTGCATTGTTCCGTCCTTCAGAACGTAGGTGAACCGGATGTTTTCTTCTTCCATGATGGTGCTCCTCTCTGTTATTGTTTTCTTAAAAAGTCGATGCTGGTCTTTATCGCTGACAGGTCCTTCGCCACCTCTGTGAACTTGTTAGCGATGGTTTCAAACTTCTGCGCGTAGCCGTTGTGCTCGTCCAGTTTGCCCTCGATGGAGGAAAGCCGGTCTTCCAGACGGATGTCTTTCTCGGTCTCTTTCCGGATTCTTTCCTGTTCCTTCTTCCGGTCATCCTTCTCTCTCTTTTCCCGGTTGCTGCGGTTGATGAGGATCTGGCAGATGATGGTGCCGGCGGTCATGATCAGGGCAGTCAGTACAGCGTCACTCATGCGATCACCCCCAGTAATTTGTTCCATGTATCCCTGTCTACGAGGCCGTCTTGTTCCATCTTCCGGGATTCTTTGAATCTGTTCAGAGCCGCCTGGGTCTTCGGGCCGAAGATCCCGTCCGGTGATCCGCAGTCGAAACCGCGGATGTTCAGAGCTGCCTGCAGCAGTGTGACGGCCGGATCTTTGTCGCCGAGCTGCAGGTCCGGCAGCCAGAACTCGCTGGGCTTGGCATCTGGATCCGGAGCAGCTGCCGGAGGCTCCTGATCCTTCAGCGCGGCAAGGGCCTCCTCGATGGCTGCCATCGTCATCCGGCCGGCGATGCCGTCCGTCTCTAACTGGTGATCCTCCTGGAAGGTCACGACCGCACGGAAGGTTGCCATGCCATATTCACCGTCCACTTTTCCGCAGTCGTAGCCGAGACTGTTCAGTTTCTTCTGGAGATCCTTCACATCCTGGCCGGACATGCCCATGCGCAGGACGGTCCGGGGCTGTGCTGCAGCACCGGGGAGAGTGTCCGGTCCGGACACATTGCTGCCGATGTGGCTGCCCTTGTACCGGAGCACGCAGTCCCAGGGGAAGTTCCAGTAAGACTGGATCCGGATTTCATTCCCGCTTTGGTCGCCGCTTTGCGGATGGCCTTCGTCGGTCCGGCAGTTGGCCACCTTGCTGCCGCCGATCGCGAGGCAGGTGTGGGCCGAGTAGTTCAGAAGGACATCTCCGGGCTGCAGGCCGTAGCCGGAGGCGAGCCCGATGGAATATGTCACGTCGACGAAACCGCAGGCGATCATCGGCCCGCGCATGTTGCCGGTGTAGCTGGCGCCGGCTTCCCGCAGCGAGACGCCGGCCTGTTCGAAAGCGCTGATCACGAAGCTGCTGCAGTCGTAATCCGGCCCCCAGCGGTCTGCCTGGCTGTATCCATGGCTCTGATCGTTCGCTGTTTCAATCGCCCATGCGACAGCGTCCTCGATCACGCCCATTGGAATCACTCCTTTCAGGATGGTCAAAAATCCATCCAATTTTTGTTATTTACGGCCGAACCCCGGCCGGGCTCTGAACTGTGTTAAGGTCTGCGTTCAAAGTTCGGTATTTGTGGTATTTATGGCGATTTATGCCATTTATACCCACTAAAAAGTTCTTACTTTGTTGTACATTGACACACACTGATATAATGATGCTGGAGGTGTATGCTATGGGTGAACTTGGTGGACGCTCTCGCCGTGGTATTGAGGAACAGGGCTTTGAGCGTTTCAACATCACATTGCCGCCATC
>Ga0326511_10001815_pt1 | contig 17526 bp, 18 predicted proteins | sample 0_2496_0518_D_FD_203701 | JGI IMG/M metagenome (GOLD analysis project Ga0326511, IMG submission 203701) | Bovine rumen microbial communities from UC Davis, California, United States - 0_2496_0518 | ecosystem: Host-associated > Mammals > Digestive system > Stomach > Rumen | place: USA...
CTTCTAAACAAACCACACGAAAGCAAGAGCAGACTAGAGTGCAGAAGTATTTGCCCTTTGCAGAAACACCTATATCACAGATCAGCAAGCAAACACTTCTTGAATGGTATGTTGATCTCATTAAAAGAGATGACATCGGAGTAAGAACAAAAAATTCATGTATCTCTTTGGTCAAATCAGTGTTTAAGTTTGCTAATGAGTTTTACAATGTGCCTAATACCGCAGTAGTTCTCAAAACGTTGAAACTGCCGAAGCAGAAAGAAATGGTGGTGTGGACAGTCGAAGAATTCAATCAGTTCATTCAGCATACAGAAGGTCATTACAAAAACATATTCACGTTCATGTACTGCACTGGTCTTCGCAGGGGCGAAGCGTTAGCCTTGTGCAAAGATGACTTTGATCTTGAAAAAGGAACTGTCCGCATCTGGCATCAAATCCGTAAATTTTCAGACGGTTTTCAGCCACTTAAAACGGAATCTTCAGAGAGAACATTGAAACTACCGACCAACGTGATAAACGCTGTCAGACCACTTGTAATGGCTTGTAGCGATGAAAAGCCGTTTGTCTTTGGCGGTGATGTTTCCATACCGACCGCAACGCTTCAGAAGAAGTTTGCTGACGGAATCAAAGCAAGCGGTGTGAAGAAGATACGCATTCACGATCTCCGGCATTCGTTCGCAACTAACGCAATCAACAACGGATGCAACATAGTAGCGGTGTCAAAGTATCTCGGTCACAGCAACATTCAGCAAACGTTAGAAACGTATACACACCTGTTAGAAAAGACGGATGATGAAATGATCCAGACCATGAACAATGTGGTCAGTGTGATACTACCGTGATACTACTAATTCAAACTTTTATTTTCAGTTATGTGCAATTATGGCTTATTTATGCGGTTTATGAGCGATTATAAGCAGTTATAAACAGTTATGATAAATACCCCATATGTGTCTAGAACGATAAAAAGCCGCATAAATATGCGGTTTTTCTTTGCTGTGATACTAAAATGATACTATTTTTGCCACAAAAAAAGCACCCACATCTTGGGGGTGATGTGAGTGCCTATACAAAGGAGATCATGCCTTGGAGCGGTTATTTAGATTTTAATGCATTGTCCTGGAATTCTTTTCTGACTGCTTTCATGCCTTCAATGTTATTACCGTCAATCATATGGTTCATCATGGCATTCAATGACCGAAGTATTAAATCATCGGTTTTCTTTCTCTGGTCCTTTTCTGATTCAAGATCAGTGATACGCCGTTCATGGTCTTCAATCTGGTTTACAGGTTTCATCACTGTGCGCAGAATACCGATCAGAGCGGCAAGACCGCCGCACAGCCAGAACAATGTACCAAGGGATATAGTGTAATCCATACTACTTATCCCCCTTGTTTGACTGGTAACCGAAATAGAATGTCATGATTGCAATCAATACCTGCATGAAGTTCTGCGGTATCTCCTGCCCATTGATAACCAGGTAACACAGACAGAACATAACCATGATGGTAATGATCGACTTAACGTCAATGAGTTTCGCAATCTGATTTTTCACTGTCTTTTCTTCCATATCATCCACCTCATGTGCCACATTTATAAACGTTTCCTGTGGCTGTTCTGTCTCTACGGGTATTTCTTCATGCTGTTCCGTGATCGGCTCAGAAACGGCTGAAATTGGCTCTAGCGGTATTTCTATGGTGTCTTCCAGAGCATCATGACAGAATGCCCACACGTTCGGAATCTTTCTGTTCTCACCTGTGCCGGAGAAGACATCATAGCCGTACTGAATGCAGCTTGAACCGCCTGCATCATTGAATACCAGGTCAAGCGCACCGATGGATTTTGCCCATGCTCGGCACTGATCCGGTGTTAATTTGCCTTTGCTGATGGCAAAGCAGAAGCGGTCTGCGGTTCTGATCAGCATGCTCTGACTGCACGCATAGTTTCGCCGCCATACCACATTCGGCGATATGTACTCGGTATCCTGCCCGTTGTGCATCAGCACCATTGCCGGACTGCCTGCGCATTCTATTTCGCCACGTGCATACCAGAAATCAAAATCATTGCCGACTTCCGTTGTGCCGTCTTTCTTTAAAGCATAATAGATGAATGCGCCCTGCCTTGGTACTTCCCACACGTTAATGCCGCATCGCACGCCGTACTGTTCGCCGCTTTCCATATTGAAGAAATTGGCATTCAGTTTCATGTCATAAACTGTGCCTAGTGTGTCAACATCTTGAATCGGTTTCGGTTCGGATGCCGCCATGAAGGTCAAGTGGTCACCGTCTGGGCATCCGCATACAATGATTTCAGTGCCTGCGTACATGTCTATACGCTTTTCCCATGAACCTATCATACTGCCCCAACCTTTCCACCGGAGCGCACCGATCCAGTCATTCTTCAGATCGGCGAAGCAAAAGAAAAGATTCCCGTTCTGGCGTTCGCCAAAGTACGAAGAACCTTCCCAATACATTGCGATGTGTGACAGTGGGCAAGATGAACCCTGCGCCCAGATGCACCAATCACCCTTGCGCACCTGGTTGTGATCTGTCACAAACTCAAACCACTGCCCAAAGCCTAACTGTTCACGATAGAACCAGTAGCCGTCAGCATAGTTGTTCGGCGTTGCTTTGACCGGAATGCCTGCCCACAGGCAGAATGCCTTGAATGCATCCACGCACTGTACGCCGTACACGCCGTCATAATCGAACGCTTTGAATTTATAGGCATCAACAAACTGCTGTGGTGTTTTCATTCTGATCACCACCTTTCTAGTAGAAAAGGCACACCGTTTTATGATGTGCCTTGAATTTGTGGGGAAACCGTCATGCATGCTGACGGTGTCACCTGTTCCTTTTCGGAAACAATCGCATATGGTCTCACATAGAGTTTCTGCATATGCTCTCTGTTAATCCCTTGTCTCGCATTTTCGCTTTTCCGCAATATTCTAATGCAAGGGATGCTTTAACACAATTTCTAACGCATTAACCAACACGCATGTGTGTTAACCTAACACAATTTTGCGTTAAGCAAAGTAGTTTGTTAATTTCGTTTGCAAAAACACACGAGCAATAGGAATCGAACCTATATCTGCGATTTTGGAGATCGCCATGCTTGCCGTTACACCATGCCCATATGTTTTAACTTACGTACTTAAAGTTCCCTTTTACTCAGTCGGCTCTTCTTCCACAGGTGTCGGAGTGACCACAGCATCATGATGGATGAATTCCTTATACCCTTCAACACAGTCAAGGTTTTCATCGACAATCATGACCTCTGCTGTGGCAACATCCTGTGCATTCCACAGTGTCTGACAGAGTCCATGATAGGTCACCTTTGCGCTTGCGACATCTGCGAAACCTTCTGCATGAATTGTGTAACTTCCGTTGATAACTTTAACAATAGCGTATTTCATAATTTTTCTCCTTTTCGCATTATGCGTTTAACAGTGATGTGAGAATGTCTGCGACTGTTACCGCTGTGACATTTGTGTTCGGTGTGATAGTTGCGCCGTTTGCGATTGTGGCTGTGACTCTGTACAACTGATTGCTGACAATAAGGAACTGATTCACCGTGTAGTTCCGTGTTGCCGTAAAGCCTTTTTCAGTCGGTGCAATCAGTGTACTGAAATCTGAAGGTAATCCGTCAACCTTGCTGACAATATCGGCAGGATATTTTGTGACATGACCGACAGGAACAATGCCAGATGTGACATATTCTTCAGTTCCGTACTTGCTGACCTTCTGATACTCGGTGTATGCCTGTGCAGTTTCTTCAGTCGGTGTTGCGAGTTCATAAACGACTGTGAGAGGATTTGCATCCATCAACGACTTAGTGGTTTCTAAATCTGTAAAAGCGTTATCATAAACGAAAATTCTAATACCTAATATTCTTATATATCCTTCTTTGGATGGAACAATGGCGCTTGGTAAATATCTTCTATTCGCTATTACATTCAGATTATTCTTACCTGCAGCCGAGAGCCTCACCTCGGCATATTTAACACCTGAACTTGCTGTATCAACCGTGAATATGTTATTTCCAGTAATTGTAATGATCGCATACTTCCTCTGCACCTTACCGTCCGCACTGTACACATCACCGTCATAATACAGATTGTTCGATGCATCGAGTTTCGAAATACCTCTGAGGTTCAGACTACTATCAAGCGGATAATTACCAATGATGTTGTTATCAGCATCCCTCATGACATGCGCAGACAGTCCTTCAACGCTTTTCAGTTCTCCTGCGTTGTATTCGTAGTAATCATTCGGAAACAGACTGCGGAAGAATGCTACTCCTGCTCCTGCATTGGCTGTTTCCATCGCATAAATCATATCAGCCACTGCACTGCCGAACATCTGAGTGAGGTCGAACACCATCGCATTCCGTGTCTGATAACTGTCGGATGTGGTGATATCTTTATAGTATGACTGCAATATTAACTGTGTGCTTGCTCTATCTGCGGAAAGCACATTTGCAAGTGTAAACCACTGCCCTGTGACAGGTGTGTTCTGTCTTTTCTCTGCGTTGAGGAAGAACAACCCGAATGCTGTTGTATCACCTGTTACGGCTTTAAAATCAGCGGTGACAAGGTATTTATGATCGATTACGGTATCTATACTATTATAGGCAGATACATACTTATAGCTTGTTGCACTTACAACCCATGTCGCAACATTATCTGCATAAGCACCGGTAACTCTGTTCCTGTTCCATCTTTCACCGCTTTCAAAATTGCCGTTCTGCACTATCTGATTCCACGCAACCGTACCGCCGACAATCGTGTCTGCTTCTACTTTTCCAACCTCAACACCACCACCGCTTACACGGTACAGATATGGTGTCTGGTCTGATGTATAGGAATCATCGGAGAAAACTTCGCCGACTGACATGTCGGGATAAGAGCCTGTAGGGAATTCTTCAAATGCGCTCTTTAAGTCAGTAATCTCTTCCGTGATCACCTTGTTCTGTACCGGATTCTGCGATGTGGTAGACAGTGCAGAATCGACTGCCACAGCCGCCGACTGGTACACGCCGCCAGACACCCATGCAGAACCATCATAGTAGTACCAATTTCCTGCCGTGTATCCGCTCTCTGATCCGGTATAAACATAGACACGATTTGTCAGAGTCATCTCTGCCGCTGTCTGAGCTACCAAGGGAGAGCCGAAAGTCTCGGACAGACTGATGACCGTTGCGGATGCATCAATCGCTTCTTGTAAAAGCGGTATTTCTGTCTCACTGATTTCTGTTCCTGCAAGCGCAGAACGTTCGACCTGGAGAATGAAGTTAACTGTGGAAACTCTGCCGCCATTGCTGTCGTACACTGTGATTTCGCACACTGTCGGACCGGCGACCGCTGTCATCTGCTCCGTGATCACAAGTGAAACCTGTGAGCCGTTTACGGTCATATCATACAAGAAACCTGTTTTGTCCGGCTTTGTGCCGCCGAGTCTGACCGTGTAGCCTGTTGCATCGAATAAGGTTTCATCATCGTACAGATTGAACACAAGTGTTCGCAGATCGGTGTCATACTGCGAACATCTGACCAATGTAACCAGACTGCTTGGGATCAGATTAATATCATATGTCTGTGTAATCATATGCTCTCCTTATCTGTTCTTAACATAAAGCACTTTTATTGTCATGGTGCTTGTGACGGTGTTACTGCTTGAGAAGTTTGTAATGTCATAATGTGCAGTGTTGTCGCTCTGCCAGATGTCACATCTGGAAGCAAAAACCAAGTTGCTTCCTGTGTTCCATCCGGCAATTGCAATCGGAATGTATCCGCTTTTTGCGATGCTCACAGAACCGTTATAGCCGTTGATGGGTTGTAAGGTATAAGGTACTGACACATTCTCCATCACGAAGTCAGATGCGTTTGTGACGGCATCCAATGCGGCTTGTACGTTGCTTGCACTCAGTCCGCTTGCTGCACTTGAATACATGACATTTTCCGCAAGCAATTTCATGTTGCTCACAGATGAGTCAATCGCTTCGCCAATTGCATCGTTGATCGATGCTTTCAGGTCGCCGATCGTGACCGTGTCATATTCTTCCGTCAGCACGTTGAACACTGTGCCGACAATTCTGCGTTTAAGGTTCACACCATATAAAGAGTTAATCACGGTAACCGTGTCACCGATCTGCATTTCTTTGTCTGCGCTGAACTGTAGACTGTCGAAAGCGACTTCCAGATTGGTGGAAAGAATGCCCTTTGTACTGATCCACGTTGCCGCATAAGTGTTCAGCTGATCTGCTGTCGGTTGTTCTGCAAAGAACGGTGTGCAGTCAAGTGTTCCGGTTCGTGCGTATGGATAATTTTCAGCATACGGCGAATACTGTATGCTTCCATAAACAGTCGCCCCACCTTCCATGCTCCAAAATGGAATCACTCCTGTCAGAGAATCTGTCCACGAAAAATCCTCTTGCAGATTGAAATCTGTCATGGTTTTTCCGTACAGAACTCTGATCTGCGTATCCGGTCTGCCCCTTCTGGCAAGCAGTTCAATCGAATAATTGTTAAACTTATATTCACCGCCGTATGTATCCAGAAGTGACCCACGAACACCGCCAAGAAGTTCACGGTAGGTTCTTGGCACTGCTACAGTCATCCATGTAGTAGATGTTTTGTCAGTGCTTAAAGTAAATGGATTATCTTCCATTGCGAAATCAGTCATGTTTGCGATTGCAGAACTAAGTGAATTCGCCGTGAAAGGTCTTACCGGAATCAGTTTGGCTCTGAACTGTGCGATGTGTGTCGCATATATTTCACAGATTCCGTCAATAGGTTTACCGATGTGTTCAACAACAAATCCCTGCCTCGGATCGGTCTTATTCGGGAGTGCTGCAATCACAGTACCAACATGAATGTCAGTGAAGTGCGGATCACCTGCCGCAATCTCCATTGTCAGCGAATATTCACCGTTTAACTGCTCAGTAACAAAAGCACTGACCGTGTTGATCAGTGCAATTCCATTTGCTGAAAAGTCTCGCGGTGTGTCACCTAACAGTCTCGGTTTCATACCTTCCACCACCTTGGTGTAAGTGACATCTTACGTGCGTATGATCCGTTTGAAATGGTGAACGATGTAACAGACAAAGTGTCACACATCCCTTCCGTGTTGCCATAAATCTTCACGAAATCATCAAGCGAATATTTATTTGAACCATTCACAGCATATATGGATTCGCTTTCAGCATCGTATTCAACATCAAGAAACACATCACCTGTGTATCCAGACACTTCATGACCGTAATTCTTTACCAAGTAGTTAATTGTTGTTTCTGGAATCAGTGACGTATCAAATACGAACAGTGCATCTTTTGTCTGTACTCCGTTCAGAAGCCCCACCATTCGCAGATAGTACGGATTCAGTACACCGCTGTTTTGGTCGTAAAAGTTATACTCCAAGCCTATCACAGGACTTGCACCGACTGCTTTGCTGTGACTTTGGGAAACAGTACCATCCCTGCCGATATAGTTCGTTATGGTTGTGGTAGTCTGGGCAGTGGTTGTCACCGTCCATGTTACTGTAAGCGGATTGTCTGCGTTGATACCGCTTGAAAGCGGAACTACATACCAGAAAGTACTTCCTTGCAGTGTTGAGTATGTAACTTCTTCATCAATACTTCCCGACAGCGAATAAGCGACCAATGCACGGACGATCGGTGTAAAGTCCGATGCTCTTATTGTACCCTGCAACAGGTAAATCGGATCACCTGTGTTTGTGGCAAGGCTGACATTCGTGCCGGATGCAAACGTTGTCATCTGAGAGAATACATAATTGTCTGCCTGTGGCAGTGCGGCGATCGGGATCAGACTCGCAATTTTCTGAAATTCAGCTGAATTTTTGTTTAGGATTGTCTTTATGTTGCCGTAACGGGCACCATCCGCTGTCGATGTTGTCGATGCCTTCAGCCACTTCTGTGGCTTGCATGAAAATGTCACAGAAAAATGAACAGTGAAATTCCCATCAGCATCGAACGGCTCAAACTCAATACCTTCTGCGAGGTATCCCATCTGGTAAGTGTCCGGATCGTAATCAGATTCAATCCGCATATATCCACTGTTGGAATAAAGCATCTTTTTGAACGCATCCAGATTGTTCTGCGGATAGTCTTTACAGTAACAGTCAAATCTGCGAAGCACATTATTCAGATGCTTGTCATTCTTCAGCAATGCACCATTTACAGAAGGCACATCGTAGGCTTCATATGCGTATTCCGGTGAATTCAGGAATGTGTCTGATGTGCAATAAATGGCAAACTGTGAAGATGCTACACCATTGATATAAAACTGCCTCATGTTCACCACCTCTGATTGTTTCTCATAATTCTTGCAGTGATCTTTTCAGCCGCAAGGTTTGCAACCTCATTCGGGTTCATTCCTGCACCGTTCACTGTCATGTTGATCGTAGTGCCGCCTCCAGATGCGCTCCGGATCATCTGCATCAGTTTGCTTTCACCGATCACCAATTCAGCACCGCCACGGTCGCCGAATCTCAGATTTCCGTTGATAGTCGGAAGAACGGTCGGTCTGGTGAACCGCACTGCATCGGTGTATGCAGAAGCATATGCGGAATTCCATGAATTCCGATTCGGCGAGTTATTGCGGTATGTGGATTCGTAAGTGTTTTCGTACACGTTTATGTGTACATCCTTGTCCATATGTGTGCCGTCAAGTTTTTCTTTGATTCTCTGAATTGCGTTGATTGCCGCATTCTTGGCATCTTCAAACTTGCCGGAGATGGCATTATAAACATCTTGGAATTTTGTTCTTGCTGTCTGCACGATTGTGCTGTCGCTGATTGCTGAAATCGCATTAGACAGGAATCCTGTTACCGCATTGTATGCATTTGTCATCTGCCCACTGACCGCAGTGTATACGGATGTGAATTTTGTGGTAGCCGCACTGACAATCGAACTGTTAGCCACACTGTTATATGCATTTGTCATGGCTGAACTGACAGCAGTTTTGATATTGTTAAATGCTGTCGTAGCCGCATTCTTTGCGGCTGTCACATTTTTGCTGACAGTATCCTTGATACCTTCCCACCGCTTTTTAAGATCACTGCCGAGTTTCTTTCCCCAGTCCATGATCTTGTCCCAGTTCTTATATAGAGCCACACCGATCGCAATTAGCGCACCAATTGCCAGCACAACCGTGCCGATCGGTGCCGCCAAAGCAGCCAACGAAGTACCAGCCGCCGCCATTACTCCGCCCATAGCAGAGAACACACCGCTTACAACGGTCACAATCGTGTTCAGATTACCAAGTAATGAAGCCACAGGAGAAATCGCCGCCACAAGCCCCAAAATGCTTAATATGACAGTCTGTGTTGTACCGTCAAGATTGCCGAACCAGGTAACAACCTGTAACACAGCATTCACCAACTTCTCCATTGCCGGAAGTAACGAAGTTGACAGTGATGCACCCATCTTGAAAAACGCTTGTGTGGTGGTGTTCTTCAGTTTGTCCATCTGGTCATTGAACAGAACTGCACTTTCCACAGCATCACGGCTCATGATTGTACCTGTAGATTCAGCTTCTTCGCCTAACGCTTTAAGAGCCGCACCGCCATCATCGACAATACCTGCCATTTCCATCGCAGACTTGCCGAAGATTTCCATGCTTAGTGCATCACGTTCGGTTTCATTGTCTACTTTGGACAGCGCTTCAATCGTTTCGTAGAAAACAGAATTGGCTGACCGGAGATTTCCGAATACATCTGTGGTCTTGACTCCTAAAGTCTCAAACGCAGTCGAACCGGAATTCATGCTCTTTGTCAGTTTGGTGACCGCTCCGGTCATTGATTCCATGCTGACATCGATAAAGGATGATGCATACTGCATCTTCTGAAGTTCTTCCACAGTGAAGCCTGTGACATTGGACAGTGTTAACAGATCATCAGCAGATGCCGCAGATTTGACCGCCATTGCGACCATACCTGCCGCCGCTCCTGCCGCCGCAGTAGAAATGACTTTGGTCTTGTCAGCAACTTCCTTTGCCTTTGCTGAGAACGCTTCAAGTTGCGGATGACATGCCGCCGCCTGTTTTTCAAGATCTTTCAGTTTTGAAGTTGTCTCAACTAATTCTCTTTGTAATGCCCTCTGCTGTTCTTGGTTCTCTTCCGTGATTCCGGCTTTCTCCATCTGCTGAAGAGCCTTTTTTAATTCATCTTCACGCTTTCTGGTATCGTCTACCGCTTTTGTCAGATAATCCTGTTTCTGTCTGAGTAAATCAACGTTTGACGGATCAAGTTTCAGCAGTTTGTTGACATCTTTTAATTTACTCTGTGTATCACGTAAAGAGACATCAATGGCTTTTAAGGATTTTTCTAACCCTGTCGAATTACCATCAATATCAATGGTGATACCTTTAATTCTCTGTGCCATTTATGCCCCCTTAAAACTTATCAAAGTCTTCCTGTGTCGGCAGTTCTGGGTATTCAATCGAATCGTTTGCTTTCTCTACCCACATATCCATGATCATGCCGATGGTCAGCAAATCCATATCTTGAATTGATATTCCGATTTCTACACATCTAAGCAGAAAAAGAGCGGTCGTTAATTGCCGCTCTGTTCTTCTGCTTTTTTTTTGGATTCTTCAATTGTTGTGTTGTTCAGTGTCCACATCTCAACCAACTCTGGAAGAATTTGATAAATTGAGAAGACATTAAACTGATCAAGCCATTCATCAGCATCCGAAGGGATAGATTTATCCGCCTGGTATGCCATCACCCAAGCAATGTTTTCGAACACTTCCAGATTTGCCGTGCTGAGATTCCCACCGCTCTTTGAGATTGCATCCATCAGTGTCTGCATATCCGCAAAGATATCACGGTTAAATTTCATGCGGTAAATTCTCGGTGTTGCACCAGATGCTTTGAACGGTATTTCAAGACCGTCAATTTTTAATGTCTTCTCCATGTTTTTTCCCCTTCTTTAATTAAAGTGCAGGTTCATAGACCTGTGTATACCAAGCATCGTACTGAGTTGCCTGTGTGTCAGTAACCTTTGATTTTACGACCTTGTCACTGATTCTCGGCATGCATGTGATGTTCAGTGTTTCCGTCTGCGGTTCGATGCTTGCTTCAGTTGTTGCACCGTTAACAGATGCTCTGGATGCCGTGCAACGATACATGCAGTGTCTTGTCTTGTTTGCATCGCCTTCAAACTGAAACAGCAGTGCAAATTCAACAACAGGTGTGCCACTCTTTTCAACAAGAACACTGTTCGTATCTGCGATTTCGCCAAGCACATCAGTCAGAAAAGAATCTGGAATGAGTGCAAGTTCAAGCGTGCCGCTATAACCGTTGTTTGCAGTAGACTGGAAATACAGAATGTTGTCTGCATAGAACGGATTGGTGTCGCCTTCAGCATCAAGTGTGAGACTGACCGCACCAGGAAGTTTGACCGGAGTGCCATATGTCAGTGTGCCACCTGTACCCTCTGTGGCAATCGCATAGGCACATTCGGACAGACCGTACTTCACTTTATTAGCCATTGATCAATATCTCCATTTCATAAATTGTTTCGAAAAGTTGTTCCGAATCTAAAAACACAGAATCTTTTTCCCAATAGATGTGGTTGGCATCTAATACGGTTTCGATCTGTGTTTCTGCTTCGAAATCTGGATTTTTTGAGTACAGTTCAATACTTACTGAATTGATTTTCTGATATACCGCATTATCCGCACCGAAGTTGTCGGAGTTGGGATAAAAGAATACGAAGTATGGCGGTTCTGGCACGTGACCAATCGGAAACGAATAATAGGTATACGGCAGTCCGATTGAAGCCATCATTTCATTGATTTCTTTCAATGTCATAACTTCTTTATCAACTCCTCTTCTACCTTTTTCTGTGCTTCATCATTGATCGGTGCGATGTGTTCGAATTCTGGCGATTCGCCAACGATTCTGCCACCTCTTGCGATTACATGCCCATGTTCAAGCAAGTGTGTTAACTGACCTTTCTTGTTATAAACACGTGCTTCAATGTAAAGCCGTTTCCGCTTGATTTGCGTATCCCATGACCGCTTGTACTTTGTGCCGTTGAAATCTCCGGCAGAATGCAGTTTCTGTTCAGCATCCAATGCTGTTTCAGTCACCACTTTCGCCATCGTTTCATCGACATCTTTTGCATATTCTTCAAGGTATTTGTTAACTGTAGCGGCAAATTCTTCTGGTTTGATTCTAGGCATTGCCCATTTTCCTCTGAACGTAAAGTTCCAAGATATCGTTTCTTGCTTTATACGTTCGATAAATGGTGTACTGAATGCCGTTGTATTCTATGATCTTTTCGCCGCAGTACTCTGGTGCGAAAATACGCATTCTGAATTCTGGATTCAGTCCATTTCTGCCACCTTCAAACCATTCTGTACTCGTCACAGATGACACATCAGCGAAGATCATTCGCTTTTTTGTCTCTGGAATGAGTACACCATATTCATTTTGGGTGAACACTTCGCCAACCAGATAAACCACCGTTGATCTGTCCATAAATCACCACTCTGTGTAATTTGTCGCCATGGACATCTGCGCTTTCTGCTCATCGTAAGAAAGTTTCAATCGTTCGTATTCGTCTGGTTCTCCGAAATGCATTCGGCAGTAAGTAATGACTGCTCTCAGAGCAAGCGCATCAGTAAGTTCAACGTTTGCCCCATCTGCACCGCCAATTTTAAGGTCAATCAATGCCGCATTAATCAGATCAGAAATTTCGTCATCGAAATCGCTTGTGGTGATCCGTAGCGCAAGTTTAACTTTCACCAATGCAGTGTTCATTGTCTTGCTCCTTTCGAGAAAAAAGGCGGTTTATTTCGCCGCCTTTTTCTGAGGTTTTTCTTCCTTGGCTGCGGCAAACTCAACAAGGCCAAGTTTTTCAGCAAGGGCAAACTGCTGTTCAGATATTTCAACAATCTGCCCTGCTTTGACCGTCAATGTCGCATCTTTCAGAACCTTGGCTTTCATGCCGCAGTAACCTTGGCAAATCCGTTCGGACGTACCAGATGGATGTCAGCAAGAATCTTGCCGACAATCTTGACCATATCGCTTTCAGCCAGACTTCTGTCATCAACGATGAATTTGAAGTCTTCGCCTTCCGGGAAGTTTGCAACCACACCGTCAAGGTCGCCAACAAGCATACCTGTTACAGTGTTGTTGAACAGTACTTCAAGACCATTGAACGGGTCTTCGATTTTTGTACCTGCTGTCGTACGTTCGTTCATGATTGCCGCATAGTTTGTCTTGGAGATAATAACAACAGGGTTTGTTGCTTCGTCAGACAGGCGTGCAAATGCCGCCATGACTGCTGTGTTGTCAATCGGATTTGTAACAGCGGCAGTCAGTGTACTTGCAGAAATTTCAGCAACCACTGCGTTTTCCAGAGCAATTGCCAACTGATGACCGAATTCATCCATCAGATAATCCATGAATGCTCTGCCCTTCAGAGCAAGAACACGGTCGCTTACCTTGATCCACTTCTTGTAGTACTGCGCAATGAAGTTTACATATGCAAGTGTAAGTGTTTCTTCTGCCGGAGCGTTTGCGCCTTCTGTATGCTTTACTGCGCCAGTTGCGGATGCTTCATAGCCTACAGAATAATTTCCCTGCACATACACTTTGCGGATTCTGGACAGAATCGGAGACTTATTCCAGTCAGTCCAGATGTAATCATCAACGATGTTGGAAACTTTAACAGTTCCACCTGTTGCATCAGTTGTCAGAAGCGCACGCTGTTCAGCGGTTGCGTTGCCCTTGATATATTCAGCAAGAGCATCAATCATCTGTTCCTTACGTTCTTCAACGTTCATTTCCTTTTTCTCCTCTTTGAATGCCTTCATGACATTCCCTTCACCCTGTGCGACACTCGCACGAATTTCAGCCTTCTTGGCTTCGTTTGCTTTTCTGCTTTCCAGTTCATCCTTGATAGAGCGCATTTCAGATTCAAGTGCATCAAGGTCTGCTTCTGGACTGTCGATTTCTGCGACAATTGCGGTCTGTCTTGCTTCAAGTTCAGCAATTGTCATTTCTTTGACTTCCATCATTTCACCTCTGCAAGAATTCTGATTCTTGCCTTCTTACGTTCAATTTCACGCTGTTCGGCTTTTGCACTCTCCAGTGATGCTTTTGCGCTATCCAGTGCATCGGCAAGACCTCTTGCTTGAATTGACGTTGCTTCATATGCAGGGAAGGTAACGGCTGAAACCTCAAAAACACGGCTGATCGAAAGAATGTGCCGTGTTGGGTGTTCAGTATCAATGTCTTCCCACATATCCTTATCAACCGAAAACATAAATGACATTCCGGAAAGGTCACCACGTTCAACGGCTGAATAAAGGTTTCTTGCATCCGTGTTGTTTTCTGTGTCAAGGTTCACACGGATCGCCATGCCACGTGACGGGTCAACTGTCATCTGCATGGTGCTGTTTTCGTTGTTATTTCTTGATCTCGCTAACGGGATCATGTCGGTGTTGTGGTTAATTAAAAACCGCACATCCTTCAGATCGGTGCGGTCAAGTGCGCCACTGTCAATGACTTCATCATACCAACCAAGGTCAGTACGTTCGTTGTATACAATAGGCATGCCTGTTAGCATGTTGCCACGTTCGTTTGTTTCTGCTCTTACTTCAAAATTAAAAGCACGAATTTCTTTCTTATTCATCGCTGTTCACCTTTTCTGTGGCATTGTAGTATTCGCCACGAATGATATACGCTTGCCCTTCTCCGTTCGGTAACGGCGGAAGATTCCAGATTTCACGGATTTCATCACGGTTCATGATTCCCCTATCAGCCAACTGTGCTGATACGTTCAGTTTGTCTTGGTTCGACAAATACTGAAGGCGGTTAGATGTCGCCATGACTTGATTGCCTTCTGCCTGTTCTCTCAGCGTGAAAAGCATCTTGGTCATGACTTCGCTGAACTGGATTGCAAACGGTTCGACCGCACCTTCATAAAAAGCACTCCAGGCATCGCCATAGGCTTTGTTCTGGAGAACATCTTCATTCACTCCGAAGTAATCGAAAACGTTCTTTCTGATAACATCGATCTGGTCAGCATCAATCACCCACGGCTTGACATCAATCTGTTTGATATCCTTGTAGGTATTTGGGAAAAGTAACAATCCCCCTGCTTCGGCATCTTTGGAAAAGTTCAACTCCGTGAATCTTTTTCGTTCGTTTTTAATGTCTTCAGCCTTTGCAAAGTTGGTCAGCGAACCATAGAAGCGATATGATGCAGCACTCTTAACACCTTCTTCAATGCCTTGATTCTGAATGTGAATCAGTTCAGTTGTTGGGTACAGTGCTTCATTCGTTTCGCCGAAGAAATCAGACTTATACTGATGCTTGGTCATGATGCCGCAATACTCTAATTCGATTGCGCATTTCTGATGCCAACCGAATTCATAACGGAGATACGGCACATTATTATAAGAAACGATTTCGCATTTATGCGGTAACGGTGCCACAATTCCAGATGGTTCGCCATATTCATCGTAAACAGGACAGATAAACGCTGTGTTGTGTACATCCAATACGGTCGAAAGTCTATACATGAACTGCGACCATGTCTGAAACTGATTCGGTGCTTTTCGCATCTTAGACTGTAGTCTAGGTCGTGCCGCTCCGATCATTTCAACGTGAAGTTTTGAAATGTGTGTGGCTCTGGCATTGATTGCTGACCGAATCAATTCACTTTCATAAATGCCACCATGCCAGTCTGTGAACCTTGGCACATAGCCGTTCAGCATTCTGAAGGTTTCTTCATAACCAACTGGCTTCGGTCGGTTTTTAAATATCAAGTCAAATAATCCCATATCATTCACCTGTTCGTTAATCGGTCGCCAATCTCGCCGTACCACTTCTGTCTGACCGTCATTGCATCCAATAAGGCGGCAGTGCCGTCAATATGTACCTTGTGGTTTACTTTGACCAATTTACCTCTGCCCCTTTCCGTTGACATCTTGATAGCGGAATCCAATAAATGCATTCCCAACAAATCATTGTCACCAATATGAATCTTGCGGTCTTCTAACAGACCTTGTGTTTCCTGTATCACTCCGTATAAGTTTTCACCTTGAAATACATCATCCATGTGGAAACCTTCAGACTGCATGTCTTGAACCAGGTACTGTGCGCAGTATCGGTCGTAACCTATTTCAAGCGGTAAAATCTCATAGTCTCTGACCAACTCCATGAACCAATTTTCACAATCGTGATAGTCTATGAAATTGTCTCCAGAAGGGTATAACAAACCACGCTGAATGAAAGCGTTGTATGGCACTCCGTCTCTTTGTGTGGCTTCATCAATCTTTTCGGATGGTAACCAGAAGCGTGCAAATACGTATAATTCGCCGTCTTTCTCAATCACCACGCAAGCACAGGTTAAATCTCTGGTCTGGCTCAAATCTATTCCGGCAACGCAGTAATGCCCACGGAAATCATCAAGGTTTAACTTCTCACCCTTCGCATCGTTGACCAATCTTGAAGGCAACCATGCCACAGATGAATTCTGTTTGATATTGCAGTACTTGGTGATGAACTCCGCTTTTTTGGATAAAGAACCTTCTGCGATTGCGATTTCTTCCAGAAGGTAATCAACCGAAACAGAAACACCAAGATTCGGATTTGATTTCTTTAATTCGTTTATGTCGTTCCATTTATCAACATCATCAATCATGTACAGAAATGGAAGTAAACGTTTTTCTTTTGATTCACCTAACAGGAACCGTGTTGACCGTTTTATCAGTTCATCATAAATGCCTTCATTGACATATCCGGCAGTACTGATCGACAAGATCAATGGCTGTGTTCTTGCACCCACAGCCGATTTCATAACCTCATACTGTTTAAGTCCTTGGTCACCCTGCCATGATGCGATTTCATCGCAGATCACCATTGAAGGATTGAAACCATCTGACTTCTTTGCATTGAAGGCAATCTTTTTAATGCTTGAATTTGTGTCAGCAACATAAATGTCAGATTTGCGGTGCTTGCTCATTTCCAATAGTTCTGGGTCAAGCGTGATCGACTGCCACATATTTGAATAGACAATATCGGCTTGATCTAGTTTCGGAGCAACACAGAAGATTCTTCCGCCGTACTCGCCGTCATTGAACAAACAGTTTTCGCCGATGCCAACTGCCAGTAAAGACTTGCCCTGCTTTCTGGACAGCACACCGACAACTTCACGAAATTGGCGGTTTCCGCTCTGGTCAACAATTCCGAAGATCGCCGCCACCATTGCTTTCTGCCATAACTCAAGTTTCAGCAGATTCGGTGCCAATCTGCCTTCAGTGTGATGCACTCTGTTCTCAATAAAACTGATTGCGCTGTTCGCTTTCTTGGAATCGTAGAAGAATTCTTTGCTTTGGAGACCATGAACAATGTATTCATACACCAACCGCACCCACCGACCGACAGTCACACGACCATCTTTGATTTGTTGGTAGTATTCCAGAATAAAATCGTTCATCTTGCTCCTGTTCTCGCTATGTTCGACTAAGACAGAGGAAAATCTGTG